>Ga0055584_100000469_pt1 | contig 38384 bp, 31 predicted proteins | sample OSDHelmetaG_FD_58716 | JGI IMG/M metagenome (GOLD analysis project Ga0055584, IMG submission 58716) | Pelagic marine sediment microbial communities from the LTER site Helgoland, North Sea, for post-phytoplankton bloom and carbon turnover... | ecosystem: Environmental > Aquatic > Marine >...
ACCTGATCTTTAGTGTCTTCTAAAAGAATTTCTGAATTAGAGTACATTTTAGTAAGCACTTTGTAAAGTACACTCATTTTAGAATGTAGTGCTTCATATTTTCCATTAGAATCCTTAAGCCTCGCAGCCTTTCTTGATGCGAGCATCATTTGTTTGTCATTGCCCTGTTCTTTAGCTTTTCTTGCAATAAGAATATTTTGCTCGATGTCTTTGTTATTATCCTGCATCAGCGTTTTAATCTTTCTAATCTGCCCTCTAAGTGATCCTATTTGTTTACCCATTTTCTTCAGATTGCTCTGAAGATCACTGATATAGTTCTTCAAAATACCAATTGGATCAATGGTGATAAACATACTAGTAATTCCTCTCATAATACTCTTGTAGAAGTAACTAGCAAGTGTTCTTACTTTAGGATCTAATACCATATAAACCACTACACCTAATGCCGCAATTGTGGCTACCAGCCCAAGCATAGATTGAGTGAATGCAAGGATAGCTGCGAGGTTGGTAAAAACGAAAAATCCTAATCCGCCCAAAATAGCCACTAGAAAAAGACTTCCAGTCATTCCTTCAGGTCTTCTCCAAAAGGATTTTGATTTAGTGGAAACTTTATCGATGCTTGAAAAATCTGCCATTGGTATTTCTTTTAATTTGCGAGTTAAAGTAAAGAATAAAGACATAATAGTTTGTAGTAGATAGATGAAAAGATTCCTTTTTTCTATTAGAAATACTTCTCCATTGATTTAGGCCTACAAGAATTAGATATTAGGAATAGAGATCTATGTCCATTCTGAAAGGAAATTTCATTAAAGCTGCAATACTTTGCTTCACATCTTTTCCATTGTAAACCATCCCATAAATAGTCTTTGTTATCGGGGCCTGAATGTTGTATTGAGAAATAATTTGATGTGCTACTTTTAATGACCTCACCCCTTCAGCTACTTCATCCATAGAATCCAGAACTTTTTCGAATTTTTCTCCTTTAGCAATCCTATATCCAAATGAGTAATTTCGACTTTTTTCACTTGTCGCAGTTGCAACAAGATCACCTATTCCTGCAGCCCCAATCAGAGATTTTGGGTTTGCACCTAAAGCATCAGCGATCATCATCATTTCCCTCAAGCCTAGGGTTATCAAAATTGCTTGTACATTTTTGCCTAATTCGTTTGCAGCAACCATTCCAGATGCTAATGCAATAATGTTTTTCAAAGCACCAGCTAGTTCTGCACCCTTTAGATCATGGGATCCATATACAAAGAATGTATTTCCAGCTAGAGCCTTCCTTCCAATAGTGATTACCTCATCATATTCACTTGCTATTACCGTAGCGGTTGGTAGGCCATTTAAAATTTCTTTAGCGAGATTTGGACCTGTAAGTGCTCCTACACGAAGTACATTTGTCTCTTCTAAGATAACCTGACTCATGGTTTTGACATCAGATAATAGGAGATCTGTATTCGCACTTAAATCTTCATTTTTCAAGTCAAATCCTTTGGTCCCATGAATTACTATATGTTGCGGATTTAGAAAAGGACCTAATTGGCGCATTACTGTGCGAAAATGAGCTGAAGCTATAATTGGAACGATTAGACTGCACTTCTCTGAAAGTTGATTTAAATCAGATGTAGCTTTTATCTTATCACCAAACTTTAGACCCTTGAAAGTTCCAGATCTATTGATTTCATTAACCAATTCAGTTCTTCTGCTATAAAGTAATACATCTGAATTTTCAGAGGCAAGTTTAGATATGGCTAACCCGAAACTGCCAGCACCTACTACACCAACTGCAGAACTCATTTATACTATTTTTTCTTCGGGTTCTTCTTGTTTTGCTGTAATTGTTGTTGCTTCATTGCATCTTCAAGACGCTGTTGAAATTTACCTTTTTTCTTAGGATTCGCCTTGTTGAGATCTAGTTCGGATTTGATTTTTTCATCATCAAAGACGTACTTTTTGGTAATTACTGTTTGTAATATATTCATTAATTGACTAAAAAACATATAACATGTTAATCCTGAAGCGTAAGTATTAAAATAAACGAAGAACATGAGAGGCATGAGATATTGTACATATTTCATTGCCGGATTGGCACTCATATCCATGTGTTTCATGTTATAATAGGTATACACCACTTGACTTATCGCCCATAGAATTGTGAAAAGACTAAGGTGGGCACCAAACATTGGAAGTGTAAAAGGTAAACTTATGAATGCGTCATAGGAGGACAAATCATTGGCCCATAGGAAAGCTTCTTGCCTGAAAGTAATAGAAGCTGGGAAAAATCTAAAGAGCGCATACCATATTGGTATCTGAATAATCATAGGCAGACATCCTCCCATTGGGTTGACGCCATATTCCCTATATACCTTCATTGTCTCCATTTGGATCTTCTGAGCATCATCTTTGAATTTGGTTTTGAGATGTGCCAGCTCAGGTTTTAATACCCCCATTTTTGCTTGGGAATAGAGCATCTTATAATAAAGGGGGTAGAGCAACATCTTAATGATAAAAATTAAAATGAGAATGACCAGACCTTTACTACTTATGAATTTGGATAGAAAATTAAACGAAGGGCGTATGACAACTCTGTTTATATCGCCAAATATGCTTCTCCCATATGGAATAATGGTTTCTAGGCCGACGCCATAAGAATCCAGATTTTCATACTCATTAGGGCCTATATACATGGTCATGGCTATGCTTTCAGCCGCACCATTGTTGTATGGGATATTAAGTTGACTTCCTATTGTTTTTAGCTCATCTGGATCTTCTATCATCTCAGTGCTAAAAGAACCACCATCAAATGGGGTTTCACCACTCATGATGCTTGTATTGAAGAATTGATGAGCATGGGAAACCCATTCTATCTTCTTTTCTGGTTCTTCAATTAAGTCATCAGCCATGCAATTACAATAGTCAGAGTCATCGTCTTTTTCTTTGAAATAAACAGACGAATAGCGGCTTGGCCACATTTCATTTTGTTCTATTGCATTCAGAACATTAATCCAATTCATTTTCACAGAAGCCTCTGTTCTGCTCAGATCATTTTGGAGACCATTGAATTTGATTTCATAAGATAAGTTATACCCTTCTCCCAAGTCGTAAATCTGTTGAAAAGAGCCGCCGTTCGATGTGGTGGCCGTGAAAGTTACTTGGTTTCCAGTTTTATCAGAAGTAAAGTACAAGTCCTCAGAAGAAATAGTCTTGTTGTTTAGTTTGAGTAAATATTCAAACTTGTTCCTCTCATTATCCATTAAGGTGACTTGAGAAGTTTCTTCTACCCCTTCTTTATTTTTTCTTATTTTGAGATGTTCCTTTAATTCAGCCTTTACTATTTTACCTCCTTTACTGCTAAAGGTGATTTTTAATTTATCATTCTCAATAGTAGAAAGCTCTACTTCACCAGATGCTGCAGTTGAAAAAACTCCATACTGTCCTAGAAGAGCAGCTGATGCCAGGCTGTCTGTTTGAGGTACAGGATTTGTAACTTGAGGTTTTTGCTCAGTCCCCGCTATTTCTGAAGGCTCTGTTACTACTTCTTGCGTTGTATCTTCCTCTATAGGTGGTTCTAAGGACTGCATATTCCATGTCCAAACCAATATGATAAATATGAGAATCAATCCAATTGTTTGATTACGATCCATTTATTTTTGTCTTATAAATTCGCGCAAAGGTAATATTTTGGAAAAGACATTGTAGTAGTGTTGGACAAGTCTTGAAAATATAGTGATAATCGTAAGCTTTTTATAGTATTTCATTAAATCAAGAATCATACTTGGCGCTATCTTTGCCTCGTATTAAGAGTTATGATCAAGTATTATAAAAAAGTGGGATCACAGTTTGAAGAGTCAGATGCTTCTGATGTTGACTGGATTAATATTGAGCCTCCTTATGATCATAATGAATTAGAAAAAATTGCAACTCAATACAACATTCCACTTGATCTTCTCACTGACTCCCTTGATATAGATGAGAGAAGTAGATATGAAAAAGAAGATAATTTAAAGTTCTTACTAGTCAATACACCAGTCCTCAATCAGGAAAAGGGTGAAAATGGTCCTATATATATCACAGCACCAATTGGAATTATTCTTTTGGAAGGAAAAGTTATCACTATAAGTAGTGTAGATAATCCAATCATTAATAGGTTTGAAAAAGGATATGTCAAAATAACGGATGCTGTAAATGAAGTTGCATTCACACTAAAAATTCTTCAACAGACAGTTTTTGAGTTTTTGAAATGTTTGAAAAAGCTAAATCTAAGAAGGACATTGATAGAACGAGAGTTGTACAATTCAAGTAGAAATAAAGAATTACAACAGCTACTTCGGATAGAAAAGTCATTGGTCTATTTTGTGAACTCTATAAGTGACAATGGTCTCTTGAATCAGAAGATTAAAAGAGTGGATTTTCTAAAAATAAGAAATGATGAAGATCTCATTGACCTTTTTGAAGATATCTTAATTGACAACGGTCAAGCACTTGAAATGGCTAATGTTCATACCAATATTTTGAGTAGTACAATGGAAGCTTATGCATCTATTATATCTAATAATATGAATGTCTTCATCCAAAGGCTCACTGTGATCACAATTATCCTAATGGTACCCACATTAGTAGCCAGTTTTTATGGGATGAATCTCGATCATTTGCCATTAAAAGGTCATCCTTTTGCATTCTATTTTATCATACTGATTTCCATCCTTGGAGGTTTGGCATTGGTATGGTTCTTTGGAAGGCGAAAAGATGCATTATAACTTTCACATTACGTATTTGGTTGATATATAAAATATTGATAGTCATTGTTACCTATGACTTTTATCAATATTAACACCCTCTCTCAGTTGCATATTTGTTTTTTTTAATATGTTTACAAAAAACTTATCAACACGATGTGGATAAATCAAGATTTCTGATATGGACATATTAGCGAATATTTCCATTTATTTGTTGTCCTGTTCGTAGTGAAGTATTCCTTTCAGAATAGGCAACCATTCTAAGGACGATTTGATAAAAATTTTTATCCTTCTTCATTGAAGTAGGACTGGGATAGGAACCTATTAAAGTGAACAAAGTAAAGAGCTAAGAACTATGACTAAATTTGTAGAACCATTACTTAAGGATAACCCTAACAGATTTGTATTATTTCCAATAGAACATGATGACATTTGGGCGTTCTACAAAAAATCAGAAGCGAGTTTTTGGACAGCAGAGGAAATTGATCTTCACCAAGATCTTTCAGACTGGACTAACAAATTAAATGATAATGAGAGGCATTTTGTAAAACATGTTTTGGCATTTTTTGCTGCGAGTGATGGAATAGTTAATGAAAATTTAGCTGAGAATATGGTGACTGAGGTACAGTATACTGAAGCTAAATTTTTCTATGGTTTTCAGATAATGATGGAGAATATCCATTCTGAAACATATTCTCTTCTTATCGATACGTATATAAAAGATAATAAAGAGAAAGATTATTTATTCAATGCCATAGAGAATATGGATTGTGTAAAGAAAAAGGCAGATTGGGCTTTCAAATGGATTGACAATGGAAGTTTTGCAGAAAGATTGATTGCTTTTGCTGCGGTAGAAGGAATTTTCTTCTCAGGTTCTTTCTGTTCGATCTTTTGGTTAAAGAAGAGAGGGCTGATGCCAGGACTATCTTTTTCTAATGAATTGATTTCTCGAGATGAAGGAATGCATTGTGATTTTGCATGTCTTCTTTATAATCAACATATTCAGCAAAAACTTCCTAAAGAAAGATTGCAGCAAATGATTACTGATGCTGTGGAAATAGAGAAGGAGTTTGTTTCTGATTCATTACCAGTAAATCTTATTGGTATGAACTCGGAAATGATGTGTCAATATATAGAATTTGTAGCTGATAGATTATTAGTTGCATTGGGTAATTCTAAAGTATATAATGCTGAAAACCCTTTTCCTTGGATGGAATTAATTTCACTACAAGGCAAGACAAATTTCTTTGAAAAAAGAGTCGGAGACTATCAAAAATCGGGTGTAATGGCTGATAAGGATAAGCAAGTTTTCTCTCTCGATGAAGATTTCTAAATACTGGTACTAAATGTCTGTTAAAACAAGAAAACTCATTCTAAAATTCTAAACATTTAACACCCCATGCAAGTACTAAAAAGAAGTGGCAAAAAAGAAGAAGTAAGCTTTGACAAAATTACGGCACGTATAAAAAAGCTCTGCTATGGTCTGGACGATCGACATATTGAGCCTATAGAAATAGGTAAAAAGGTTATTCAAGGCCTATTTGATGGTGTTTCTACTACTCAATTAGATGATTTGGCAGCTGAGACTGCAGCATCTTTGACCACAAATCACCCAGAATACGCAATTCTTGCCGCAAGGATAGCAATCTCAAATTTGCACAAAAACACGAAAAAGTCTTTTTCAGGTACAATGCAAGATTTATATGAATATATAGATCCCAAGACTGGTCAAAAGGCTGGACTTATTGCTGAGAGTTTGATGAATGTCATCAAAAAGAATCAGGAAATAATTGATTCAGCCATAATTTATGATAGAGATTTTACTTTCGATTACTTCGGATTTAAGACATTGGAGAGAGCCTATTTATTAAGAATGAATGGCGAAGTTGTTGAGAGACCTCAGCATATGCTTATGAGGGCATCATTAGGGATTCATGGAGAGGATTTGGCCAGTGCGCTAGAGACCTACAATTTGATGTCCGAGAAGTGGTTCGTACATGCTACTCCAACATTGTTTAATGCAGGGACTCCACGACCACAGTTGTCTTCTTGTTATTTATTGACAATGACTGATGATAGTATTCCAGGAATTTTCGAAACACTTTCTAGATGTGCAAAGATATCACAAAGTGCAGGAGGCATTGGGTTAAGCTTACATAATATAAGAGCCAAAGGAAGCTATATAAAAGGTACAGGAGGTACATCTAACGGAATCATTCCAATGCTGAAAGTATTTAATGATACTGCTAGATATGTAGATCAAGGGGGAGGAAAAAGAAAAGGAGCCTTTGCCATGTATTTAGAGCCTTGGCATGCTGATATCTACGACTTCCTTGATTTGAAAAAGAATCATGGAAAGGAAGAACAAAGAGCTAGAGACCTTTTCTATGCGATGTGGATATCTGATCTCTTTATGAAAAGGGTTAAAGAAGATGCAGAGTGGTCACTATTTTGTCCTAATGAAGCACCAGGATTAGCTGATTGTTATGGAGAAGAGTTTGAGAAATTGTATACAAAATATGAGAAAGAAGGATTAGCGCGAAAAACAGTCAAGGCTCAGCACCTTTGGTTTCACGTTTTAGATTCTCAGATAGAGACGGGTACACCATATATTTTATATAAGGATGCTTGTAATGAAAAATCGAATCAAAAGAACCTTGGCACAATTAAGTCTAGTAATCTCTGTACGGAAATACTAGAATTTACTTCTCCTGATGAAGTGGCAGTATGTAATTTAGCTTCTATAGCTCTTCCTAAATTTGTCAATGATGGGAAGTTTAATTATGAAGAGTTGCATAGAATTACGAGAGTAATTACTAGAAATCTGAATAAGATAATTGATGTAAACTACTATCCCGTACCTGAAGCAGAAAAGTCTAATTTTAGGCACAGACCAATAGGAATAGGAGTGCAAGGGTTAGCTGATGCTTATATTCTGTGTCGACACCCTTTTGAAAGCGCGGAGGCTTTGGAAATGAATAAAATGATCTTTGAAACGATCTATCATGCTTCTGTAACAGAATCTGCAGAACTAGCTAAGAAAGAAGGGGCGTATGAGACTTTCAAAGGATCACCAGCTAGTAAAGGAATTCTTCAATTTGACATGTGGAATGTAACACCTTCAGATAGGTATGACTGGAAGTCCTTGAAAGCTGAAATTAAGAAAACCGGAATGAGAAACAGTTTGTTACTTGCTCCAATGCCAACGGCTTCTACCTCTCAAATATTAGGGAACAATGAATGTATAGAACCTTATACTTCAAATGTTTATACTAGACGAACACTTTCTGGTGAATATGTTATTGTTAACAAACATCTACTCAAGGACCTCATCGATAGAGGTATTTGGAATGAAGACATAAAGGAGAAACTAATTGCGGCGAACGGTTCTGTAATGGATATAGAAGAGATTCCTCAAGACTTAAAAGAATTGTACAAAACAGTTTGGGAAATAAGTCAAAAGAACATTATCAATCAAGCTGCCGATAGAGGGGCATATATATGTCAGAGTCAGAGCTTAAACTTATTTGTTGATAATCCCAATTATGGAAAATTGACTTCAATGCATTTTTATGCATGGCAGAAGGGATTAAAGACTGGAATGTACTATCTCAGAAGTAAAGCAGCAGTTGATCCTATTAAATTTACACTTAGCTCAAAGCATCAGCAAAAATTTATTGCTGAAGAACAAAAAGAAGGAGAGGAGATCGTCGAAGGCGAAGTGTGTACAATGGAAGATGGCTGCCTTATGTGTGGTAGTTAGAAATAACAATTAATTCTCGGAAATGATAAGAGGAATTCTTTTACGAGAATCCCTCTTTTTTTATTCTTTCTACTAAAAGTGGAACTTGCTCAGTGGCTGGGCCTTTCAAAATCTCAAGTTTCTTGTTTCTCGTTAATTCGTGATTGGGTTGTGGATCTAAATCACAATAATAGATCTCAGATTGCTCCTTAGCATATCCACAAAGACCTGCTGCAGGATAAACCTGCATAGAAGTGCCAATTATGATCAGCTTATCAGAATTTTCAATATGAGGGATAGCTTTATCCAGCATAGGAACTGCCTCTCCAAACCAAACGATATGAGGACGAAGTTGATACCCATCATCCGCCATGTCTCCTAGCTGTAAATCCTTGTCCCAGTCATAGATGAGCCTCTGTGTTGCTACACTTCGTACTTTATTCAACTCACCATGTAGATGAATAATGTTTTTACTGCCTCCTCTTTCATGAAGGTCATCAACATTTTGAGTGATAATTGTTACATCATGATATTTGTCTAATTCTGCTAAAGCTTTGTGAGCGAGATTAGGAACAACATCTTTGAGCTGCATTCTTCTTTTGTTATAAAAGTCTAAGACAAGACTTTGATTTTTATGCCACCCTTGAATAGATGCCACTTCCATGACATCATGATCTTCCCAAAGGCCTCCAGAATCTCTAAATGTTTTGATTCCGCTTTCAGCACTTATTCCTGCTCCTGTTAATACTGAGATTTTCATTGTCTATTCTTAATTTTAAATAATGCCTTTTCAACATAAGTTAATAATGAAATTGGTGTCATTGATGACATATGATGTTCTTTTACATACATATCGGCCGCTTTCCCATGAAAGAAAACACCTTTTATTGCTGATTCTATTGGTGAATAGCCTTGAGCGAGAAAACCGGTAATCATTCCTGTTAAAATATCACCGCTTCCTGCAACCGCTAAAGATGGGTTGCCGGTGCTGTTGAAATATAATTTTCCATGTTCATCACAAATACATGAGTAAGGTCCTTTTAGCACAGTGATACATTTATTGTCTATAGAAAAAGATTGAAGAAGAGTTAGTTTCTCGGCCCCATCTACCCATTTTTTGCCCATGAGCTTTTTGAACTCACCAATATGAGGGGTCAGTATACTACTTGAAGGGATAAGATGTTTGAGATTATAAATGGAGATAAGGTTTAGGGCATCAGCATCAAGAATTAATGGTTTTGTGGATTGTTCCAGAAAAGACCCTAGAGCTTGACCTGTGTCCTTGTGAGTTCCAAGACCTGGCCCAATACCTATAGTGGAATTATTTAAAAGTAATAATTCATTTATATGATCACCAAGATTGGTTTCCGATTTCATAAGATCAGGATGACCATGAACTGAACCAAGTACTTCTGAACAGCTTTGAATTGTAGAATATCCAGCACCTACTGTCTGAACAGCGAGAGCAGCTAATAAAGGAGCTCCGGTCATCCCTTTGGCTCCACCAACAATTACAGCTTTCCCGTTTTCTGTTTTATAATTTAGTAGCTTTCTTTCTACTAATTGCAAATGAGAGTGATCAGGAGTGAGATATTCACCAAATGAGGACTTTTTATAAGATGAGTCGGATAGGCCAATATTGGCAAAGGAACAAATCTTCAATAATTCCAAATTCTCTTCAAAAAAGAATGAAGGTTTAGGATATTGAAAAGAGACTACACGTTTGGGGTTTATAATTTTATCTGATGGGTGATTTAGTCTGTTGCTAAATAACCCAGATGGTAGGTCTACGGAAATGACATAGTTCTCCAATTTGTTGATCTTATCAACAAATGTCATTGGAATTCCATAAAGTGGTCGATCTAAGCCTATTCCAAATAAAGCATCAATAATGATCGCGTCCTTACAACAGTAAGGAGTTAGTAGTTCACGATCAATAGAATATACATTAATATTATTTATATGTGTTACACATTTAAGGTGTTCATTATTGAGTGTTGATCTTTTAGAGAAAAAATCTGGAATCCAGACATGGACCTTTTTGGAAGTCGTTTGATTGATGACTTTTGCTATCTCCAAGCCATCACCTCCGTTATTTCCTGGGCCGCAAATGACTACAATTTTCGATGCTTTTTTTAATTTTCTCTGATTAAAAATGGTCTTTACAAATTTTATCGCCGCTGTGGTCATCAGCTCTGACCATGTGGTTTTCCTATTAACAACTGTAAGTCTTTCAATTTCCTTTATATCAGCCCCATTGTAAATCCTCATAAAATCAAATTATATCTTGGTCCTATTGACCTTCTTATAAGAAGTATTCCATACGTGTTATTAAATACATGGTAATTTTATCAATATATAATACGCAATTCATTATTAGTCAATTACATATTATGTTTTTTTATATTTAAACACCTTTAATATTTGGTAATTCAAAGTAATTGTTATCTTTGTATTTATCAGGAAACTTACATTATACAAAATGAAAAGATTACTTACACTACTTTTCGTCTTTTCGGTCTTTGCAGCATATTCACAGGATATTCATTATTCTCAGTTTTATAATGCACCCCTTGTAATGAACCCTGCAAATACTGGGATTTTTAATGGAGACAAAAGAATATTACTGAGCTATAAAGATCAATGGAGTTCAGTTCCAGTGCCTTGGAAAACATTCACAGGATCATACGATATGAAGTTTTATCCTGAAAATAGTGTGGATCACTTTTTCTCAGGGGGATTAGTCTTTAACTACGATAGACAAGGTGCTTCGAAGTTAAGTACGTCGAATATCAATCTTACAGGAAGTTATACTCGGATTTTAAATTCAAACAATCTCTTTACTGTTGGTGTAGCTTTAGGATATGCAACCAGAGGCTTTAATTCAGATGATTTGACTTGGGATAGACAATGGAATGGAGTGGCTCTGGATAGAGGCTTGACTTCAGGTGAGGTTAACTTATCAGCAGATAGGGTGTCTTTTTTTGAAAATGCTATTGGAGCTAATTATAGATGGCAGAAAAGTAGCCGTACTAATCTGGACTTAGGAGTAAGTGTTTTTCATTTAATTGAACCTAAGGTTGCTTTCTTCGCTGGTGATGATATTTCATTGGAAAAAAGAGTAACGCTTAGTGGTGTAGGGAATTTCCAGATGGGAGAATCATTTGATATCCAGTTACATGGACTGGCTCAATTTCAAGGAGGCCCTTCTGAATACATTATTGGTGCATTGGGTAAGTTTTATTTAGACAATACTCCAGGCTCAGAATGGCAATTGCATGTAGGAGCTGGATTTCGAACTAAGAAAGCACTTTATCCTACCGTAGCCATTCAACATAAAAACATGTATGTCTCAGCTAGTTATGATATTGGTCTATCTGAATTCAATAAAGAACATTCTGGCGGAGGTATAGAATTACATTTTAGGTATATATGGGCAAATCCGCCTTCACCTAAGCGAGTAAAAGTATGTCCTATATTCTAAAGAAAAAATTAAGATGAGGCGAGTATATATACTATTTGTTTTCTTGATTGGCTCACAATTGGCTTTTGGTCAGAGCTACAGCTATACTCAATATCTTGAGGCTGCTGAGAAAGCGATGCTAAATAAAGACTATTACACAGCTTTGAGCCATTATAACAGTGCGGTACACTTTGGGAAAAGTGATATATCAACACTTTATAAAGCTGCTGAAGCTGCACGTATGTTCAATGCTTTCAATTTAGCTGCTGATAGGTATCAAGCTGTGATTGATAGCGAGTCCGATGGAGAATATCCGCTTTCGTCTTTCTGGATGGGAGATGCGCAGCAGAAAATGGGAGCATATGCAGGAGCAATTACTTCCTATGATATGTATTTATCAGAGCATGATGGAGATGATTCCTATTACACCCAGAAAGCTCAAAAAGAAAAACTGGCATGTGAGTGGGCACAAGGAATAGTGGCTTCTCCAGATGAGAATATAAGTGTGGAACATTTAGGAGAAGGTATTAATACTCCATTCTCAGATTTTGCACCTATTCAAGTTGAAGATAAATTGGTTTTCTCTTCATTGAGATTTGACCATGATAAAATTGAAAAGTTACCTGCTAGCCAATATTCTAAAGTTTTAACGGTTGATGGTACTTCAGCAGTAGATTATGATGAAAATATTAATACTGATGATGTACTTACAGCGCATTCAGCTTTTAACATAAATAGATCAAGAATTTATTATACCATATGTACATATATAAATGTAAGTGATGTAGAATGTGACATATATTATAGACCTGTTTTAGGGGATGGTACGTTAGGAAATGCTGTAATGTTGCCTGAAAGTATAAACGATCCTAGTTCAACCAATACTCAGCCTTCAGTTGGGTTCAATGAAAAAATGGGTAAAGAAGTTTTATACTTTTCTTCTGATAGAGATGGAGGAAAAGGTGGAATGGATATATATTATTCTTCTCTTGAATCAGGTGATACTTTTGGTTCTGTCCAAAATTTAGGTGATGTCAATACTACGGGTAATGATATCACACCGTATTTTCATAATTCTTCTCAAGTCTTGTACTTCAGTTCTGATGGTTACCAAAGACTAGGAGGATATGATATTTATAGAAGTGGAGTAGATGAAGGTGTGTTTGGGGATGTAGAGCATTTAGGATCTCCAATTAATTCGAGCTATGATGATTTGTATTATAGTCTGACTGATGATACCAATACCGCGCATTTTTCATCTAACAGAACGGGCTCAACTTATTTAGAAGAAGGTGAAGAATATTGTTGTGTAAGTTGCTATGATATATTCAGAGTAGATATAGGTGATATTCAATTAGACCTTAATGCGTTGATTTTTGATAAAGAAACTTTGGATCCCTTATTAGGAGCAACTGTAAGGTTGATAAATGTCACAACGGGTGAGGAAGTTGGAGTTATAACCAACTTAGAAACAAATGATCACATGTTTGATCTGCAAAGAGGAATGGAATATAAGATCGTGGTAGAACATGAGGATTATCTTCCTACAGATGGGACTTACATAAGTACCATTCGAGCATTTAGATCGGAGTCTAATATAAGAAGAATATATTTAGAAAAAGCGCCAAATCCGTATGAGCTTCAAGTGCTTACATTCGATCAGTTAACTAGAGCTGCATTGAATGGGACTACTGTAACTCTTACTAATTTAACAGACAATAGTGTCCAAGCAATCACATTGACAGGGGATGGAACCAATGAATTTATGTTTCAGGTCATCAAAGGGCATTCTTATAGATTGACAGGATCTAAATCTGGTTATTACGATGCCTCCATATCATTTGCTGCGGATTATGCTGAAGGTCAGTTCTTACTTATAAAGAGATTGTATCTACAACCAAATGTACCTGAGTTGTATTTGCCACTTGTATTGTATTTTGATAATGACATTCCTGATTTAAGAAGTACTCGTACAACCACAGATAAAACTTACACCCAGACCTATTCTAATTATATAGTTAGAAAAGAGGAGTTTAAAGATAGTTATGCAGAGACTTTAGATGAGCCTTTGTCAGGTGAAGCAAGAAACGCTGTTGATGGATTTTTTGAAGATAGAGTAAGGGATGGTAGGTATAGAAATGGTGTCCGTGAAGGATATAATCGACTTCAGTTGTTCTTGAATACTGTTCTTAATGAATTAGCAACAGGAAGAGAATACAAAATGTCGATTAGAGGATTTGCAAGTCCACGTGCAGCGACAAAATATAATGCGGCATTATCTCAAAGAAGGGTAGAGTCTATCAAAAATGAGATAAGATCTTATGCAGGAGGAGCCTTAGTTCCTTATATGGATAATGGAAAACTTGTAATTGAAGAATTAGCTTATGGGGAAACTACTTCAGCTGCTAATATTAGTGACAGGTTATACGACTTGAGAAATTCGGTATATAGTCCAGAAGCTTCTCAAGAAAGACGAGTTGAAATTGAAAGAATAATATCTCAATAAAATGAGTTGGACGGGATTACAAATATCAAATCTGCACCAATGAAATTAGAAATGAAAAGCGTAATGAATAAATACTTTTTCATATTGATGTTAGCAATGGGGACTTTTATTCCTGGCACCATCAATGCGACACATATTGTGGGCGGGGATATATCCTACGAATGCTTGGGTAATGACTTTTATGAGGTTACGCTCACATTGAGAAGGGATTGTATTAATGGTGCCGAAGATGCTCCATTTGATGAACTAGCCGCCGTGGGTATTTTTGATAAGACTGGAAAGAAATTAGATTTCATTGGTCGATTAGGAATTTTATACTTACCTTTTAATGGAGCAGATACAATTAAAAATAATATTCCTGAATGTGCATTAGATGGGGATTTAATATGTGTCGCAGAAGCGGTATATGTTGGACAAATTCATTTGCCTTTTAGAGAGCAGGGCTATGTGTTAACTTATCAGAGATGTTGTAGAAATGGTACACTTAATAATATTATTAACCCTCTGGAAACAGGTGCCACCAGAACTGTTTATATTTCTAGGGAATCTCAATTGGAATGTAACAGTGGGCCAGCATTTGGGTCTTTTCCTGATATTATAGCTTGTGCAAATGAGGAGTTTTCGGTTGATGCATCAGCTACAGATCCTGATGGAGATGTATTGACCTATTCTTTAGTAACACCTTATTCAGGAGCGTCGATTGATTATCCTAAACCTCAACCACCTTGGAATCCACCATATAATGGTTATGTTCAATTTGCAGATGGATTCTCAGTAGAGAATATGTTGGGTAGCGGTACTGCCTTGACAATTGATGAGAATACTGGACTGTTGACAGCGGTACCATCTGCTATTGGCCAATACCTAGTGGGAATAATGGTAGAGGAATGGAGAGATGGTGAAAAAGTAGGTGAAACAATAAGAGACTTTGAAGTAAATGTGAGAGTTTGCCAATCATTCCCAGATGTTACTTTCGAAGCAGAAGACAATTGTGCAGGACTTACTGTAGATGTCACAAACAATACAACAGGAGCGGTTTCATATGTATGGGATTTTAATCACCCAAGCGGTGATCCGGCATTTATAAGTACTGAAGAAAGCCCAGGATCATTTACATACCCTGAACCTGGAGTGTATTATATAAGGCTCGAAGCAACTGATTCAGAAGGGAGATGTATTTTGGATGATATTAAGGAAATAAGAGTTTACAATTCTCAGTTGACATCAGACTATACATTTAGTAATGGATGTTGTGTTGATGGAGAAACCGAATTATCATTAGTTGCCACTTCATTAGAACCGAGTGTAGATTTTGAAATTGCTTCTTATGATTACGCTGTTACAATAAATGGTGAAACACCTTTTAATTTAAGCGAAGCAAATAACAGATTTACTGTTCAATGTTCTGACAATGTAGAGGTTACATTAGTTACTACGTCTACGTCAGGATGTACAGCATCAGAGACTAAAACCATTTCAATTGAACAGGATTTTGGCAGTATAGAAGGCAATATTTGTATGGAGGAATTGACCATCTGTTTAGGTGGATCAGGTAGTGTAGGACCTTTAAATGATACTCGTACTTATGAATGGACACCTACTGATGCTACTATAGATTTAAGTGATCCTTTCAATCCAGTTTTTTCACCAAGTGATTCGACAATGTATACAGTAATTGCTACGGATGAAAATGGAGCTCAGAGTACAGGTTCCGTCACAGTAAATGTTATAGGAACATTTGATTTAAGCATAATGGATGTTTCAGATATTGAATGTGATTCTGCTGTTACATTTACTGCAATAACTAATAGAGAAGATCTATTTTATCAATGGTCAACTACAGATGATTTTGCAAAAGTAATCTCCACAGAAAACCCAGCGTCCATAGAGATGATGGCAGGTACGAATACGATATATGTAAAAGCAATTTTGAGTGTGGATGACGGTAGTGGAAACATCATCGAATGCGAGGAAGTCTCTTTGCTTCTGGTTGAATCTAAAGTTTTAGACTTGAAAGCAAATGTCAATGTTTACAATGCTTGTGAAGAAGAATTTACAATTATAAGTTTAGAGAATTTTGCTACAGATCAAGATGTATCAATCATATGGGATGCATCTGACAACATCGTTTCTGATGATTTGAATTCGACATCTATAAATGTTGCTGCTCTAAGTTCAGAACAAGTCATTTCATTGTCCTATAGTGCTTCAAATGGTGATGGATGTGAGATTACAGGAACAGTAGATGTGCCTGTCACTAGATCAATATCAGCTAGTGTTACCGGAGATACAATTTCTTGTGATGGTAATTTTAATCTTCTTGCAAACTCAAATTCAGCGGGAGCAACATTTGAATGGTCTCTATCATCTGACTTCTCTGAAATTATTGGAACGGATCCAAATATAGCCTTAACGTTGACGGAGAATGGGACAATATATATGAGAGCTTCAGTGGGTGAAGTATGTGTTTCTGAGATTGTTGCGACTCCTCTTTCACTTGGAGCATTTGAAGTTGACTTTGGAACTTTGCCACCAGAAATATGTATTGGAGATGAGTTAATAATAACTGGCACAAGTGCTGATCCTACAGTGGTCATTACATATGGACCATCTGAAAATATCTTGGCCGATAATGGAAATAATATGGTTACAATTGGTGTCATCTCTGGCCAAAGCGAAGTAACAATTCCTTATTTTGCCACGAATGCAGCTGGTTGTGATTTAATGGATACAATTAGGATTCCTGTTGGTACTACTGATCAGCCTACGATCACAGTAATGAACATAGATTGTTTTACAGGTGAGGTAATGTTTAAATCTGATCGTCCTGATGGAACAGTAACTTGGGACTTTGGTGATGGAGGCTCTTCAACAGATGGAGACCCTACACATACATATGCATCTGGAGGAACTTACACAGTTGCATTATCTAGCAATGCTGAGTTCTGTAAGTTTGAGACGGTGACGTTGATGCCTGAACTTATTGTACCTGAATTAATTGATCTTAAGCCAGTAGGCGAGACAGATGTAAAATACTGCGATAATGAACCTATCACATTAGGCGTGATGCTTACAGGTAATGCTACAATAGCATGGGAAGATAATAATGGGAATAGTCTTGGTTCTGGCCCTGAAATTACTATTGCTCCAAACGGAGAATATGATACAGTGAAGGTGATAGCAACTCCAGAAGATCCATTATGTGGAATGTCGATGATTGAGTTTAGTTTATCGAGATATGTTTTTGATATTACAAGGGGGGATATACCTGAAATAGTTTGTCCTGGCGAGGATTTTAATCTTAGCGTTACAGATAATACAGGAAGTGAACTAACCTATCAGTGGATGCCAGCTTCTGCAGTTGTCAGTGGTGGCGATACTCCTAATCCTACCTTATTGGTAGATTCTGATACGGATATAGTAGTCAGAATAACAAATGAGGAGTTTATGTGTTCCCATGAGGAAGTATTTATAATTGATGTACCAGAGTTAGATTTAACTGTGAATGCAGACCCTGATGCTGATATCTTCTTGTGTGATGAAGTTGTGATATTCGTTGATCCAGGTAATTTTTCTACTTATGAATGGAGTAATGGGACTACTGGTCCAACTCAAAGTGTAGAGCCAACAGAAACAACAACATACACAGTGACAATTACTGATACAAATGGATGTACAAATACAGGAAGTGTAACGATAAATGTGGAAGTACCGCCATGTAGCGAAATGGGAATTTTTGTTCCAAATGCTTTTTCTCCAAACAATGATGGTAATAATGATTTGTTATTAGTAAGAAGTAATGCTGTCAAGGAAATGGACTTTTTTATCACTGACCGATGGGGTAATCAAGTGTTTAGAACAACTAATCAGAGAGATGGATGGAATGGAAAATACAATAATGATGGCAGAGAATTATCATCTGATGTATATGCATGGTGCTTAATAGCTAAATGCTCCGATGGAAATGATATACACCTAGTAGGAAACGTTTCCTTGCTGAGATAGCAAGAATATAAGAAATAATATATTTTAGAATTGAGGGGTACATTTGTACCCCTTTTTTTGTCCTTCTTATTTTTTGTATGATTCAGTCATTTCCTTAGAGATAAAAGATCTCAAGAATCTTATCTGCGACTTTTGGTCAATCATAAGAGTAACTTCATTCTCATCTAATTTTACAATTTTTCCTATAATCCCACTTGCAGTTACTACTTCACTTCCTTTTGAAAGCTCTGAAGCAAATTTAGCCTGCTCTTTTTGTTTTTTAGCTTGTGGCCTGATAAAGAAAAAGTACATCACAATCACAATCATTGCTAAAGGCAAAAATTGCATGATCGTATTTGGTTCGACTTGAAATATTAAAAACATAAATTATTGTTTTAAATTATAAGATCACAAATTAAGAAATCGTAGCAGAATGTCAGGTATTAACAATGAATTGAATCCATCATTTGAATGATATCATTTTGATAACAAATATTAGTTCAAAATTCACATTAAAAACTCCTTAAAAAGAATTTGGATGTTAATATACTATCGGTGATAGAAAGTGTAATTGATTGAAGCATTTATTAAATATATTACCTTTGATCCATCCAAAACAGAAAATAATATGCCTACAAAATTTAGAAAAGGAGTAATTACGGGCCAAGAAGTGACTGATCTATTGACTTATGCCAATGAGAAGAACTTTGCTATACCCGCAGTAAATGTGGTAGGAAGCAATTCTATTAATGCAGTTATGGAAACTGCTAAGGAAGTCAATTCTCCAGTGATAATTCAATTCTCAAATGGTGGAAGTATTTTCAATGCTGGTAAATCTTTGAATAATGATGGACAGCTTGCTGCCATAAAAGGAGCGACAGCTGGGGCACACCATGTGCATATGTTAGCCGAAATGTATGGTGTGACGGTTATTTTGCACACGGATCATTGTGCTAAGAAATTGTTGCCTTGGATTTCTGGATTAATAACTGAAAGCGAAAAGTATTTTGAGGTCACGGGGAAGCCATTGTATAGCTCTCATATGTTGGATCTTTCAGAAGAACCTTTAGAAGAGAATATCGAGATATGTTCCGATTATCTGAAGAGAATGGCTAAAATGGACATGACCATTGAGATAGAATTAGGAGTTACTGGAGGAGAAGAAGACGGTGTGGATAATACAGATATTGACAGCTCTAGACTTTATACACAACCTGAAGAGGTAGATGCAGCATTCAGTGCTCTAATGAAAATATCTCCAAGGTTCACTATTGCAGCAGCATTTGGTAATGTACATGGAGTGTACAAGCCAGGAAATGTAGAATTGAAACCAATCATTTTAAAAAACAGCCAGGATTACGTCCATAAAATTCACAAAACTTCATCCAAACAACCATTAAATTTTGTCTTTCATGGTGGTTCTGGATGCAGCACTGCTGAAATCCGAGAAGCTATAGAGTATGGCGCTATTAAGATGAATATTGATACAGATATGCAGTGGGCATTTTGGAACGGAGTTCATGACTATTATAATTCAAATAAAGATTTTCTTCAAAGTCAGTTAGGAAACCCTGACGGAGATGATGTGCCAAATAAGAAGTATTATGATCCACGTAAATGGCTCAGGGAAGGTGAGAAAGCATTTGTGAAGAGACTTACTAAGGCTTTTGAAGACTTAAATTGTTTGGATAGGAACAAATAATCACAATACAATTGTACCCAGATTGTCTGCTATTGATTTACGATGATCAAGGATTTTGTGATACGTCTTAATAAGAACCATTTTTTTCTCGGCTGATACTCGTTCGTCTTTTATTTTAAGTTGTATCTCTGATACCTGGTCATTCATTTTTCTAAGAATATATCTTAAAAGGGCTTGCTCAATATCTTTTTCATGGTTTTCTTCAATATCCTTTTGTGTTTGAAGTTCTACTCCATTTGCAGACCAATTGGCATAAGAAAAAGGAGTCTCGGCTAAGTCTAGAGCAATTTTTTGAACTTCAGTATTCTTATGATTTATGAAATCATCTAATTTTAAGACATTCTCACCTTTGTCAATTTGTAATTGAAATGCTTTCAGTATTATTTGAAAAGAGTCTACGCTAAAGGAGTCAATTAATTGTTTTACGTTTTCGATGATGAATTCAGATACGGAACAATCATGCTCTTTCATCATTTTATGCCCATCCAATAGTATAATTCGAATGATTTCTTTTTCCTGATAATACTCACTTTGTTTCGGGGAAGGCTTATCTTGAGTCTGTGCAGGACTTTCTGTAATAAAAGTGGATTCATTTGTATTAGGGCTTCTATTGAAGCTCTCTTTGTGTTTATTTGCTATTAGTTTTCTAATATTTTTATTGAGTTGTGACATAATGGAAGCCTCATCCATTTGGAGAATATCACTTATTTCCTTCACATATATAGACCTTTTGATGGTGTCTTTAAGATGAGCTAATGAATCTAGTAGATCTTTTATAGCACCACTCTTTTCAATAGGGAGTTTGTCGAATTGTTTTTTAATCAAATGGGCTTGATATATAATAAAGTCTTCATTTTGACTGCTGATGTACTCTTGAAATGCTGTAGCGCCCATCTCTTGGACCAAAGAATCTGGATCATCAGATTCTTTCAAAGGGACAATCTTTACATCAAGTCCTTCATCTAGAGCAAGAGGAAGACCTCTCATCGCAGCTTTTTGACCTGCACTATCTCCATCATATAAGAATGTGATATTTGAACAGAACCTCTTTATTATTCTCAATTGTCCAGAAGTAAGAGCAGTTCCAGAGGACGCGACCACATTCTTTATACCATTTTGCGATAGGCTCAAAACATCAGTATAGCCTTCTACCAGGTAACAATTATTCTCACGCCTGATTTGATTTTTTGCTTGAAAAACACCATAGAGTGATTTGCTCTTGTTATAAATCTCTGATTCAGAGGAATTGAGATATTTTGGTATCTTTTTATCTGATGATAATGTGCGTCCTCCAAAGGCAATAACTTTTCCAGAAAGATTGGTGATAGGAAAAATAATTCTTGATCTAAAGAAGTCATATCCTCTTTTTGACATTAAACCTAAGGACTTTAAATAGTCAGAATTATAGCCTTCTTTTTCTGCATTATTAATTAGTGCTTTAGAGTCCATGGGAGAATAACCCAATTGAAATTCTTCTATGGTAGAAGGCATTATTCCTCGATTCGAAAAATAACTCAATCCTACACTTTTTCCTTCGTCACTATTTATTAATGAATTGTTGAAAAATTTCTTTGCAAATTCATTGATAATAAATAGACTCTCTTTTTGTTGAATCTTTTCTTTTTCTTCATTGTTTTGAGTAGTTTCTTCTAATTCTATTCCATATCTTTTTGCCAAATATCTAATGGCTTCAGGGAAGGAGTAATTTTCATGTTCCATTACAAATGAAACGGCATTGCCTCCTTTACCACACCCAAAACATTTATAAAGATTTTTAGTAGGGGATACTGTGAATGAGGGAGTTTTTTCATTGTGAAATGGGCATAAGCCTAACATATTCACACCTCTTTTTTTAAGAGATACAAATTCATTCACCACATCTTCTACATGAGCGGCTTCAATTACTTGTGATATGGAGTTTTGACTTATCATGAATTCTTAAAATACTATTTTTCGCTAAGTCCTAGCATATCATTCATTCCAAATACACCCTTTTTATCAAGTAGCCATTCTGCAGCAGAAATTGCGCCATGAGCGAACCCTTCCCTTCCAAAGGCTTTATGAGAAATTTTGAGGGTATCCACTTCATTATGATATTGAACTTCATGATCTCCAAATACTTTTCCGATGCGTTTGGCGTATATTGGTAATGTATCCGATTTTGATATTGCGTTTTCTTTCCAATTACTTTTTTTGTCAATATTACTTAGGATTCCTTCTGCAATAGTTATAGCTGTTCCACTTGGAGAGTCTTTCTTTTCGGTATGGTGAACTTCTTCCATCAGCACATCATATTGTGGAAATTGATTCATAAGTTGAGCTAAGTACCTATTGACTTCAAAAAATATATTGACTCCAATGCTATAATTTGAGGCATAAAAGAAAGCTCCTTCATGTTCTGTAACTAGCTTTTTAATATCATCGATTTGATCCAACCACCCTGTGGTACCAGATACAACTGGTATATTATTGTGTACACAAACAGCTATGTTTTTATATGCAGTCTTAGGTGTAGAAAATTCAATAGCTACATCGGCTTTTTCTAAATTTTCTTCAATTCTGTTGGAATTTTCAAAATCAACAATGCCTACAACCGTATGATTTTTTTCTTTAAGCAATCTTTCAAGAGTTTTGCCCATTTTACCATAACCAATTAAGGCTACATTCATTTTCTTTATGCTTTTAGGATGTCTAAATAATATATTTGTCGCAATTTAAAGTAAAGCAGTAACAAATGATTCAGAATGATCTTTTGCTTAAGACATTAGCTGGTGATACAGTTGAAAGACCACCCGTATGGATGATGAGACAAGCAGGTCGAATCTTGCCTAACTATAGAAAAATAAGAGCGAAGGCTGGTTCTTTTAAAAATTTAGTAACACAACCAGATTGGATAGCAGAAGCCACTGTAGAACCTGTGGATGTATTGGGTGTAGATGCGGCTATAATATTTTCAGATATTTTGGTTATTCCAGAAGCAATGGGTCTTGATTATGAAATAATAGAAAAAAAAGGCCCGCTCTTTAATGATAAAATTAGATCTCAAAGTGACATTGATCAATTGCTAGAGGGGGACGTGATACCAAGTAAACTGCCTTACGTATTTGAGTCTATTAAAAGGACCAAAACGATTCTCAATGATAGAGTACCTTTAATAGGCTTTGCTGGTGCGCCTTGGACAATTTTTGCATACATGGTAGAAGGAAGCGGAAGTAAGACATTCTCTGAGGCTAAAAAGATGATTTATAAGGAACCTCAATTGGCTCATCAGTTATTATCGAAAATCACATCAAGTACAATTTTCTATTTAAAAGAAAAAATAGCAAGTGGTGTAAATGTTATTCAATTGTTTGACTCTTGGTCTGGATTATTAAATAGTGAAATCTACAATGAATTTGCATGGCCATATGCAGAGAGAATATTAGCAGCTATAGATGAAGTACCTACTATATTCTTTCCAAAAGGAGGATGGTTTTCATATGATAAATTTGGTTCTTCAGATGTCTTTGATTGTTTGGGGGTAGGGTGGAGCACTGATCCGAAATTTGCAAGACAAAAAATGGGATCGAATAGAATATTACAAGGAAATTTAGATCCATGTAGACTTTATGATTCAAAACAAAATATAGAAGATGCTACTTCCAAAATGTTAGATTCCTTTGGTAGAAATCATATCGCTAACTTGGGGCATGGCGTATATCCAGATACTTCAGTCGAAAATGTAAAATGTTTTATTGATTCTGTAAAATCTTACAGATATAAATAATTGAGAATCAAAAGGTTCTATTACTTTTGAATATTATCTTAGTTATGATATTAGATAGCTACCAAATTTTTATAGCTTTGACCTCGCAGATTATACCCGGCGCAATGGATTTTATAAAAATGATGAATGGGCTGGTTTAAAAGACTAAGTGAAGGCATACAGACTTCCACGACTCAAAAGAAGGAAGCTCCTGATGGACTGTGGCAACAGTGCAAAGGCTGTGGTAAAACAAACACAGTAAAAGAACTATCTAATAATTATTTAAAATGCCCTGATTGTAATCATCATGTCAGAATAGGATCATTTGATTATTTTGACCTTCTCTTTGATGGGCGATACAAGGAATTATTTAAATCGATATTTTCATATAATTTTCTAGACTTTGAAGATGTCAAGAGTTATGATGAGAGACTAGAAAGCGCCAATGAGAAAACCACTCTTAATGATGCTTTGACTGTAGCTATTGGGAAGATAAAGCGAAAGCCGATTATAATTGCGGCGATGGACTTTGCTTTTATTGGGGGCTCTATGGGGAGTGTAGTAGGGGAGAAGATCTCTCAAGCTGTGGACTATGCAATTAAAAATAAGACTCCATTGATGATTATATCCAAATCTGGTGGAGCACGTATGATGGAGTCTGCTTTTAGCTTAATGCAAATGGCAAAAACATCTGTTAAACTTGCAGAGCTATCAAGAGAAGGTATACCTTATTTTAGTTTTCTCACAGACCCAACTACGGGTGGAGTCACGGCATCTTTTGCAATGCTCGGCGATCTAAATTTTGCTGAACCCAATGCGCTTATTGGATTTGCTGGTCCAAGAGTTATAAAAGAAACGATCAAAAAAGACCTGCCAGAAGGATTTCAAAGATCAGAATTTCTTTTAGAACACGGGTTCTTAGATTTTATAGTGGATAGACAGGAACTCAAAGATAAAATCGGAGATCTCTTGCATTTCTTTTCTAAAAGTTAAGTCTTTCTTTTTCTGTTTTTACTCCTCTATTACAATGAAGTCTTTGTTAAGAGGATTCATGTATTCCAATAATTCGCTGAACCATTCTTTTCCATATTTTAAATAGAATGGAATGAAATTTTCGTATCGTTCTTGGAGTTTACCTGAAGGGAAAAGTTTTGATTTTATATTTTGGATTTTTTGAAGCTGAACCTCATTTTTAGCTTTAGCGGCCTTCGTCATTTTTGAACTTATTGTTTTTAAGTTTTTTACTTGTTTAGCTCCTTCTGCAAGAGTATATTTTTCAAGACTTGGTTCTATAGATTTGGCTTTTTCGGCTAACTTTTGATAAAATTTATTGAGAGCGATACTTTCGTCAGAAAGATCAAAATCTTCATCAGTATTTTTTGAAAGAAAAAGTTTAATTAATTGGTCCTCAGATTGAAAAAAATCCTTAGAATCCAATTGAACTTTATTCAGATTTTTTTGTACTCCAGACGCTACAATTAAGGCACTATTTCTTCTTATAAGCATGGGAAATGGAATATTAAAGGATGAAAATTGATTCATCCTTTCAAGCCAATAAGCTATTTCTCCTCCTCCTCCGATATAGGCCAGATTAGGTAAAATTAATTCTTGATAAATTGGCCTCATTACAACATTTGGACTTACTTCTCCTGGATTTGATTGAATAAAATTGACTAACTCGGAGTACGAATATGTTGTAGATCCTATAGAATATGAATCTCCATTTTGTATAATTCTTTCTCTTTTCCCTTCGCCGAATAAGAAAAGGTTGATCTCTCTTACATGAGCTTGTTCTTTTATTCCATTTTCAGCCAAGGCATTTTGCGAAGCTTTGACTGTTGTAAAAGATATTCTTTCTTCTATCTCTGTTAAGGCATACGGGATGAATTCTTTCTTTAGTTCTTTATTATCCATATTAAGGACTACTAGACCTAAATGGGTAAACAAAGATTTGTATAGATTTATATTGAATTGACCATAAGTCTGTGATGATTGAAAGCTATCTCTAATGATTAACCTTAACTCATCAGCATAATTTGTCTGACCAAATAATGCCGTCAATTCATCAATGGCTTTTTCCAAATCATTTAAAGACATTCTACCTACTGAACCTGTCTGACTAGTACTCCAAGTTATATCTCTATTGAATATGTGCATGGATGCTACTTCCTCTAAGTCATGATCTTCTCCTCCACTTACAAATACAGGGACAAAACTATTTGTAGGATATGCTGCCTTCAGCTTTCTGCATAAATGTATAGTAGATAAAATTTTATACACCATATATAACGGACCCATAAATAGAACAGGCTGATGGGCGGTGGTTATGGTGAAAGTATTTTCATCTGATAGAGACTTGATGGTGCTTAGAATTTTATCATTACTCGGAGTACTCTGATACTGCTGCAACAAAACATCAACAAGTACTCTTCGATTTGTTTTGAATTTCTTCCTGTTTTCTATTACTGATTGGAATGACTCTAGATCTGTTGAGTATTTGTAAAATCCATCATAAGCTGAATCAGCAGACTGGTACATTTTGTCTTTTGACGATAATTGAGGAATTTCATCGTATTTGAGATGTATGACATTATTTATCATTAACCTATATTGGGACGTTTATTAAAATGAATGCAAAGGAAATATAAACAAAGCACAATATGTTCAGTAATTCAGTTAAAACCATCACAAGTAGTATGGTGGTTTTGATTATGGTTGTCGTCTTGATTACCTCTATCATATATTCTTCTCCGGTAGATCCTACTAGATTGACTTTTGGACAAAGAATGGATGAAGAAACTGTTTTGCTAAAAAAGAAACAACTTGGACTTGATTTACCATTAAAAGAACAAATTATATTATATCTGGCTGATGTAACCCCGGTTGCATTTATAAATAATCACAGATGGGAGCAATTGCCCTATTCAGGCATTGTTTTAATGCGATTTGCAAAAAGTAATTTGGTGGTAAAGTGGCCATATTTAAGAGAGTCTTTCCAAACCGGAAGGAGTGTGAGTACAATCTTGTTTTCAGCTTTGCCTAATACTCTTTTTCTTGCTCTCTTTTCGATTATTATAGCTGGATTTTTGGGAATTGTTTTAGGGACTCTGGCTTCTCTAAATAGAGGAAGTTATTGGGATGATTTTATTCTAGGTTTTTCCACCCTAGGCTACTCAGTGCCAAGTTATGTGTCGGCTATGGCATTTGCATTACTTTTTGCATTCTATTGGAGAGATGTCACTGGTCTAAATTTGCAAGGGAGTTTATGGGAATTGGATGATTTTGGGAATGAAATCGTTGTTTGGAAAAATATATTATTGCCTTGTTTAGCCTTGTCTATTAGACCAGTTGCTGTCATTACTCAACTCATGCGTAATTCTATGAACGAAGTAGGAGAAAAACCTTTTATAAAAGCATTGAGAGCTAAGGGGATTTCAAGATTTACTTTGACCACAAGCCACCTAGTGAGAAATGCTTTGAATCCTGTGGTTACAGCACTTTCAGGATGGTTTGCGTCATTATTGACGGGGGCGTTTTTTGTAGAGTATGTTTTCAGCTATAAAGGATTAGGATATACTACAATAAATGCTCTTTTAAATTTTGATATTCCCGTAGTTTTGGGGGCTATATTACTAAGTGCATCGTTTTTTATATTGATTAACATAACCATAGATTTTATCTATAAATTTCTTGATCCAAGAATAGTATAATAATAGATTATGAGTGATTCTTTGAAGTATGATGAAAGAGGCGTTTCCGCTTCTAAAAGTGAGGTTCACTCAGCTATAAAAGGATTGGACAAAGGTTTGTTCCCAAACGCATTTTGTAAAATCTTGCCTGACCTTGTTGCGCATAACAAAGATTACTGCAATATAATGCATGCCGATACTGCAGGGACAAAAACAAGTTTAGCTTATTTATATTGGAAAGAAACTGGAGATTTATCCGTTTGGAAAGGAGTAGTTCAAGATTCAATTGTGATGAACCTTGATGATATGGCTTGTGTAGGATGCATAGATGATATCATAATCTCTTCTACAGTAGGCCGTAATAAGAAACAGATCACAGGAGAAGTTGTTAAAGAGGTTATTCAAGGGACAGGTGCTTTTCTTGCTCAGTTAGAAGAACATGGCGTAAAGGTTACTCTTGCTGGAGGGGAAACTGCAGATGTCGGAGATATTGTAAGAACTATTGATATAGGGTTTACCGCTTTTGGTAGAATGAAAAAAGAAGATGTTGTTGATATTAATATTCAAGAGGGAGATGTTATAGTTGGTTTTGCTTCATATGGACAATCAATCTATGAAAATGATTACAATGGAGGGATGGGAAGTAATGGATTGACCTCAGCGAGACATGATGTCTTTACTAAGAAATACATGACTAAATATCCCGAAAGTTTTGATCCAAATGTACCGTCAGAGCTCATATTTTGTGGAAGTAAGTCAGTAGATGACATAATTCATTTGGAGGAATATGGAGATATCACTGCAGGAAAACTAGTGCTTTCTCCTACGAGAACTTATCTACCTCTTCTCAAGAGAATATTAAATGATCATCGTAAAGAACTGAATGGTATCATACATTGTACCGGAGGTGCACAGACTAAAGTAGAGAAATTCGTGAAGAATAAAAAAATCATTAAAGACAATCTGTTTTCATTGCCTCCACTTTTTCAAATGATCGAAGCAGAAAGTAAAACATCAAGAAAAGAAATGTACCAAGTTTTCAATATGGGACATAGGTTAGAAATCTACACGGATGCCTCAACGGCTACTAAACTCATTTCAATTTCAGAATCATTTAATATTCCAGCTCAAATTATAGGAAGAGTAGAAGCAAATGAAGGTGTAGAGATTGAGATCACTGATGATAAAGGGGTATATCAATATTTATCATAGGTCCAAAGCATAGCCCACATAATTAAATGGAGTAATGGCTCGCAGTTCTTTTTTTATATCCTCAGAAATTTTTAATTCATCAATAAACTCCATGAAATCAGTCTTTGTCAAAGCCCCTTTGCCTCTCGAAAATGATTTTAATGCTTCATATGGCTTTGGATAATTTTCTCTTCTTAAGACATTTTGTATAGCTTCAGCCACTACAGCCCAATTCTCCTCTAAATCTTTCCTGATTTGACTTTCGTTTATTTCAAGTTTAGAAATACCCTTTTGAATGCTTTTAAGTGCAATCAAAGTGTGTCCTAGAGGAGTACCAAAATTTCTGCTTACAGTACTGTCAGTCAGGTCTCGTTGTAATCTACTTATTGGTAACTTTGATGCTAGATGATTTAAAATTGCATTTGCTATTCCAAGATTTCCTTCAGCATTTTCGAAATCAATTGGGTTTACTTTGTGAGGCATTGCAGAACTTCCTACTTCATTGGCAATTACTTTTTGTTTGAAATAGTTGATAGAAATATAAGTCCAAATATCCCGACAAAAATCAATTAGAATTGTATTGATTCGAGCTAAAGCATGAAACAATTCAGAAAGTGTGTCATAATGAGCTATCTGTGTTGTAAAGTGAGCCCTCTTCAGGCCAAGATCTGCTACAAATTCATTGCCGAAAGCATTCCAATCCACAGATGGGTAGGTCACTTTATGGGCATTGAAATTACCTGTAGCTCCTCCGAATTTGGCTTTTACTTCGATATTTTTCAAAACCGATATTTGAGTTTCTAATCGTTCTACATATACCATGAATTCTTTTCCCATACCTGTAGGAGAAGCAGGTTGGCCATGAGTTCTAGCCAACATTGGGATGTCAGCATAATCATTAGATTTATTAAAGACAATTTCCTTAATTTTAGTTATCGATGGTATCAATACTTCTAATAACCCATCCTTGAGGGACATTGGCAAGGCAGTATTATTAATATCCTGAGAAGTAAGAGCGAAATGAATAAATTCTAATTTGTCATCAAGACCTGTTCCAACAATTTTGTCTTTGATAAAGTACTCCACAGCTTTTACATCATGGTTAGTCACTTTTTCTATTTCTTTGACTGCTTCTGCATCTTCTTCACTAAAGTCTAGATATATAGCGCGTAGCTGATTTATTTGATTCTTAGGAAATTGGAAACTGGGTTTTACTACCTCTATAAGTTTAATGAAGTATTCTATCTCTACCTTGACTCTATACTTTATTAAAGCATATTCAGAAAAATAGTCTTGGAGCTCTATAGTTTTCGATTTGTATCGGCCATCGATCGGAGAGATGTTTTTAGTCATTCTTTTTGTCATTCATGGTTTAAAAGACTATTGACTCTAAGAATTCTCTGAAATTCTTTTTACATAATAATAAGTCTCAATTTGAGACTGAGTCATTAAATCAGAGTCAGATAATCGATAATTATTGAGTTCATTATGATTAAGAGATCGTGCTTTCACATTATCTCTCAACTGGATATTCATAAGCTCTTCTAACTGCAACTGAATATTTTCATCATAGATCGGAGTGATCATTTCTATCCTCCTATGAAGGTTACGATACATCCAATCTGCTGAGGATATATAGAACTTGTTGCCTTGATCGGATTTGAAAATAAATATTCTAGCGTGCTCTAAATACCGATCTACGATACTGATGGCATCAATATTTTCACTATGGTTTGGCATGCCACCTACTAATGAGCAAACACCTCTAATAATAAGTTTTATACGTACCCCAGCTTTACTTGCATTATAGAGTTTCCTTATCATATCTTCATCCTGAAGACTGTTCATTTTAAGAATAATCTCTGCACTATGTCCTTTTTTTGCACTTTGTACTGCAGCTTCTATATTATCATCAAGGACTTTATTTAAATTGAACATTCCAACACCTAGATGTCTGAAAGTAGAATTTTTAAATTTCTTAGTTTCTAAAACATTGAATAATCGAAGACACTCTTTTGTTAACTTTTTGTCAACGGTAAATAGTCCTACATCGCTATATAGTTTAGCAGTCTTTTCATGAAAATTTCCAGTGCTTATGAAGGCATAAGTCTTAGATTTACCATTTACATTTTTGATAACCAGGCCTAATTTAGCATGGACTTTTATGCCAGGAATACTGTAATGAACTCTTACTCCTGCACTTGCAAGTTTTTCTCCCCAGTCAAGATTTGCTTCTTCATCAAACCTTGCTTTAATTTCAATAAAAGCAGAGACTTGTTTTCCGTTTTTAACTGCCTTAATCAAGGCGTCCATGATTCTAGATTTCTTTGCTACTCTGTATTGTGTGATCTTTATATGGGTTACATCTGGATCAACAGATGCTTTCTCAAAGAAGTTAATTACTGAAAGATACGAGTGATATGGTACATGTATGAGATGGTCCTTGTCCTCAATATTCTGCCAGATTTTATTCCCTTCTAATTTAGAATAAGAGATTAGAGGAAGTTCTTGATCTTTAAGATGTTTTATCCCAAAGGAAGGAAATTTGAAAAAGTCGAAGTTGTTATGATACCTTCCTTCAGGAAGTAAATCCAAATCTGATAGATCAAAAACGTTAGTAAGAGTCTGCAAAAGTGACTTTGACATAGTTCTGTCATAAACCATTCGAGAGGCATTACCGACACTTCTTTTTTTCAAACCTTCTTTGATCTTCATAATCAGATCTCCACTGAACTCATCATCAATATATAGCTCCGCATCACGAGTAAGCTTTATAGAATGAGATTGGATAATGTTATATCCTGGGAATGTCCATTTTATACAATGTCTTATGATGTCATCCATAACGATGACTGTTTTTATTTGAGAATCTTTCTTGTTGGGTAAGTGTATAAAACGATCTTCTTGGGAAGGGATCTTAATCAATGCGTATTCACGGTTTCCAGGAGCCTCCTTATCTTCCAATTCCACTGCTAAATAAATAGAAGCGTTGGTAAGAAAAGGTTTGACTTTCGTGCCATTTAGTAAGATGGGCTGAATAAATGGAAGAAGATTGTTATCAAAGTAGTTCTCTATATATTCTTTTTGTTTTTTAGATAATTCACCTCTCCGAATCAGATGGATATCGTGATCTTTTAGCTCTCCTGCAATTCCTGTGAAAATCTTACTGAATTCTTCTTGTTGAGTTTTTAATATTTTTAAAATCTGAACCAATATTTTTTTAGGATCAAAATCTACTTTTTTTTGAGCTTTCTTTCCTGCTTTGACCAGATTTCTATGGTTGGCTACTCTTACTCTAAAGAATTCATCCAGATTTGATGAATATATGGCCAGGAATTTAATTCTCTCCAATAGAGGAACTCTTAAATCTTTGGCTTCTTGAAGAACTCTATAGTTAAATGAAAGCCAGCTTATATCGCGTTGTATGTACGGGACTATGTTTTCCATATAAAGAGTTGCAAAAGTCGTGAAAATGGTGGTTCTATTTGAGAAAAGATTGCCTACTTAGTGTATATTATTATCATTGCCGAATTTCACTTTCCAAAATGTGTTTAATTCGCAACTATTTAGAAGATAAATTAAGTGTAAAGTCGCTTAAGAACATTTAATATTTAAGACCTATGAGAAGAAATATAGCTGCAGGTAACTGGAAAATGAATACAACTGTATCTGAAGGAGTTGAGTTGATAAAAGAATTAGAAAAACAGTCCATTCCTTCTGATGTAGAAATGATTATTTGTGCACCAGCAACTCATCTCTCATCTTTAGTAGGATGTGGTGATATACAAATTGGAGGGCAGAACATATATATGCAGGATAAGGGTGCCTTTACAGGAGAAATATCTCCGTTGATGTTAGTGGACCTTGGAGTAAAATATGTATTGGTTGGTCATTCGGAAAGAAGAGAGATATTTAATGAAGATGATCAAATTCTTGCACAAAAACTGAATAAAGCTCTTGAGCATAATTTAAAGCCAATTTTTTGTTTTGGAGAACCTTTAAACATTCGAAAAGAAGGGTCGCATATAAGTTATGTTCAAAAACAGTTAGAAAATGGACTTTTTCATCTTTCAGAAGAAGAGTTAGGGGATGTCGTTCTGGCTTATGAACCTATATGGGCTATTGGCACAGGAGAAACAGCAAGTCCCGATCAGGCTCAAGAAATGCATGCATCAATTAGAAAATCTATTGAAAACAAGTATGGGAAAGTTGCTGCAGACAATATTTCTATACTTTATGGCGGATCAGTGAAACCTACCAATGCTGAAGAGATATTTGCAAAACCTGACGTTGATGGTGGATTAGTTGGAGGAGCAAGTCTTAATGTTGAAGGATTTGGAAAAATTGCAAACTCATTCTAAAAATTGAAAAGTTCTTTAATTTTTTGATTTCGATAATTGAAAATTTTCTGGAGTTGCCCTTTCACAATCAATACATTTGTCACTGAGCCACCTTTGTACCAATGTAACTTGTAATGCACTATATCAGTCATTATTACACCTGAATCTTGTTCTGTGAAATGATGCTCATGATGCCATAATTGATAGGGACCAAATCTTTGCTCATCTACAAAATATTTGTTATCTATTACATGTGTGATCTCAGTTATCCAGTTAAGAGGAATTCCTAACAAGGGTTTGACATTGTAAGAAATCAATTGCCCCGGATACATCTTTTCTGTATATGATGAGGAAGTGATTTCAAATTTCATATAATCAGGGGTAAGAATTTTGAGGTTTTTGGGAGATGAAAAGAATGCCCACGCTTCGTCTAATGAAATTGGGATGTATTGTTGAGTATATAATCTATTCATAATGATATACAATGTTTCAACAAACTAACATCCATATCAAAAAAGGTTCATTTTATTTGACACCTAATATTTTGACTCTATTTAAGATTGGAAAGATTTTTATTAAGAGAAGTCATACATTCGCTCTGAAATTTAGCATGTACCATGTTACAGATCAAAGAGAAAGATCTTAATAAGATCATTTTAATAGGAGATAGAGTTCTAATTAGACCGGCCAAGCCAAAGAATAGAACGGATAGTGGGCTTTTTCTTCCTCAAGGGATGCATAAGAAGGAAGTTCTTTACAGTGGATATGTGCTCAAAGTAGGACCTGGTTATCCTATTCCTGCAATAGCAGAATCAGATGAATCTTGGAAAGAAAAAAGAGAAGAGGTCAAATATGTACAATTGCAACCTCGTCCAGGTGATTTGGCAGTTTACATGCAAAAAAACATTTGGGAAATTGAATTTAATAAACAAGCCTTAATCATAGCTCCTCATTCAGCCTTGTTAATGCTGATTCGTGAGGATGACTAAAATATTGAAATAGGTTGATTTATTCATTTTTAACACTTTTAGGCAAATCATTTATTATATAATAATATATTTGCCGAATTAAATTTTAGAAGCAAAGACATGGCTGAATACCGATTAGATAGTATCGATTTAAAGATTTTAAAACTATTGCAAGAAAATAGTAAGATTACGAATCTTGAATTGTCAAAGCAAATAGGTCTTTCTCCTGCACCTACATTAGAAAGGGTGAAAAAATTGGAGCAATCTGAGATTATAGAATCATACCATGCTAAAGTTAGTTCTACTAAGCTAGGACTCAATGTGAGTACTTTTATATTAGTAAATCTGGCATGGCAAAAAGAAAATGCCTTAGATAATTTTATTGAAAAAATTCAGACTATACCAGAAGTAACTGAATGCTATATTATCACCGGTGATGGTGATTTTTTATTAAGAGTAATATGTCAGGATATTCCAGCATATGAGCAACTTTTATTTAAAAGGTTATCTCAAATAGAAGAAGTAGAAAGATTGAAGACATTTATGACTCTGTCAAAAGTGAAAAAGTCCAAACTGCTTCCTTATGATTATGAGTAGATTAGATGCTGAAAAATTCCTTGTTCTGGGAGATTGATTCTCCAGAAATAGATCATAAATCCTACATTTTTGGCACGATACATCTCTATCGTGAATCTCATGCAGAAATCATGAAAAGAGTTGAAAGGATTATTGAATCTGTCGATAAGGTTTTCACAGAATCTTCTTTCGAGATTAATCCTGATAAATCACTCTATCAATTGCCACCCAATATGGATTTGATTGATCTGCTAGGTATACATAAATATGAGAGGGTAAAAATGATTCTTAAGAAGTCTTTAGATTTTGACTTAGATCATTTTAAGGAAGCCCTGCCTTTGATGACAAACCAGCAAATAACTTTACATGTGATGGGACTCACTCAATATCCACCTATCGATGCGTTAATTTATCAATCAGCATTAAGACATGAGAAGGAATATAGTGGAATAGAAACTTTGGGGGAACAAATGGAAATATTACAAAAGATTCCGATTGAATACCAGAGTAGGTCATTAGTCAAGATGAGTCGAAATATAAAAGGGTTCCGAAAAAAGGTCTCACATATGATTGATTTATATGATCAACAAAAAATCTCATTGCTATATAAATCTTCAAAAAAGGAAATGGGAGAATTAAGAAAGCTTTTGTTGTATGATAGGAATATCGTTTTGGCAAATAGAATCTCTAATTTTCATAAAGAAGCTAAATCCTTCTTTACATTTGGTGCGGGTCACTTGGCAGGTAATGGAGGTGTCCTTGCATTGCTTAAAAGAAAGGGCTTATCAATAAAAGCAATAACGCATAGAGACTAATGACCAACAGATTATTCGTTATAAAATAAATCAATGAAAAAAGAAACCATTTCCATAAAAGTGGAATTAGACGAATCTAATGTTCCGAGTAAACTGACATGGAGAAGTAGTGATCATCCTAATAAGAAGGGAGAGGAAGAAGCAAAAGCATTTTTGTTATCTATATTTTCAAAAGATCAAATGGATACGCTAAAGATTGATCTCTGGACAAAAGAGATGCAAGTTTCGGAGATGGATCGGTTGTTTTACAATACACTTAAAGGGTTGTCAGAAACCTATAAAAAGGCTACAAATAATACTAATATGGCTTCCGATATGGCAAGATTTGCTCAATATTTTGGAGAAGAAACTGATATTTTACCAAAGTCATCATAAAAGACTTTTCTTCTGACACCTCTTAAGAAATGTCCTATCTTAGATTATTAAAATAACAAATAGTTTTGTCTCAAAGCATTGTAAGTCAGAGATTTATAGTTTGCCTTAAAGAATTGAAGGGTGCATACATAGTGAAATCTGATAGAGAGTTTTGTCAACGTATTGATTATGTGTCTCAGAATCTAAGCCAAATAGTAAAGGGAAAGAGAGATGTGACGATCGAGCTTATAAGAAAGGCGGTCAAGGTTTTTGGTTTTAATGCAGGGTTCATTTTTTCTGGTAATGGAAATCCACTAATTGACATTACAGCTGATTCTTCTTCAGGAGTTTCATTCGATGCAATAAGGTTTTTACCAAACCATGACTATCAAAAATATGTAAAGGAGATCAATGAAAGCATTCCGGGACCACTCTCTACTTTTCATTATCATTCTGCGTCTGTGCCTGATGATGTGAGACTTTTTGAAATATCAGAAAATGCGCTCAACCCTTACCTATACTCAGGTGATGTCATCTTATGTAAAAGAATACAATCTAAAAGATGGGACAGATTAATTAGAGATTTTTATGTTCATGTAATAGTTTCTAATAATGATTTATATATTTCTAGAATTCAAAACGATATAAGAAAGAATCGACAAATTGAATTGCTTGATATTTCAAGTGATGTAGGTGAGCCACTATTGTTGGATTTAGAAGAAACCAGAGAAATTTGGGAGATTACCCATGTTATTAAACGATGGTCGAGGGAAATGAACTCTAATAGTACTCCTTTGAATACTAGAATAGACGAATTAGGAAATTCAGTTCACATCAATGGAGATAGTATCAAGGAGTTAAATTCAACAATTGAGAAGTTGCTCAGACAAATGAGGGAGTTAAGCTCTCAAGGCAGATAGGTAAAACTCACTTTCTAAAAAAGTGATAAGGCCAAGGTTTATACCTCTTCGGAATTAGTGATTTAGTAATTGTTGATTTTATAGCGGTATTCTCTAAAACTATACCCATGGCAAATAAGTCAATTGAGGTGTTAAATTGATATGTGGATATGAGTTCCTTCCAGATCATTTTCATCTCTGAAGACCATCTTATATCATCTATAATAATAATTCCATTTTTTCTTAGGCACTTTGTTGCTTCGTTGATTAACCTTTTAGTGGCGTGATAGGAATGATCACCATCTATAAAAATAAGGTCATAACTCTGTTTGTTTTTATAAAGAAATTCCAAGAATTTTGAATGGTAACGCCTGATGTTTTCAAAAGAGCAAAGAGAAGAGTGTGTTAACTGAAATAGATCTGAGTTCCCTTCTATAGTGTCTACGGTCATTCCACTTTCTCCGAAAGCAAGAGCAGCTAATCCCAAATTTGTTCCTAATTCTAATACATTACTTGCATTTGACCATTTGGCAATAGAAATCAAAAGCTGGCATTTTTCGAAATGAGAAGATGAACTTTTAGCTAAGTCGGAAACCTTTATATCTAATCTCGAATTAATAATTGAGCCACTTCCAAGATTTGTCAATTGTATAATGTTCGTATTCGCCAACAATTGTGTCCGATATGATTGAGTGCGTGGTAATGGAATATTATGATAGTCTTCTAAAACTTCGTCACAAAAAGAATATATAAATGGTGAATCTTGAGTATAGATCGTTTCAGCTTTTTTATAAAAGCTTAGAAAATCAAAAATCATTTGAATTCTTGGGGTCAGTTTTATCAATCTATAGGTGTGAAATCTTCAATTTAGATCAAAGCGCACTATGATCAAAAGCTATGGGAAGTAATTCTTTGACAGAATCTACCACAAAGAGGTTTTTATTTTTATCTAAAACAAATACTTTGATGTTCTGTTGATGCCGGTATTCCATATCTATCATCACCTGTCTACAACTTCCACAAGGGAAACCTGGGTATTTACCTTTTTCTACCTCACCTAATGTTACCACAGCAATGGCTTTAATTTTAGCTTTTGGATAAAGTGTGTTGGACGAAAAGATGGCAACTCTTTCTGCACATAGTCCTAATGGGAAGACTGCATTCTCTTGGTTTGATCCTTCTACGATATGATTGTCATCTAACAAAACAGCAGCACCAACTTTATAATTAGAATAAGGTGCATATGCATGATTTAAGGATTCAAAAGCTGAATTACAAAGTCTTCTTTCATCAGGATCGCTAAGCTCTTCATAAGAGTCGTAGCATCTAATAGTAAGGTTTATACTTATTTCGTTCATATGTTATTACCTAACATTTTGAGAATTAGAATATTGCAATCTAATAATTTAATTTTTTGAAGTAGGGCTGCACAAAAAACCAAATCTCTTTATTTGAATTGCCATGACCTATCATAAGGTATTAAGAATTATAAAACTAAAAAGGGTTGCAAAACAATTTTGTCTTCATTTTTAATAAAATGTATAAATAAAATTTATAACTACTCAAAGTTCAATGGAACAATTCTCTTTTGATTTTTAATCCACTCGGAAATGAAACTGTAGCCTTACGTAAAAACGAGACAGTTTAAAAATGCACTAAATTTAAACTGTTATG
>Ga0055584_100000470_pt1 | contig 38343 bp, 32 predicted proteins | sample OSDHelmetaG_FD_58716 | JGI IMG/M metagenome (GOLD analysis project Ga0055584, IMG submission 58716) | Pelagic marine sediment microbial communities from the LTER site Helgoland, North Sea, for post-phytoplankton bloom and carbon turnover... | ecosystem: Environmental > Aquatic > Marine >...
TACCGCCTTTTGAATGGGAACTGTACCCATTCCTATAGGGGCGGGCATTTTACGGGAACAGACCCCCCGAAGCAAGTAGATTGTCACTCAAAAAGCGGGCCGAAACCCCGTATTTCGCCGCTTCGGGCAATTGCCCCAATGACGGGGGCTCGCAGCCATTGTCGACGGCCTCGGCTCGCTTGACAGCGCCCTTTTCGCTCCCTAGCATGCGTGCTCAATCAGGCCAAGCGCGATTGGCCAGCAAAACAGCAGCAGAACCTATGTATCAGCAGATTCGATCGGTCGTCGAAGCCGACTTTAAGGCAGTGGACAAATTCATCGTGGAGCAGCTCCACTCGAATGTGCCGCTGGTAGAGAATATCGGCCACTATATCGTCGAGGCTGGCGGCAAGCGCCTGCGGCCCCTGCTGGTGTTGCTGGCGGCCAGAGCCTGCCGGGTCGACAGCGAGCAGCACGTTTCCCTGGCGGCGGTTATCGAGTTTATCCACACGGCTACCCTGTTGCACGACGACGTCGTCGACATGTCTTCTCTGCGCCGTGGCCGCCCTACCGTGAATGCCGAGTGGAATAACCCCTCCAGCGTGCTGGTAGGCGACTTCATCTACTCCCGCGCCTTCCAGATTCTGGTGACCCTCGGCGACATGAAGATCATGGAGATCATCGCCGATACCACGAATCGAATAGCCGAGGGCGAGGTTTTGCAGCTGATTAGCAAGAACAATCCAAACCCCACCGAACAGGGCTATATGCAGGTGATTCAGAGCAAGACGGCGATCCTGTTCCAGGCCGCCGGGCAGTGTGGCGCCATACTCTCGAACGCCACGAAGGCGGAAGAGAATGCCCTCAAGCGTTTCGGCATGCACCTTGGCACCGCCTTCCAATTGATCGACGACGTGCTCGACTACGACGGCGACAGCGAAGCCCTGGGCAAGAATATTGGCGACGACCTCGCCGAGGGCAAACCCACGCTTCCTCTGATCTATGCCCTCGAGCATGGCAGCGAGGAGCAGGCTGCGCTAATCAGGCAGGTGCTCACCGTGGAGGAGCTGGAGGCTGACTCGCTAGCCCAGGTTATCGACGTGGTCAAAAGCTGCGGCGCGCTGGATTACGCCCGCGAGCTCGCCAAGGGCGAGTCGGATCAAGCCATGCAGTGTCTGGATGCCATCGCCCCCTCGGAATACCGCGACGCACTCAGCGCGATGGTTGAGTTTTCCAATACGCGCAGCAACTAAGCCAGCCCTTCCCACAACGCGGCGAATTCGTGCTATAAAACCGGCGAGAGATAAGCCACTGCTTGACTGCTGCCTGCAGCGATCTGGCGGATCTCGAGAATAAAACCAATAAAAATCGGGAGACCCAGCCTTGATCGAACTGTCGGAACACCCCCTGCCTGAACCCATCCTGGAAACGCTGGCTGACGTCGAGAAGTTCGAGAAGACTCCACTCGCCGAGCAATTCCCATATACAGACAGCTATAGTTTGATCATGAGTAGCGCGGCACGCTTCGGCGAAGACCCGGCACTGGAGTTCCTGCTGCAGGGCCTGCCGGACGAAACCGCGCAGACTACCAGTTTCGCGCAACTAGGCGCGGGGGTAACCCGCACGGCCAACCTCCTCCACAGCCTCGGCGTGCGCGAGAGCGATGCCGTCTCCATCGTTCTGCCGATCCTGTCCCAGACCCATCTCGCCATCTGGGGTGCACAGGCCGCCGGCATCTCGAACCCGATAAACCCCATGCTCGAGGCGGAGCACATCGCCGAGATCATTGCGGCGGCGAACGCGAAGGTCGTAATCTGCCTCGCGGCCTCTGCCCACAGCGACATCAACACGAAGGTGCGCGCCGCGCTAGGCGAGTGTGCCTCGGTCCACACCCTGATCGAGGTGAATATTCCAGGACTCTGCGAGCCCGCGTCGCCCGCCTATGACAACGCGAACGTCGAAGTCCTGGATTTCGACGCGGCTATCGAGAGCGCAAACAGTGGCGCGCTGGATAGTGCCAGGGAGTTTTCCGGCGAGCAGATCGCCGCCTATTTCCATACCGGTGGCACCACCGGCCGGCCGAAGCTAGCCCAGCTTAGCCATCGCAATATGGCGTTTCTCGGCCAGCTCATGCAGGTGTACACCGCACATATGGAGCACCACACGGTGCTATGCGGGCTACCCCTCTTCCACATCTACGGCTGCATCATTCAGGGCATCGCGGCATTCGCCGTGGGCTACAGGATCGTACTGCTAACTCCGGCTGGCTTTCGTTCGCCGGAGGGCATGAAGAATTTCTGGAAACACATCGAGCGCTTCAAGGTGAAGCAGTTCTCCGCCGTGCCCACGGTGTTGATGGCCCTCGCCGACATCCCCGTTGGCGATGCCGATATCAGCAGCCTCACCAATATCAACTCGGGCGCGGCGCCACTCTCGCTCCCCTTCGAGCACAGCTTCGAGAAGAACTTCGAGGTAGAGGTCGGCAATGGCTACGGCATGACAGAGACCACCGCCTTGATTTCGCGCGCCCCGCAGTACCAGCCGCCGGGCAGCGTCGGCATGCGCGTGCCCTATTCCCAGATTCGTATCGCCCACCTAGACGGCACCACAGTTACCAAGGACTGTCCGTTAGGAGAGAGTGGCGTCATCCTCGTAAAGGGCCCGCAAGTCTTTGCGGGTTACAAGAGCGATATCGACAACGCCGCGGCCTGGATCGAAGATGGCTGGTTCAACACCGGCGATATAGGGTATCTGGATGCCGACGGCTACCTCTACCTCTCCGGACGCGCGAAGGATCTCATCATCCGCAGTGGCCACAACATCGACCCGGAACTCATCGAAGAGCCGCTGAACGCCCACGCCGATGTGGCGACCTCCATCGCCATCGGCCTGCCGGACCCCTATGCCGGCGAGTTGCCCATGGCCTACGTGGTAAGAGTCCCAGGCAGTAAGGTCAGCGAGCGAGAGCTGATCGATCACTGCAGCGCCACCATGTCCGAACGCGCCGCTATCCCGAAACGCATAGAGTTTATCGACGCGATGCCGCTGACCGCAGTCGGAAAAATTTTCAGGCCCAGCCTGCGGCAGAAGATCTCCGAACAGGTGGTTGGCGAGCTACTGAGCTCGAAGGGCATCGCCGCCAGTATCGAGGGCGCACTAGAGAAGAAACGGGGGCTGGTACTCAGTATCGCCGTCGAAGACAAGGCGCAGATCGAAGAGACGAAGAAGCTGGTGGAGCCTTATACCTTTATCAGCGAGGTTGGCTAGTACCCGCCAGGTAGACTAGTGTTAGTGAGCCTCCGATTAAGTACATGGCTCCCTCAGTTGCCACTATACCGGCTGCGGCCTCCCCGGCCCGGCGCGAATATGCTGATTCCCTGACTGGATGAGCGCAGAATCGTAGACGAGTCGATGATCTTCACCTTCTCGCTGCTAGGCTGGTAGATGTTGTCGTACATCGCCAGTATCTCCTCCGCCGACTCGGCGTAGCGCTGCGCCTCATCCGCATCTCCCAGCCGCAGATAGACACTGGCCAACGCGTAGTAGAAATCGGGCTCCGCCTCCTTCAGGCGTAGCGCGCGACGAAACGAACGGCGCGCGGATTCGAAATCTTCGTTGTCGAAGGCCACACTACCCTGCGCGAAATGGTAGTAGGGGTTGCGATTGTTAAAGCGCTCGATCGCCTCCTGGTACTCGTCCGCGAGCCGTAGATTCCCTATGCGTCGATAGTACTTGGCGAGGTTGTTGATCGCCGTCGCGTTATTGCCATCGAGACTGAAGGCCATGCGATAGCTGTACTCGGCAAACTCCGGATTGCGCAAACGGTTATAGGTGCTGCCGATGTTGTTCCAGGCGATGGAGGACTCTTCATGCAGGAACAGCGCGTTCTTAAAATAGACCAGCGCCTCCTCGAAATTACTCTCGATGAGCGCTTCTACCCCCAGATTATTAAAGTACAGCGAGCGCGCCACCCTGTCCGACACGATATTCGAAGTCAGCTGCTGCAGAGATATCTCCGGCGTGAAGTCGACGATATAGGTGCGTCGCGCGCTGATGCGACCGCTCGCATTGATATGCTGGCTGAGCACCAACAGATCGCCGCGTTTATCCCAGCTCGGCTGCACCTCAACGGTCTGGAAGTTTGCATCCAGGCCTGCATAGCGCGCCATGGCGACATAGAGGTTCATCACCGACAGGCAGTTGCCCTCGCGTGCGTAGAAGGCTTCCATCGCCGTATGTGTCTGGTCGCTGGAATACTGCACATTGAGAAAATCTTCGCCGTAGAGCAGGTCTTGCAACTTATCCACCCGCGTCTCTTCGCCGTCCCTCTGTCGAATATGGGAATCGATGAGTTGCTTCACCTCATCCGATATATAGAGCGGGTCTATCTCGGGGTAGCGGTCCTCGGTCTGATCGATGATGGCGGCATGGATGTCTTCGTCCCGGGCAAACTGCGTATCGATGTCGATGGACAAGCAACCCAGCAACATCGCGCAGAGGCTGATCGCCGCGAGGGACCTGAAATTTGCAGTTAGCTGTGTCATCAATCTATTCATAGCACTCAGTAGCGAATCGGTGTCTTCTGCCCAGTCTTATCTATCTTCATGAATTCGTAGCGGCCTCGCAGGAAGCGCACGTCCTCCTGGGCCAGGCGTCGAAACAGCGCCGCCCAGCCGGCATAGCGCGCAAGCTCTGCCATACTCTCTCCTAGACCGGCGTAGTCCATATTCTCGTCCAAGCGCCTGACGTCCCTGCCCCAACTATCTGAATACTTGACAGTTTCTGCCTGCGAATTGAACTCATATACCAAGGCGGCGCGGGTCTGGGCGATGCGCATATTGTCGGCGGAGAGAAAGCGCACCTCGAATTCCGTTTCGAACTGCAGTGGCGCGGTGTCCCCGTGCCATTCTACCTGAGTATCTATCACTACACTCTTAGTGACGGGCAGGTTTGGCACGAATTCGAATGGCAGCGTGTCGGCGTGCATGATGGCATAGCCTGCATCGGTGTCGCGCAGAGTGGAGGCGATGCGCACGCGCCCATCGGCATCGATGTCGACGATGGCATCGGATGCGATCGCCTCGGAGCGATGGACGAAATCGAACAAGGCCTTCGCCTCCGCCGGCGCGATTGCCGGCAAGTTCAGGCGCGCGTCCTGCGCATCGAGCAAGACTAAACTGCCACGCTCGTATCGCATCTCCTCAGCAGTGAAATCGATCTCCGCGGTTTCACCCAGCGCGACGCCACCCGGCACGACGATCTCGCTGATCGTGGATTGATTGAATTCGTCGCCCAGCGTCTCTTTCAGGAAGACCGAGGGCTCTCTGCGGGCCAGCGAGCTGTCGCCCCGATTGCCATCGTCTCGAAACAGGGAATTGCTTCGCCTGCGCACGCGCTCGCCAAGATAGCTCAGTTCGGTCACATCCGTTCGGTAACGCCGCGCGGCACGACTATCGATCGCTAGCCGCTGCGCCGCTGTCGCATAGTACTGTCCCGCTGCCGCGCTATCCCCACCCGCGAAATGCAATTCGGCGACGTGACCGTTAGCCGCCGCGACCTCGGCCACCTTCTGTGCCGCGGCGAAGTCCTCGCTATAGAAGGTAATAAAGAGACGCCGCTCGCTATCGAACCAGCGCTGCGTAAAATCTGTTCCGCCCGACTCGCCGGCGATCAGCACCAGGCCGCCGACCTCTCCCTCGGCATAGCCCGCCTCCCAGGCATTGATCTCCTCGCTCCCAGGGAAAGTATCGACAGGCAGGTCAGGAAATCGCCCTAGCCGCGCCCGCCGAATACGCTGGCTTACGACATCGCGCGCGTTCAGGTTCGAACTCACATCGATCTCATGGACGTCCAGGGCTTCGGCGATCTGCTGCAGCAGGGCGTCATCCAGAACCCCTGCGTCGAGGGAGTCCGCCAGCGTATATTGCGACGCGAGCGCGAAGAGGCTAGCGAGCGCGGCCATGGCGGCGCCCCGGGACGCCGCCCGCCGAATTTTATGGGCTGCAGGCATCATAGACTTCTCCGCGCCGCTTCCTCAGCAGTCGCTCGCGCAAATCGCTTACCCAAGCGGGTTCGCCGAAATAATGAATGGGCTGTGCCAACTCGGCTATCAAGCGCTCGGCCTCATCGTAGCGCTCACTGGCGATGGCATAGCGCACCGCCTGCTCCATGATAAAGGTGTCGGCGGGCAGTAATTCGAATGCCCGCTGCTGGTAAGCCACGCCCTGTCTCCAGTCCTTACCCGGGAGCAGGTAGTACTCCCCCATGGCGAGGTTCGCCTCGGGGCTCTGGGGATTCAAAGCCATTGCACGCTCGAAGTAAGTCAGCACATCGCTGGCGATCGAATCTCGCTGCGCATCCGGCCACAGCTTCTCGCAGTCTTCGAGTTCGGCCTCCCAATACTCGCCGTAATCCAACAGGATATTCGCATCGCTGGGCGACAGCTCCGCCGCCTGAATAAAATAGCGCGCGATGCGCTGATCCATGCCCTCGACCTCGCTCATGCGCAGCGCATCACCCGTGCCCGATAGGCCCCTCGCAAGGTCGGCATCCAGTTCGGTGCTTCTCTCGAACAGCTGCTGCGCGACCTCGAAATTACCCGAGTTAAGCGCCAGCTCGCCGAGCTGCGCAGCTAGAGCTGCCGACTCGAGTACAGCGCTACTTAGGTTGGTTGGCTCCGTGACCGAGCCTGTTTGTATTGTGCCCGCCGGCCTCCGGCTACCTAGCAGGTAGGCATGGAATTCTTCGTCGAGCTGCACAGTCGTAACGTCGAAGGATCGATCGAAGGCATAGCGGGGATTTCTTCCCTCGAGCAGAAACCCCAGATAGCTGCTCAACTGCTCGCGGCGATCTACGAATTCATCTTCCTCGTAGGCATGCAGAAGATAGTGCAGCAAGGAACTGGATTTTAGATTTGCGATCTGTATCAGCCGAGGCGAAGCCAGAGCTGCATCGCTATATAACAATCTTTCCATGGATAGCGAACCGGAAACCGAGGCGAGCACCTCGTTACCCTGCTGACTGAATCGCTCGAACTCGACCTCGTCTCCATCTACTTGCATGCGCGCGATGTATCCGGCCAGGCCCTCTTCATACCAACGCGGGAGGCGCAGATCGTTAAAGTTGCGCACGAGGAAATGCACGTAGTGATGAAACCCTAGCGCGATGGAGTCCTCGTCATCAACGGCAACGGCCATGTAATTTGCGCGGGGCGAAGGCGCGAAGAATGCCGGCGCGTTCGTTGCCACGAATTGCTGCAGCGTCTGGACATCATCGAAGAAATACACCAGGTTCGGCACATTGGCGCGGGGGAAGTTATCGACACCTGAGATAGTGAATGCGGCGGCCTGACGCCAGACCTCGAGGCGTTCGGCGAAGCGATTGGTCTGCCGTTCGGAGCGCTGACTATAGATGTGGAAATTATCGCTCTGCAGCTCTATCCAGCGATCGGCCAGAGCAGCCTCCTGCGCGAGACTCGGGGCGCAGAATCCTAGGCTTAGCGCCAGCAGCAGGCGCCGTAGGAGCGGTGGGTATTGCATGCTAGTGCACCAGGCAAAAAGCCAGTTTCCAGCGTATTACTTTAGCATGGCCAAGCGCGCCGCTTAAAGGGGGGCCGCGGCGCTAGCAAACACCGCGGTCCGGCGCGCTACATAGCCGGGTAATTGGGCCCGCCGCTGCCCTCGGGGACCACCCAGTGGATGTTCTGCGCTGGGTCCTTAATGTCGCAGGTCTTGCAGTGCACGCAGTTCTGCCCGTTGATCTGGAAGCGCTTGCTGCCATCGGCCTCCTCCACTACCTCGTAGACACCGGCGGGACAGTAGCGCTGCGCTGGCTCATCGTACAGTGGCAGGTTCTGCTCGATTGGAATCGAGGGATCCTTCAACTGCAGGTGACAGGGCTGATCCTCGGCGTGGTTCGTGTTGGACAGAAACACCGACGACAGCTTGTCGAAACTAATCTCGCCATCGGGCTTGGGATAGTCGATCTTGGGCGAGTCGGCCGCGGGCTTCAGCTGCGCATAGTCTTGAGACTTGTCATGGAAGGTGAGCGGGAACTTTCCGAAGAAGATATTCTGCTCGATAAAGGTAAGCGCGCTGCCAAGCCAGAAACCAAACTTGTGAAAGCCTGCGCTGAAGTTTCTCGTCTTATGCAGTTCTTCGCGTAATTCGGAGTTCGCGAAGCGCTGACCGTAGTCTGTTAGATCCTTCTCCGGCGCCTCGTCTGTAAGCGCGGCGAAGAGTGTCTCGGCGGCTATGATTCCAGACTTCATCGCGGTATGGCTGCCCTTGATCTTGGCGGCATTCATCGTGCCCGCGTCGCAGCCGATTAGCAGGCCGCCGGGAAAGCTCATCTTCGGCAGGGAGTTAAGGCCGCCCTTGATGAGAGCCCTCGCGCCATAGCTGATCCTCTTGCCACCTTTTATAGTCTTCTTGATAACCGGGTGGTGCTTAAACTTCTGAAACTCATCGAAGGGGCTGATATGCGGATTCTGATAGCCGAGGTCCACGATGAGGCCGAGCGAAACCTGATTGCCCTCCAGGTGATAGAGGAAACCACCACTGGTCGCGGCGGCACTCGCACCGATCATCGGATAGCCGGCCGTGTGCACGACCAAGCCTTCCTTATGCTGCTCTTGGGGTACCTCCCAGACTTCCTTGAGACCGATGCCGTAGTGCTGCGGGTCGCTCTCAGCATCGAGCTTAAACTTGGCGATCAGTTCTTTACCCAGATGCCCGCGACAGCCTTCCGCGAGAATAGTGTACTTGGCGTGAAATTCGAAGCCGGGCTCGAACGAGGGCTTGTGCTCGCCCTTGGCGTCGACGCCCATGTCGCCGGTAGCGACACCTTTCACGCTGCCGTCTTCATGATAAAGAATCTCGGCGGCAGCAAAGCCGGGAAAGACCTCGGCCCCGAGTTCCATGGCTTGCTCCGCTAGCCAGCGACAGAGATTTCCCAGCGAGATGATGTAGTTGCCATCGTTGTGCATGGGCCGCGGCACGAGCAGGCCTGGGAAGCGGAAGGATTTCTCCGGCCCCGGCAGGTAGTAGACATCGTCGCCGGTTACCGCTGTGTTCAGCGGCGCGCCCCGCTCCTGCCAGTCGGGGAATAGTTCATTCAATGCGGAGGGTTCGAACACGGCACCCGATAGGATATGCGCGCCGACCTCGGAACCCTTCTCTAATACGCAGACCGATAATTCCGATCCATTCTCTTTCGCCATCTGCAAGAGTCGACAAGCCGTGGACAGACCCGCGGGACCACCACCTACAATTACCACATCGACTTCCATGGATTCACGTTGCATGTTTAAACCTCGGGCCTGACAAGCCCTATTTTTCAGGGGATCTGTTTTGCGAGAAGGCTCCTGCTCCCTTTATAGAACCGTCCTCGTTCGAAGACCGCCATTATCCTCAATTCGCCCAGCGAGCGCAAAGCGCCGCGGCGCGAAAGCACATTACAAAATGTCACAAATAAGTCACTTCGGAAGATTCTTAAGCGTGCCGAAACTGTGCATACTTACGCCACTTTTTGTGCGGCTGTTGACGCAGACCGCACTAAACACCCATCTTTCTGCCTCCGGAGCCAGACATGCGCTGTTACTCAGCCCCGAAACGCGTTCTTTCTTTCACAAGCCTGCTTTGCGGACTCGCACTCGCCACCCCATCCCTCGCGCAAGAAGCGGGAGAGAACGACTCAACCGTCACCTACCCGGCCGAGTTCTTCGCGCAGTACGAGCCCTTCTCGGTCAACGACATGCTGGATCGCATCCCCGGCATCAATGTCGCCAGGGGTAATGGCGGCGGCGGCAATGGCGGGCCCGGAAGCTCGGGTGGCTCCGGACGCAGGGGACTGGGACTGGGGGGCGATCAGATCCTGATCAATGGCCGGCGCACCACGGGCAAGGAGAACGAAGGCAATAGCCAGCTAAGCCGCATCCCCGCGAACCAGGTGCAATACATCGAGATCATTCGTGGTACCTCAGGCGAACTCGACGTGCGCGGCGGCAGCCAGGTCATCAACATCGTCCTGCTTGAGGCCGAGAGTCGCTCTTCGGTCGCCTATGAGGTCAACGCCGATCACCTTCACGATGGCGAGCTAAAGCCCGGCGCGAAGCTCTCCCTCACGGGTCAGCGCGGCGCCCTGGACTACCTCTTTAGCGCCGAGACCGAGCCACGCTGGGAACGGCGCAAGGGCTTCGAGCAGAGCGTGTTAGCCGACGGCACACCCAACGACGACATCAGCCGTATCACGACCACCGACTCACAGCCCCTGGTACTCAGCACAAACCTTGGCTACGAGTTCAGCCCCAACGATATCGCACACCTCAATGCACAGTTTGAGGACCGGTCCGCCCCGTTCTTCGACGAACGAACCATCTTCGACTACACCAGCGTGCCACGGGCCGACATCGTCGAATTCGACAACACCGATCACACCAGCGAGTTCTGGGAGATAGGCGGCGACTACGAGCATACCTTCGCCAACAACGCGCGCTGGAAGACGCTCTTCATCGTTAATGAGAAGGAAGACGACAGTACCCGCGAGCGCTTCAAACTGAATCCCGATTCCCGCACGAAAGATCTATTCATCGCGAACTACAATCGCTATAGGGAACGCATAGTTCGCAGCTCCTACTCCTTCGCCTTCGCCGGAACCCAGAACATCGAAGCCGGCATGGAGAGAGCGCAGACCATCCTCGACTCCTCCTTGCAACTCGGCCTGCTCTCGGCGACAGGCGCCGCGTCACCCGCATTCGGCGGACTGCCGGCGGCTAACAATGCGAACGCGACGGTTGAGGAGATTCGTTACGAGTCCTTCCTGATCCACAATTGGCAGATGAACAGCCGCATGGCACTGGAGAGCACCCTGATCGTCGAGACTTCGGAGATTTCTCAATCCGGCGACGTGAGCCGAACCCGTGACTTCGACTTCGTCAGGCCAAAAGTAGACTATCGCTTCGACATCACACCCACGCTGCAATTCCGCGCCACGGTAGAGAAGGATGTGTCCCAGCTTAGCTTCAACGACTTCACGGCGAACACAAACTCCGGCGACGACGACCAGAACACGATTGCGGGCAACCCGGAACTGCGGCAGGAGCAGTCCTGGCGCTACGATCTCAACCTCGAATACCGCTTCAACAACGACAACGGCGTGCTTAGCTCGAACGTGTACTATCACGATCTGGAAGACGTCATCGACAGGGTCGATGTCTCCACGCCAACGACGATTCAATCGGCAAACGGCAACATCGGCGACGGCGAGCGCTATGGCCTGAGCCTGAACGGCAGCCTGCGTCTCGCCTTCATCGAGCAGCCTGGCATCTTGGTCACCGCGGGTCTGCAACTCGAGAACTCCAGCGTCACCGACCCCTTCCTGGGCATCGAGAGACGCCTCAGGCAGCAGGGCCGCGGCAACTACAGTCTCGGTTACCGACACGATATGCCCGCGCGCAATATTAACTACGGCTTCACCTATCGCAACAACATACGAGACAATAGCAAGGTCTACGACATCGACCGAATCGAGTCCTATAACTCCGATGCATTCTCCGTGCTGTTCCTCGAGTATCAGGGCCTGGAAGGCATTACCGTGCGCTTCGAAGCCACTAATCCGCACGAGAGCAACCGCTGTCGCGTGCGTAGTCGCTATACCGGCGGCACCATCGCAACGGGATCACTGAACGAGGTCGAAGACTCCTGCAGCCACACCGGCGAGAAGTACGCGATAAAGATACGCGGCACCTTCTAATTACCCCTAGGGCAGCTATGAATAACTCTGTGCTAGCCCTGGCCTCTCGTCTGTTTCGAAGCGAGCTAGGGCTTTAGAGAGTTGCAGCAGCGATTCTCTAAAGCCATCTCCAAATCGGTCGATAGCCATTGTCTTGGGACAATGTGAAGTTCCCCACAAATGCGCGAAATATGGCACTTTTGCCACCTTTTCTGCACAATTTGTCACAGTATCCGCAGCACCCCCTCTGTATAATCGCGCCGCTTAAACGAGATAAATCAGCGCTTTAGGCTGCCGCGAGTTTCACTTTGAGACTCAGGTCGCATTCTCGAAACGAAAAACCCGCAACACACTCGATAGAACTACGGAGCATTACGATGACGAGGCGTATTACTCAGCCTACAAGGATTTTCAGACTCGGCCTACTCGGGCTTTGCATAGCCGCGGGCAACCATGCCTACGCACAGCAGAGCGCGGCTGATGCGGCGGACGAGTCTACCGTAGTCTATGAGGCGGATTTCTTCGCCGAATACGCTCCCGTGTCGGTCAACGACATGGTCGACCGCATTCCGGGCATCGGTCTCGCGCTGGGCAATAGCAACAACAATAGCCGCGGCCTCGGCTCCGGTGAGGGCGAGATCCTGATCAATGGCCAACGGACGACGGGCAAGAGCAACGCAGGCCGCAGCCAGCTAAGCCGTATCGCCGCCGACCAGCTGGACTATATTGAGATTATACGTGGCACCTCCGATGGCATGGATATACGCGGCGGCGGCCAGGTGGTGAATGTCGTGCTGCTCGATGCGCAGTCTCGCTCCAGCGTCGCCACAGAGTTCAATGTAGACCGCCTGCGAGATGGCGCTCTGAGCCCCGGCGCCAAGCTCTCCTATAGCGGGCAAACCGGCGCCTTCAACTACCTTTTCCATGTCGAGGCAGAGCCACGATACGAAAACAGTTTTACTAACGAATCGAGCAGAGCACCTGACGGCACACTACTAGAGACTCGCGAACAAGAAAGAATACAGGAGCAAACTGATTACGAGACTAGCTTCAATTTGGGCTACCAGTTCGAGAAGAGCATGGTACAGCTCAATGGCCTGTATGCAGAAACCAGCCCGCCGACAGAATTGACTCGTAGTATTAGCGATTTCTCCACCCCCGTGCCCACGACTCGCTATGAACGCGAAGATCAGCAACGCGATCGCAACAACTGGGAAGTTGGGGGTGACTATGAATACGCCTTCAATAATGGCAGCAAGTATCGATTGCTATTTGTCGCGAATGACAGAGATTTCAGCTCCACCAGGGATCGCTTCGATGTGCTCCCAGACGCGGACAGCAAAAACCTCTACCTGTTTTCGTCTAGCCGAGATCAGGAGCGAATCGCGCGCACGTCCTATACGTTCGATGTAGGCTCAACGCAAGCCATTGAAGTAGGCCTCGAGCGTGCTCAAACCACTCGCGACTCGAATCTACGCAGCGGCATAAGAGAAGAGGGTGAAACCTCCATCGCTCACGGCGGCTTAGTGCCGCAGGACATCTCCAATGCGAAATCACGAGTAGAAGAAATTCGACTCGAGAACTTTGCCATACACAATTGGCAAATCAACGACCGCATGTCATTGGAGAGCTCACTAGTATTAGAGTCTTCTACGATTACCCAGTGGGGAGATGTCTACAATCAGCGCGACTTCGACTTCGTGCGCCCCAAGGTCGACTACCGTTTCGACATAACGCAGTCATTACAGTTGCGAGCAAAGATAGAGAAGACCGTCTCGCAGCTAAGTTTCTCCGATTTCAGCGCATCCACGGATAGCTCGGACGACGACCAGAATACCCAGGCGGGTAACCCGAATATCGCACAGGAACAAGCCTGGAATTACGGGCTAAATCTCGAATACCGCCTGCCTAATAATGTTGGCGTGCTCAATTCCGAATTCTACTACCGCGATCTGACCGACGTAATCGACCGTATCGATGTGTCTCCAAGTGCGGACGACCTGCAGTCGGCGAGGGGCAATATCGGTGACGGCAAACGCTACGGCGTCAACGTGGATGTCAGCAGCAGACTCGGCTACATCGGCCTGCCCAATGCCCTGCTCTCGCTAAGAATGAGCACGGCCGACTCGAGCGTTACCGATCCCTTCCTGGGCACAGAGCGCCGCCTGCGCAGAAATGGCCGCTGGTTCACCCGCGCCAACTTCCGCCACGACATCACGAAGTACAACTTCAGCTATGGCTTTAACTATTTCAATTCGGCGCGTGATGGTAGCGGGCTTACACAGGTCGACGTATTCGACACGGAAACTGAGAACAACGAATATGGCGTGAGCTTCTTCGCCGAGAAGAAAGCCTTCAATGGCATGCTGTTCCGCTTCGACGTACAGAACGCGAACGACCAGATTCGATGCCGGGAAAGAACCCGCTACGTAGGCGCGACTGCCGCAGGCATCGTTGAGGAAATCGAAGACTCTTGCTGGGGCACCGGCGTCAAATACGCATTAAAAGTACGGCAGACGTTCTAAGCGACACTGCAGAGCAGAATAAAAAAGACAGCGATGCTGTCTTTTTTTGCCTAAGAATTGGGTGCGCTATCCAACTTTTTCAACCAACATAGAAAAACATTGACGCGAATAGCACCAGCAGCAGGCTCCCCTCTAGCACGCTGACCCAGCGCTTCGCTCGCGGTGTCAATCTGCGTACATACCTGTCCATAGGCACGATGATCTGAGTATAGCGATGGTTTGGCATATTCGTTTCCTCCACTTTGCGTTCGTGGCGGTTTATAAATTGCTTCGACTCGCGCTGAGTGTACCTGAGCTAGATTGCACTAGTATTACGCGATTTTTCCTTGCTTTAATACTGAGACGCTCGAGGCTTAAAATTGTTACGAAAAATCTCGCCCCTTTAAGGATTAGATGCGTCAGAACAGCAATTCGGATGCAGCCGGGAACGCTATAAGAAGGGAATGGGAAGGGAGTGACGGGTCGTGAACTGGCAAAGTATGTGCCCGCAAGGACACGGCTTGTGGCTCATTGCCAACGCTTAAAATGGGCTGACAACGAACCGCGCGGGTGATGGTTAATTTGGCGGATTCACCTTGGTGAAGATCATCATGTGTTGCCAGGGCAGGAAGTCCAGCGTGTCGGTCCACTCGAGTCCGAAGACACTCATCTCCTTAACGACCTGCTCTTCTGTCATCTTATGCAGCGGTCGAATCGGTACCGAATCGTCTTCACCGCGATACTCCAGCAGGAAGATTCGGCCACCAACTCTGAGTGCATCGTTGATACCATCGATCATCTCGAATGGGTGACTGAACTCGTGATAGGCATCCACCATGATCGCCGCATCGATGGAGTTGGGCTGCAGATTAGGATCGTCTACCTGACCTAGTACGCCTTCGATATTCGTCACGCCTTCGGCCGACTTGCGCTGCTCAATTAGCGCCAGCATCTCAGGCTGAATGTCCACCGCCAGCACCTTGCCCTCGGGCACCAGTTTCGCGATGCGGAAGGAGAAATACCCCGAGCCGGCGCCGATGTCGGCCACCACATGATCGGGATCCAGATTCATATTCGCGACCACCTGATCGGGCATCTCCTCCTCAATGCGCCCCGGCCGGTTCAGCCAGTCGGCGGCCTGATGCCCCATGACGAAGGAGATCTCACGACCCATGTAGAATTTGCCAATACCCGTCGTTCTGCGCTCCGGTGCTACCTCGTAGCCGGGAAACTCCGCCGCCTGCGCCGCGCCCGTGGCGAGGACCAGCAGAGCCGAAGAAGCCAAAATGCCTAGCTTGAATTTGTTGGATAGAAACATGCGCTGACCTCGGTGGTGTGCCTGAAGAATCTAAGGCCTCAGTTGAAAAGTGAAGCCCTTTGAACGAATTGGCCTAAGATTGTAGAACAGCGCTATCGGGCAAACAAGAAGCCCGGCGAACTGGACGTTCCCGGGCCGGTGTCTTGCAGAGTGTGGAGGGCGATCTAGAGGAGCTTGAGTAGCCTCTGTCCCGATCCCTTGCACTTGGGGCAGATGCTGTTGTCGGTGATCTTACCCGCGCCTTTGCAGACATTGCAGGCATCCTGATAGGGCTTCTTCAGTATCGAGGTCAATTCGTTTAGAGCTTGCTTGGGTACTTTCTTATTTTCAGCCAAAGTCATCACGTAAATCTCCTGCGGTTTTCGGTTAAGGCCGTACTTCGTTGATCTTTAGGCCTTTTTTCAGTCAATGTGATTGGCATCTCATTTGATGAAGATTATGCAGAACCCACGCGGTGAATTACGTTAACCACCTCACAAAACCGAACATAGGGGTAAATTTTATCTACAGGTAAAAAATCCCTACATATAGCCTGTCCCAGCACGCATCACTATCGACCCGCTGCCCCCTACCCGAGTCGCGTCGCCGGCCACCGCGCGGGCACCGCTGGTTGCGCTGTAGACCACGAATGGCGAGGCCTGCACGCCGTCTTCGTCGCGCCCCTGGGAAGACAGCCGCTAGCAGGACAGGCGCTGACGCGCCATCGATGCGGCTGATCAGCGGCTAGCTACCTATGCTAGTATTCCGGCTCAAATTTAAGAACATTCTCACGAACTTCATGACAATGCGGAAAAAGATATGACTCAGGTCTTAAAAGGAATTCGGGTACTCGACTTCGGGCGTTACATCGCCGGACCCTATTGCGGCACGCTACTCGGCGACATGGGTGCCGAGGTTATCCGCATCGAGAAGGTCGATGGCAGCGAGGACCGCTTCCTCTCGCCGATCAGTGCGGACGGCGATGGCGCGACTTTCATGCAACTCGCTCGCAATAAGAAGGGCCTGACGCTAAATCCGATGAAACCCGAGGGACGGGAGATAGTGAAGAAGCTAGTAGCCACTGCCGACGTTGTCATCGCCAACCTGCCCCCCGACACGCTAGCGGCCATGGGGCTCGACTACGAATCCCTGAAGGCCACGAAGCCCGACATCATACTGACTACCGTTTCGGCCTTCGGCCGCGGCGGGCCCTACGCGAACCGCGTCGGTTTCGACGGCCTGGGGCAGGCCATGTCCGGCGCCATGTATATGTCCGGCACCCCGGAGCAACCGGTCAAGGCCTACCCCCCTTTCGTCGACTTCGGCACTGCAAGCCTGGCCGCCTTCGGCACCATGGCGGCACTGTTTGAGCGGCAGAAAACTGGCAAGGGCCAGATGGTCGAAGGGTCCCTGTTCAACACGGCCCTGACCATGATGAACAGCACGGCGATCGAGCAACAGGCGATTCAGCCCAACCGCGTGGCGACACTGAATCGCTCGCAGACTTCCGGGCCGGCGGACACCTTCAGGACGAAAGACGGCTGGGTACTAGTGCAATCGGTAGGCGGCCCACTGTTTAAGCGCTGGGCAGACCTGATGGGCGAGGATCACTGGTTGGATGACCCGCGCTTTAAGGACGACATCAGCCGCGGCGACAATGGCGAGTTAATCAGCGAGCGACTCGCGGCCTGGTGTGCGGAGCGCACATCGGAAGAGGTACTCAGCGCCATGGAAGAGGCGAGACTGCCGGCCGGACCCGTGCTCTCGCCACAAAATGTATTGGACGATCCGCATATCGCCGCCAAGGGCCTCTTTCAAGGCGTCGAATACCCCGGCCTGGACAGGCCCGCACCGCTGATGAAGACTCCGGTAGAGTTGTCGGAGACCCCCGGCGAGATACGCTCACGCGCGCCGACGCTCGGCGAACACACGGACGAGATCTTGAAAGAGTTGGGCTACGTTGAAGCCGAGATTGCTGACTTCAGAGAGAAGCGAATCGTCTAGGGCTTCTGCTGCACGGCGCTAGCCCGCGGCACGCTCCCTGCTGGAAATTCTTAAGTGAGCGCCTGTAGAGACGCCGGCTACCATATGACTCTTCAAATGGCAGGATCAGGAACAGCATCCATCAACGCCTCCCAGAAGGCTGAATTGAAGCTGCGACCGCCCGCAGCGCCATTGGAGCCCAGACGCGCGACGACTATATCTAGACTCGGAACCAGATACAGCTTCCTATCCAAGGCTCCCTGCATCGCAACGAGGTCCTCGGGGGCTTCGGGAATTAGCTGGCCTTCGATGCGCCGCGCCGTCGAGGTCGCAGCTCGGGAAAATTCCTGACCGTTCAGCCACCAGAGATAGCCATAGGACGGGTTCAATTGCTGCGATGGGCTCAGCATCGCGGCCAGATACGCCCTATCGCCTATGACCTTCTCGCCAGCCCATTCACCGTCGGCCATGATCATCAGGCCGAGTCGTGCGAGCTCTCGCGCCGTAGTAGACAATCCCACAGCGATATCGGAATTCGCCCAAGGCCTATCGGTCCATGAAGTGTGTGTTAGACCCAGGGGCTCGCTCAACCAGGATTGAGTTAGTGTCTGTCGATCCATTCCGGTCGCGGCGACGAGCACGCGCATCAGCGCATGATAGACAGGTGTGTTATAGAGCCACTTCACACCCGGTTCGGCCGCGAAGGCGAAGTCTGTAGCTAGGCCGCTGCTCATGCTAAGCAGATGACGGATGCTCACAAGACCCTCGCGCTCCACCGGTAGCTTCGACCAGGCCGGTCCCAAGTACTGTGTGACGGCATCGTCCAGCTGAAGATAGCCTCGCTCCTGCGCGATACCGGTTAGCAGTGCCACCACGCTCTTCTGCGCGGAGGCGACATCTTCGATAGCCCAGCCGCGCAGGTCCCTGCCGGTGAGCATATTGCGGTATCGGCTAGTATCATCGGGGTCGTCCCAGTAGCGCTCAGCCAGAATGCGACCGCCCTGCAGGATTACCACGCCGCTCGATTTACGCTGCCCCGCGATAGTGAGCGCGTCGCTTAATTTATCCGCATCCCATCCGATACTCGCCGGATCCACCGACTCCCAATCGGCATCGCTCTCAGGAAAATATTGCGCCTCGGCGCCGACGATAGTCTCTGCGCCTAGCGATACCGAAAGCAGGAGTAGAACTGTGGCGAGCGAGGCTCGAAATCGACAATTGCTCATGGCTAGGTATTCTCTGTGTTAAGGCAGCTCGTTATGACGGCTAAACCGCTTTCGCAGCTGCCCGCGGCTAGGATATTCTCCTTGTATCACTTTCCCTGTCTCACTGACAACCAAGGTCCAGCTATGAAAGCGAATTCCATCTACTCCCTGTTATTGAATCTACTCGTGGCCGTGGCCGCGACCACCCTGCCCAGCCAACTCGCTGCCGCCGAGGCGGGCTTCACCCTGCCCGCCGCCCTGAGCGCTACCGATTTCCCCGATGACATCCACATGGATTCCCTCGCCAGACTGCCACAGGTACAGCGCGAGGACCTGGATGTCGTTGGCCGCAACGCATTCGACACCTATGTGAGCCCAGGGACCGGTTACGAGACCGGTCTGCGCGGGCCGATCGGTGTCTGGATGAATAGCCCCGTGTTGGCGGAGGCCCTCTTCGATGTGCGTCAGCGCGTGCGCTACGAGTCCGATCGCGATCAGCGCCTGACTGAACTCGCCATAATCTCCACCGCACGGGAGATTAATAATCAGTATGAATACACCGCCCATGAACCGCTGGCGATCGCCGCGGGCCTGGAGCAGGACATCATCGATATAGTGCGCTTTAGGCGACCGCTGGAGCCGGGCACCGTAGCCGCGGGCCTAGGCGAGACGGAGCGCGTCATCATTCGTTTCGCGCGGGAAGTCATCAGCGAGGAGCGTGTGAGCTCGGAGACCTTTGCGCGGGCTATGGCCGTGTTCGGCGCTCAGGGTGTCATGGACCTAACAGGCTTGATAGGCTACTACAGCTTCGTCGCCATTACGCTGAAGGCCTTCGATATACAAAGGCCAGCCGACAGTGCGCTGCTGCTCCCTATCCGCAGCGACTAGAGCGCGTTAAGAAACTCCATGATCGCGGCATTGGTCAGCTCGGGTGCCTCCTGCTGCACCCAGTGACCGATCTCGGGAATCAGTACCACGCCGCGCAGATCCTCCGTCGCCCGCGAGAGCGTCGCGGTCAGCCGTTCCTCATCAGCACCGGCGATCACGATGTCACGGGAACCGGCGATGAAGAGAACTGGAATCTCGATCTTCGCGCCGTCGAGGTGCTCGGTAATCTCCCAGTTGCGGTGGAAGTTCCGGTAGTAGTTCACGCCTCCCCTGAAACCGGCATTCTCAAACTGCGAGACGATATAGTCCAAATCTTCCTGGCTTAGCCAATCCGGCAATCCCTTCGGCGCACCGAGGCGACCAATCCAGCCGCCGGCGCTGCGCAGCGGATCGGTGATCACTGCAGGCTCACGCGGCGAGTTTGGCGAGAGGTAGAGGCGGCTAATCAGGCCGCGGGGGTCTGCGTCGTATTCGGCCTCGGCAACGCCGCCGGGCTCGTTGTGATAGAGAATATAGAAGAAGTTCTCGCCGTAGGCCTGGCGCCAGCTGTCCATCGGCGACTGCGCCACACGCCCACCATAGGGCACACTCATATTGATCAATGCGGTAAAGCGCTCCGGATGCAGCAGCACCGTGGTCCAGGCGACGATAGCTCCCCAGTCATGCCCCATCAGAATAGCCGTCTCCTCGCCCAAGGCATCCAGTATGCCGACGAGGTCTCCGGCCAGATGTTCGACGTCGTAGGCATCTACGTCGGCAGGCTTGTCAGTCTCGCCGTAGCCGCGCATATCGGGTGCAACTACGTGATAACCCACATCGGCGAGCATGGTGATCTGATGCCGCCAGGAATACCAGGACTCGGGCCAGCCGTGGACCATTAGGATCAGCGGCCCCGTGCCTGCCTCGGCAATGCGCATGCGGATCCCATTGGACTCGATGAATCGAAAACTAACTCCAGCTACCGGTGACTCTGTACTCACGCCCGTCTCCCCCTGTTGTGCCATAGCCTGTCCCGAGAAACCGAGCAGCAGTGACAGCCATAATAGAAACAAGAACTCGACTCGATTGTGTAAGTTCTTCTTCACCTGCTTCATCATAGCGCTACCCCCCTAGGGCACCTCTGAATATGTTGCCAAGACTACCATGGCCCCAGTTGACTTCACCACGGCAACGGCGTTTCATAGCTAGAACGGTTGCAGTAGCGCGAGGGAGGCAGTGTGAGCGAGAAAACTGAGCAGAAATACGACGTACCCTATATGGAGCGGACACGAGACTTCTACCGTGCCCAGGGTTACGACAAAGACTATCAATGGGCCAGCTTCGACGACGTTCCCTTCCAGCGCCTGGACAAAGCGCTGAGTGAATGCACCGCCTGCGTGATCACGACAGCCATGCCAGATACCGCCGAGGGTCGCGCGAAACGGCAGGTCTATTCCTGCCCTAGCGAACCCGTTCCTGACTCGATGTACACGGCCGAGCTTTCCTGGCACAAGAACGTGACCCACACCGATGACGTCGCGTCCTTCCTGCCGCTTGCGCAACTAGAGCAGGCTGCACTGTCTAAGCGTATCGCCCAGCTCAGCGAACGCTTTCACTGTGTTCCCACCGAATACAGCCAGCGCAATACGAGAGAGAAAGATGCCCCGGAGGTCCTCGCGCGCTGCCAGGCAGATGCCATAGATATTGCGATACTCGTACCCTTGTGACCCGTCTGCCATCAGACCGTGAGTCTGATAGCGCGTCATCTGGAGGCGAACGGAATTACAACCTTAATCATCGGGTCCGCTTTCGACATCGTCGATCACTGCGGCGTACCGCGTTACCTGCACTCTGATTTTCCGCTGGGCAATCCCTGTGGCGTACCCTATGACACGACCATGCAACACAAGATCGTGCAGCAGGGCCTGGACCTAATCGAGCGAGCCGATGAGGCGCGCTGCATCGAACGCACGCCGTTTAGCTGGAAAGACGAGCTCTGGCGCGACGACTACGCGAAGGTCGACCAGAGCAATAGTGAGGAGCTTCGGCTGCGCGGCGAGCGGCGCCGCCAGCAGCAGCTCGCAGACAGGAAGGCAGGCAAGACACGCGTCGCCATGATCTCGGACACCTGAATCTTCCGCGCAGATACAGAAAGGCGATCACTAGAGACAATCACGATTAGGACCCCCGCCTCGAAAGCGACCTTCGCTGAGCATTAAATGCAACCAAAAGGTTGCATTTAATGCTCAGCTGTGGAAAATGGCCCCTAACGACATCAACAGACAAGCGGGCGGGATAACATTATGGAAGACAAGATAGAAAAGACGATAGACCTGAAGGCTCCAATCGAACGGGTATGGCGCGCATTGACGGACCACAAGGAATTCAGCGCCTGGTTTCTGGTGGCGCTGGAGAGCCCCTTTGCCGTCGGCGAGACTACTGCGGGAAATATCACCTACGAGGGCTACGAACATATGCGTCTCGAGGCGACCGTCACCACGATGGAGACTAACAAGCTCTTCGCCTTCAACTGGAACCCTTACGACGATGGCGAAACCAAACCCGGCGAGACTCCCCAGACGCTGGTGGAATTCAAACTAGAGGAGGTAGACGGCGGCACGCGCCTCACGGTCATCGAATCCGGATTCTCGAAGCTACCGGATGATCAGCGCCGCGTAGATGCCATTCGCAGGAATGCCGGTGGCTGGGAACAACAAGTTCAGAACATCGCGAACCATGTTGGCGCATAGAAGGCCGCCCCCAGCCGCGGCATTGTTTGCCGCACTGGGCGATGACACCAGGCTACAACTGGTGAACCGGCTGGGCGACGGCCAGCAGACCTCCATATCGAGTCTCAGTGCGGGCATGAAGCTAAGCCGTCAGGGCGTGACGAAACATCTGCGCGTGTTGGAAAATGTCGGCATCGTAGAGTCGACTCGAGTCGGCCGAGAGATTCAATTCGTACTGAACCCGGCGTCGCTCACGCCACTGGAAGACTATCTCAAGCTAGTCTCCGCACAGTGGGATGAGGCAATCGCGCGACTGCAAGTCTTCGTCGAGCAGCAGTAACAATTCACCATGCTTTTGTATTGGACATGATCTGCCATTAAATCGATACTTGGGTTTTAGCCTAGCTACGGACTGCATTATGCGCCGCTTAAGACCCGCACTAGCTATCCTCCTGCTGCAGCTGATTCTTAGCACCGCGGTTAGCGCACAGCCGGCTGTTCGGTTCACGGAAATGGAACAGAGTCTACTCGATGCCAGCGAGCTCAGCCTTTCGTTCAATGTCTATGCGACTGGCGCAGTTCAGGCCGACATCACCGGCACGCTCCGCAAGCAGGCGAGCGGCGACATAGAATTCACCGCCAAGGGCGACTTCGCCGGCCAGCCAATCGACCTCATTGCAGCACACTACGGCGATCGCTTCAAATACGGAACGCGCGCTGCCCCGCTCTCTGCCGAACCGCCTGCCGCGCTTTGGTCAGCACTCGTTATAGGGCTAACCCGCATGGGCGTGCTGCACAACATCGCGAATCTCAGCGCCGGCGCGATGCCAGATCATGCACAAGGCGGCGTGGCGGACTGGGTAGAGGCCACCAACATCGAACAGATAGATCGCTCCTTCGCCTTCGATATTGTGGTAAGTGGCACCCCATCCGGATCGGCGACGCTATCATTCGATCAGGCGGACAGGACGGGCGTGAGATTTCAGACTGTTGCGTTTCCCGGCGGAGAGATGAGAGTCGTGGAAGAATACCTCAATATTCAGATAGCCGACTAACAGGGCATTACGCCCACGCGCGCACGGAGGTAGATCGCGGTGAGACATGTCTACACACACGATAATATCGCTATCCTTCATTCGGCGAAGAACATCTTGTCGCTCAATGGCATTGAAGCATTCGTCAAGAATGAACACACGATCCCGAGTGGTGCGCGCCATGGCATCGAGAATACATTCCTGGAACTGTGGATACAGAACGACAAAGACTTCGAAAGGGCCTCCTCCATCATCGAGAAGGAATTACTCAGCCCCCAAGTGAAGCCTCCATGGCAATGTGCCCGCTGTGATGAAGAGAATGACGGCAGCTTTGATTTCTGTTGGAACTGCCGAACTGAGGCAAAAGCTGACTTATCCGAATAATTCGAATTTTTGGTAACTGTACGACATTTACAGCAATCCGGCGGCTTTCCTCGCTCTAGTCAAGTACCGTAAACGGCCCTAGCAAAATACTTCGTCGTGCATCTATGTGACTAAATATCGCTATGTAATCGTAATTCTTACAGACGACCAAGCGTAATCCCATTATCATGCACAGTTGCGTCTCGCGCAGCACCCATTCAGAATTTAAAAACGACTCTAAGCAGTTGTATAGTCGAGGTCGAAAATTGTCAGAAACATTAACCGTTCTAGTAGTCGACGATGAAGCCGCAGTCCGTAATTTACTTAAGCAATTTCTCGAGGACACCTACTCGATCGTGCTGGCAAACAATGGACAGGAGGCCTGGGAGAAAATCCAACATCTCGATGGAGGTGTAGATATATTGTTAAGCGATATTCATATGCCGCTAATGGACGGCGTCAGTCTTCTGCAAAACGTTAGAAATAGTTACCCAGATATCTGCATCATCATGATGAGCGGTGCGTCAGATGTACGAACTGCTATTCAAGCTATCCGGCATGGCGCCTACGACTACATTTCCAAGCCCATTCGCGAACTGGAAGAAGTCAGTATTTTGATCCAACGCTGGGTACAGCAACAGTCACTGGAAACGAAACTTCAGCAGTATGCAGAACTACACAACGACATCATGCAGAACCTCAAGATCAGAAGCTTTCTGGCTATCGATGTCGTTGGATCCAAAGCCATGAAGAATGGCGAGAACCCTCTTATTATTCATCACTCTTTTCTCGTGTATCACCGCCATATTGAGTCGATAGTGCTCAAGAACGGGGGACAAATTCATAGCACAGCGGGAGACGGGGTTATGGCGTGTTTCCTATTTCCCATGGCCGCCATTACCGCCGCTCGAGAAGCTCTGGAGTCTCTCGAATCGTTCAATCAACATCGAAATAAACTACAAAGGGAATTCAAGCTGCGCATGGGGATACATACTGGCAGTGTCGTTATCGAAAAAAGCGGCAGAGTCAATGAGATGTATTCTGAGGCATTAGACTTGACCGGGCACATTCAAAAGTCGGCCAACGTCAATTCTATCGAGATCAGCGATGCTTCGATTGAATCTATTCCTGATGCCTCGATGTTCACCAAACTGAACAAGGATGTAGGAGGCTTATCGATATTCTCTGTTGAGAGAAAATGATAGCAGGACATTACCCCCCGCTAGCCGCTTCTTTGGTTGGCAGAATTTCGCCATGGCATGCTGTTCCACCCCGTTATATTGCCCAAACTCATAGCGCCCATCCTAGGTGCCACTCGAAGATGGGTAGACAGAATCACCTAAAATCTATACCCTTCCCAGTAATTTGATGGGTGACTGACTCAATTTGGGAACCAATGCTTTCTCGATAGACTGGCGAGCAGACACGAAGATTGCCCAATATGCCAGACGGGCGCAATTCGCTCCCTATGCTCTCAATCAGTAGCTTTATAAGGGCAAGTATCCAATGAACTCTACGCAGCAGTCCCCCGAAGCAGTGCACGCGGAAACCGTACGAATACTGCTCATCGAAGATAGTGAATCAGATGCCTTCTTGATCACCGAACTTTTGGCCCAACTCGAAGAGTTTGACCACAACATCGTGTTGGTTGAGACACTAGAGTTAGCTAGAAAGAGTTTGGAAAGTGATTCATTCGATATCGTGTTGTTAGATCTATCCTTGCCCGATTCTGCCGGCCTGAGCACACTTTGCACAGTTCAAGACTCAACTGATACGGCGATCGTCATATTGACTGGATCACAAGATCATTCGCTTCGAAAGCAAGCAATTCGCAAAGGTGCTCAAGACTATTTACCCAAAGATTCAATTAATCCCGAGATTCTGCGCCGTACCATTGAGTATGCAATCGAAAGACAACGTTTGCTAACTAACTTGAACAGAAGTACCGCACAACTAGAGCAGAGCCAGATCCGTACGCGCCGAATGTTCGATCAGAGCTTTGACGGAATAGCAATCGTAAATAGCGCAGGGAAATTCCTCTTCCTGAATCCGGCGGCAAAGGTCATTTTCGGCCGCTCACAGGAACTACTACTCGGAAAACCTTTTGGAAGCGAGATCTCGGAATCCACCATTGAGATACCAAAATCTGATGAGCACAAAGACTCCATCGTCGAGATCCGTAAAAGAGCCGTAGACTGGGAAAGCGAAGAAGCTTGGCTTGTAGTGCTTCGGGATGTCACCGAAAGGATAGAATTAGAAGAAAAACTCAGGCAAGCACAGAAGATGGAAGCAATTGGTCGGCTCGCAGGCGGTGTGGCCCACGATTTCAATAATCAGCTAACCGCGATCATGGGTTTTACTGAATTAGCTATCAGGGCATCCGAATCGCCGCGCGTAACAAATCATCTAGAACACGTTAGGACCTCGACCGAAAAGTCTGCCGCCCTCACTGCGCAACTACTCACATTCGGCCGGAAACAGGTTCTTCAACCTGAACCGCTTTGCCTGAATAGCCTATTGCTGGATATAGACAAGCTGCTGCGACGCGTAATACGTGCCGATATCGAGATCGTGATTCATCTGGGGAAGGAACTTGACCTCATCTACGTAGACCCCACGCAGATCGATCAGGTGATTATGAACCTTGTTATAAATGCAGGCGACGCACTGCCCAATGGAGGCCAGATCAGAATCTCTACTGCGAATATAGCCCTCAATGAAGAAGACATCTCAGCACACGAACGGCTAGAACCTGGAAGCTATGCCGCTCTTGAAGTAGCAGACACCGGCATCGGCATGGATAGGCGCACCTTGTCTCAAGTATTCGAACCTTTCTTTACAACCAAAGACGTCGGCAAAGGTACGGGATTGGGACTGGCTACAGTGTATGGCATTGTGTCACAGAGCGAAGGAGAAATATCTGTTAGCAGCGAACTCGGCGAAGGCACTACGTTCAGAGTTTTATTCCCTATTACGAATATGCCGACCGACAACCCAAGCTATAAATCCACGAGAAAAATCTCACTGAAAATGCCTGAATCCATCCTTCTCGTTGAAGATGAGAGAGAAGTATTGGACATGCTAAAAATCGTCCTGGAACTTGAAGGCTCAGAAGTACTATGCGCAGAGAATGGCACTGAAGCACTCAAGATTATTCGCGAAAGCGATACTCCAGTAGACCTGCTTCTTACCGATTTGATCATGCCAAAAATGGGCGGCAAAGAATTGGCAGAAATATTTCGACAGGAATTTCCTGACACTGTAACTATATTCATGTCGGGCTACACTCGGGACACAATCGTCCAGAACGGAGTGCTGGAAGATGGCGCGATTCTAGTTCAAAAGCCAATCTCTCCGATCTCTCTTGTAAGGCGGATAAAAGAAGTGTTCTCGGAAAACAGATAAACAATTTAATTCACTGCACAGAAATAGCAATCAAGACCTAGCTAAGTAGGCTTAGTTTTCATTTCTGCATACTGAGAATACTATGTTGGTTTACGAGCAGTCTAGCAAGCTAACAGCATCAGAAGCCGACAGGTCCCTCCTGTGCAGGAAGAGCGGTAGAATTCTAGCCTTGGTCGTCGGGCTTATCGGATCCATTGTCGCCCTAGGCTGGATCGTGAACTTCGACTTCGTTAAAAGCGTGTTTCCCGACATGCCAACAATGAAGTTTAATACCGCCTTCTGCTTCGTCCTCACCAGCTGTGCCTGCGTCTTGCAATACAAGGACGAATTCAGCACTAGAATAAAGTCAATCGCCAGACTCATGGCCGGGACTATTTTCACGATTTCTTTCCTGACTTTGCTACAGCACTGGTTTAACTTTGAACTTGGAATCGACCAACTCATCGTAGCGGATACTCTAACGCCCGCTGCGCAAGCTCCAGGAAGAATGTCACTCGGCACGTCAATTGCTTTTCTTCTAGTGGCTTCAGCACTACTTTCCCTGGATTTCGAATCTGTCGGCAATCACTGCCCCGCCCAATATCTAGTGATTCTTAGCACGCTCCTCAGCGCCGCCGCCCTTCTTGGATATCTATACGGGGCAACCGCTTTCCGGCTACAGCTATTCGCTACCATGGCTCTTAACACAGCCCTGCTGTTCGTTTTATCCGGATTCGCCGTACTCTTGATAAGACCCAATCAAGGACTCTCGCGTCTGTTCATTAGCGACAGGATAGGCGGTAGGGCTGCTCGAATCCTACTGCCCATGATCTTCGTAGTACCAATCCTCGGCTGGCTAAGCTTTCTCGGCTACGATTCTGGCATTTACAGCATCGAGTTCGCCTACTCGGTGTTCAGCCTACTGAGCATTATTACTCTGCTACTGATTGGTTGGTTTGGCGCCTCGGCACTGAATGATGCCGAAAGCTATTTCATGTCAACTTTCGAATCGGCACCTACGGCGATGATCGTCGTCGACGGCAATGGCGTCATTAACAGAGTAAATTCACTAGCGGAAAAATTCTTCGGCTATGCGCGACAGGAGCTGATTGGCAACAAGATCGAAATGCTCATACCCAAAAAATACAGCGGATCGCATCCTCAGCTTCGTCAAGAGTTTAAGGCGCACCCCGAAGCACGGCAGATGGGAAAGGAGCGCGATCTCTTCGGCTTACGGAAAGATGGTTCGGAGTTCCCCGTCGAGGTGGGTCTGAATCCTATTACCACCCCCAGTGGGATGCACGTGTTGAGCGCTATTACTGACATTAGTCAGCGCAAGCGGCACGAGGTCGACTTGCAAACGAGAACTGATGAGCTTGCTCGATCGAATAGCGATCTGGAGCAATTTGCCTATCTTGCTTCGCACGACCTTCAGGAACCCCTGCGAGCAATTTCTGGATCAGTGCAACTCTTGCAATCGAGATACAAAGAGAAGCTAGACGAAAAGGCGTTACAGTACATCAATCATGCCAAAGATGGCGCCACTCGAATGCACACGCTGATCGAGGATCTTCTTACCTACGCGCGGGTAGGACGTGCAGAAGAAATTTTACAACCCATCAATCTAAACGATGCTGTTGAATCTGCCACAAAGAACCTTGCCTCGACAATCACCGATACTAATGCGCGGATCGAATGTGTACAGCTTCCCACCGTGCCAGGCTACAGAAGCCAGATCGCTTTGCTGTTTCAGAACATAATTGGCAATGCCATCAAGTTCCGCAAGAACGATTCTCAGCCCGTAATCCAAATAACATCGAAGGAGCTTCCCGAGCACTGGGAGATCCGCATTAGCGACAATGGTATAGGCATTGCAGATCAGTTTCATCAGAGAGTTTTTGAGATCTTCCAGCGGCTGCATACGAGATCAACCTACGAAGGGACTGGTATTGGCTTAGCGATCTGTAAAAAGGTCGTTGATCACCACAATGGCTCCATTGGAATAAAACCCGACTCCGCAGCCGGAGCGACCTTTTTCTTTACACTCAAGAAAGACTAGTTTGAGCACGATTCACAGATCGTGGAATAAAATAACTGAGGAAACAGGATGAGCGACACTTCAGACAAGAGCCAGAGCCCTATTCTTCTTGTAGAGGACAATCCGACCGACGTAATGATGACGCGTGAAGCGCTGGAAGAAAACCGTATCACTCGAGATCTACACGTGGTCGAAGATGGTATAAAAGCCCTAGAGTATTTGAAGGCGGCCCGCACCTTACCAAGCCTGATCCTACTCGACCTGAACCTTCCAAGAATGAGCGGCAGGGAACTGCTTCAAACATTAAAGACACACGATACCTACAAGTCCATACCCGTTATTGTGCTTACGACATCTAACGCAGAGATTGATATAGGCAATGCCTATTCTCTAAGCGCGAATTGCTATATCACCAAACCCGTGGATTTCACAGACTTCGTTGAAATTATTCGTAGCCTCAATGACTTCTGGTTTCGCTGCGCAACCCTGCCCAATGCCGAGAATTCGACCGACGGATTTTGAAATAATCCGGATCATGCAGGTCCAGCACTTTTTCTCCGCTAAAAGTTCGGAGAGCACTGCGCCAAGATGAACTATTTCTCCCACAGACACCCTACCTAACAGCGACTTCTCAATGTACTATGCGACTTCGGATTTATCGCATGACGGTCTGGAGAATGCGCCCAATGCACCCCAAAGCTCTGCTTCTTACATTAGCCTGTTCGCTAGTTCCCGTATGCGTCAACGCTCAGGGCGCAGAAGCAGATGCGGAGGATGCGACTGTCACCTACCCCGCCGCCTTTTTCGCTCAATATGGGGTGGTATCCGTAAACGACATGCTCAGCCGCATACCCGGGATTAGTCTCGCCCTGGAAGGCAATCAGGTGCCAAGCTTTGGCAACAACAATGATCGCGGGCTGGGCGCTACCGGTCAGATCCTGATTAACGGCAAGCGTCTGGCGGGCAAGGCCAACGAGGCAAGTAGCCAGCTCGATCGCATCGCTGCCGAGCAAGTCGATTACATCGAGATTATTCGCGGCAACTCCGGCGATCTCGACGTAAGAAATTCGGGGCAGCTGGTCAACATCGTCCTGTTCGAGTCTCAAAGCAATTCCAGCACCGCGGGGGAGATTGGCTTCACCCACTTCCACGATGGTACTTTGGAGCCCACCGGCTCTATCTCCTACAGCACGCAATCGAGCCCGTTTAGCTATCTGGTCAGCGCCGACGTTAGCACCGGCTACGAGTATCTGGAGAGTCGAGAGGTGAGCTTTCTACGTGACAACTCGCTGAACGATACCCGGGACTTTGACCGTATTCGCGAGCAGACTACCTACCGACTCAATTCCAACGTCGTCTACCAGCCCTCTTCTGCCGATCGCATCGCTTTCAACTTTCTCTACAGCGAGAGCGATCCGCCTTCCGAGTTGTTTCGAACGGTCACCAACTACCAGACGCCAAACGCCGCCGTCACCTATGAGCGTGAAACATTGCCCTCTACTCGGGACAACTGGGAGTTAGGCGGCGACTACGAGCACAACTTCACCAGCGGAGGAAAGTACAAGTTTCTGTTCATCGTTAACGAACAAGAGAATGCGACAACGCGCGAGAGCTTTGTCTCCACGGTGTTGGGTGGAACTGAGACAAAGGATCTGTTTCTCGACACGGCTAGCAAGTATCAGGAACGCATCGCACGCACCTCCTACACCTGGGATGTGGCGGCTGCGCAGACTCTGGAACTCGGCGTAGAAGGCGCACAGACAATCCAGAACTCTAGCCTGCGGCTGGGGCTGAATGTTCCCGGCGCCACGTCGCCCGATTACGGAGGTCTTAGGCCCATACCCGTACCGAACGCGGTTTCCGAGGTCGAAGAGGTACGCTTCGAGGGCTTTGCCATCCACAACTGGCAGATCAACGAGCGCATGTCGCTGGAAAGCTCGCTGTTCTACGAGACCTCAACGATCGAACAATCCGGCGATATTAACAAGTCACGCGACTTCGATTTCGTCAAGCCCAAGCTCGACTTCCGCTTCGATATTAGCAGCAGCTTTCAACTGCGCGTGTCCGCTGAGAAGGACGTATCGCAACTTAGCTTCGCGGACTTCTCTGCCAATGTGAACCAGCAGGACGACGACCAGAATACGATCGCTGGCAATCCCGAGATAGAACAGGAGCAGACCTGGCGCTATAACATTAACCTGGATTACCGCCTGCCGAACGATGGCGGCGTGCTTAATTCGCGATTCTTCTACTACGATGTGGCGAACTCCATCGGCAGGGTCGATGTCACTACCGACCCCCTCAACCCTATTAGCGCGAACGGCAACGTAGGCGATGGCAAAGTCTTTGCCCTGTACCTGAACGCCAGCATCCGGCTCGGCTTCCTGAACATGCCCCAGGCCGTGGTCACGGCGGCGCTCAATCTCGAGGATGCCTATATCTACGATCCACTAATCGAGAAGAAACGCACCGTCATCCCCTTCGACCGCGGCGGATTCCGACTCGGCTATCGTCAGGACGTGCCATCACGCAACCTCAGCTTCGGCTTCAACTACCAAGATGCCTTCGGCGACGTTGGCGGCACCGGCGGCAACCGCGTGCGTTATGACATTAACAATGTCGTCTTCTTCGGAGCCGGAAAATTGCGGCCCACACTCGACCTGTTCGCAGAGATGATGGGTTTCGGCGGCCTGACTTACCGCGCCGAGATCAACAACGCCGAAGACGAGGTGCGCTGCAATCAACGCAAGCGTTACAACGGCTATCTTCGAGATGGCGACCTGATAGAAACCGAGAACACCTGCTCTAACAACGGCGCACAGCTTGTGTTCAAGGTTCGAGCAAACTTCTAAGCACTGACCCAAGTGTTCAGCAGTCTTTCTTTCGGATCCTCCCTGTAGGCTGCTCCCCCTTCATAACCCCAACTGGTCAAGCCACCACAGCTTGATTTAGTGCTGCTTTTGTAGCATAGTGCTATTTTTATAGCATAAGCTTGATTATGCAAGCTATTGATCTAGCGTGCTATTTCTCGCCTAGACGCTACTTTGATTAGCCCACGGGGAGGCTTCCAATGTCAGGATTACTCAAGGCAGGCGCGTTACTCGCCGTCGTTGCGCTACTTCTAGCTCTGGCCTTTCTAGCTCGGCCAGTCGTCGATGTGGCGCAGGATATTCTCCCGACCACGGCGCCGCAGCTCTCTCGCAATGTTGAGTTAGACACTGGTGACAGAGTCGCGAATGACGGCACTACTGATTCCGAGATCGAATCGAATCGCAACTCAGAGACGGCGATGAGGAACGGGATCGAACTACCAGCAGACTTCACAGAAGCGCCCTCGACTGCGGAGCCAGTTACAACCGACCGACCTCCACCGACAGCGACGGCCGAAGGTGGCGACAGTTCCGAGCCCAGACTCAGCCCCCATGTAGTCTCCGTGCTAACGGAGGTACAGCGCAGGCAAGTTGCCGAGCAGTGGGAAGAGGCGCTGAACGAGCTCAATGCGCTGTACCAGAACTACAACACGCTCTCCTCGTTCGAGCAATCGACGCTGCTGAACTTCTACACCAATACCCTACTCAGCCTGCAGATGTGGGAAGAGGCAATTAGCGCCTTTACCCTGATGCAATTGATCCCGAATTTAGGGATGGAGGAGAATGCGCGATCGAAGCTGGCCTTGGGCCAGCTCCACACGCAGACGGGTGACCTGGAGACGGCGGCGGCCTACTACCGAGCATGGCTGGAGGAATCCAATATAACAGGCCGGACGCCCGAACAGATCGAGCGCGTACGCGGCCTCCTGCAGGCAACCCAGATCGATGACTAGACTAGCCACCCGCTCCTTCGGCTAATAGAAGAACTTAACACCCACGCCATCGCCGTACTCGGTATCGGTGTGCACGGTCAGAGACCATCGATTGTTGAGTCGATAGTTGATGCCGTAGCGGTGTTCGTTGTCGCTATTCCAGCGCCAGTCTAGAACGAAGCGCTTCGTCATCTGAATCTCGGACTGCAACTGCAGACGAAACTTGCCGTGATCGTTCACGCGCCACTCGCTGTCTATCAAAAGCGGCAACATAATATTGAGCCCTGCAATCGCGATGTTGTGGTTCTTGTCATGGTGATGCTCGCGGCTCTCCATACCGACGAAGCCGGAGGCGAAGCGGTTAAAATGGTAGTCGTAGATCGCATGCAGCTCGTAGGTATTATCGAGGTCCGTATCGACCTCGAGGCGAAACTCGTGGCGTTCATCGGACAATGAAAACTCGTAGTCTGCGAACGCGCTCATCATATGAAACTCATGAATTCCGAACCAGCGCGTCGAAGGCTGTATTAGCTTGTCGATCTCCGGCGTAAACAGACTAGTCTCCTCATAACTCACTACGCGATTCATTCCGGTCTTCATATGGAACTGATTGTGGCAGTGAAACAGCCAGTCTTCCTCTTCATTGGCATCGAACTCTATGACGACGCTGCCCATGGGTGGCACGTTGACCGTATGCTTTAGGGGGCTACGCTCGCCGTGCTGATTGACCACACGGAAGAAGTGCCCATGCAGATGGATCGGATGATGCATCATCGTCGCGTTGCTCAGAAAGAAGCGCACGTTCTCCCCCTTGCGAATCATTATCTGAGGAAACTCGCGCGCGGTCTTGCCGTCGAAACTCCAGACATAGCGCTCCATATTGCCGGTGAGGCTAATATCGATCTCGCGCCACGGCTGCTGGGCGGGAAGCGTTGTGACACGCACCGATCGAAGTGCCGAGTAGTCGGTCATGTGCTCGATAACATCCATATGTTCTCCTGCGGAATCATTGGCGGGCTGCGCCCCGTGCTCATGATCCGGCATGTCTGTCGCGGCGGCAGGGTGGACGCCATGATCGTGGACTGGCATAGCTGACGCAGCGGCGGCGTTCGGCATAGCGTGGTCCTCATGCTCGGCGTTTGCCTCTAGCATGGGCATTGCCTGCTGCGCATCCATGTCCATATTCATATCCATATTCATTGTCATAGCGCCGTGATCCATCCGGAACAAATTCGGCCGAGGAACATCCGGTGCCATGACGCGCTCCCCTTCTCCAATATAGAGACTGCTATGGCCCGAGCCATCGATTGAAGTAGCCCGTAGTTCATGAGCCTTGCCAGGGGTAATAGGCAGCAACACGTCGTAGGTCTCGGCGGTAGAGATGCGCAGTCGCTGCACTTCGATGGGCTCAATGTCCTGCCCGTCGGCCGCAATCACAGTCATCGGCCCGGACGCATATTCCACATCAAAATAGCTTGAAGTGGAACCGTTGATCATGCGCAGCATCAGCCGTTCTACTCCTGGCGCAAGATCATCTATCTCAGCAATCGGCAGCCCATTCACGAGAAAGGCATCGTAGCCAACATCGGCCAAATCCATAGGAGGCATGCGCGACAACGAGGCCCGTACGCGACTCTGCACGGCTTCGGAGCCATTGGCGATAACCCTGTCCCAGGACTGCACATTGTCTCGATCGAAGGTATAGTAGTCGTCGCTCGCCTTCAGGTTACGCAGAATCGACTCCACGCGATCGTCGCTCCAGTCGGAGAACAGCGCTACCCGTTCTTCGAACTCTTCCTGTGCATCGCCCTCCTCCAGAACGATCGCCCCGTAGAGCCCTCGCTGAATCTGCAGGTTAGTGTGGGAGTGATACCAGAACGTTCCGGCATGGGTGATAGGAAACTCGAAGGTGTGAGAGGCACCCGGGCCGATTGGCTGCGTATTCAAGTAGGGGACCCCATCTTGATCTCCCGGCAATAGTATTCCATGCCAGTGCACCGAGGTGGCCTCGGCCAGACGATTATGGAATGTTGCGCGGAGCACATCGCCGACGGCAGCCCTTATTGTGGGCGCAGGTATCTGCCCGCCTACCGCAAGCGCTGTGATCGGCTGACCAGTTATATTCATCTCGATAACGTCGATATCGAACTCGTACTCAACCACATCCGCGATACAGATCGCAGGCAAAAACATCAGAACAAGCAGAAAGCGTGAAGCCACGATTCTTCTCCAAAGAAAGAATTAGATAGAATTTGGGAGAGGAAGAACGGCTAGAGGGTAGGTGGAGGTAGCAATAGTTCGATCGCGATGGATCGATAGAAGTTGGGCGCGAGTGAGAGGCCAGCGTTCGCGGCGGGAGGCTCATGCTCGCCATTGCCTAGCCCGAAGTCGATCGAGCTAACGCAGCAGATGTCATCGCAGATACAATCATCGGAGCCGTGTACTGCCTCGGATGCATGGGACATCTCGCTATCCATGCCATGCACGTCATGCATCTCATGCTGCTGTGAGATAGCACCACCATGCTGGTGCGCGTCATGGGTCAATATCTCCAGCGCGAGACTACTATTGCTAAGTAGCAGCACACTAAGAATGATGCTTACCCTATGTAACTGCCGTAGGCGATCCAAACCTGTCGCTACCTCAATATCGCACCGAAGCCCGTGACTTTAGCCACTAAGCGCCGTAGATGCAAGAAGCCTGCGAGTATAGAACTTAGAGGGGCTCGAAGGTCTACCACAAATAAGGGCCACAGAGCCGCCTAGCGAGGCTGCAGTTAGTCGGAATAGCATCGAATTTATTGCGCTGGATCAGCAAACTCGCGGCGCTCCATGGTAGGAGTTTTCACATAGTGCTAGACTTCAGGGGTCAGATTAGAATTACACTGTTGCACAGCCCGCTGACAGTCTGGCAACGCCAATCTAAAGGAATATGGCATGTACAAGAAGATTCTTTGCGCTATCGAAGCCTCACCGGAAGGCAAGGCGGTTCTCAAAAAGGCTTCCGAGCTAGCCGAGCTTCACGGCGCCAAGCTAATCGCTATCAACGTACTCCCCTACACGCTGATACCCAAAGACTACCAGAAGAAGCTGCAGACTGAGATCTCGCCAAAGATCGAGAAAATTGCATCTGCCCTCGGCGTTACGAAGAAAAATACCCTAATCAAGGTTGGCAAGCCCTATCAGTTGATCTGTAGGGAAGCAGCCAAGAAGAAAGCAGATCTCATTGTTATCGGCACACATTCGAAGAAGGGACTGCACGCGGCCATAGGCTCAACTGCCACCGGCGTTGCAAACAATGCGAAGTGTGATGTGACCCTGATTCGAATCTAGAGGCGTATGACGCTAATAAGATCTATCGATATTTCTATCGATAGATCTTATAGAGAATTACTACTGAGAAATGCGCCCCTGCGCGCCGGTTACACCTTGAAGACTCTGCTGAGACTCCTGCGCCAGGCGGTCTCGCTGCGCGACCGTCATGCAGATGAACTGGCGTATATTACTGCCCGTAGGCCTCTCCCTGGTGCAGACGAGTTTCTCACTCTCCGAGCTAACCGTTGCGTTGTACGCATCGACCTGACTCTGCGTCCTGATTCGAGGAATCCCCCCATCATCGTAGAGGCTTTCACAGCCAATCAGCACAGCGCTCAATACTAATACCGCTAATAACTTCTGCATTTTATTATTAATCCTTGGCAATTGATTGGTCCGGCTGGCCGAGTAAGCTGCCGGGTCGTTCTAAATCACTGCTTAAAATTCGACAAAAGTATAACCCAGCAGCTTTAGCCGCCTATTTCCGGCGCCAATTTTTGGGGCAGCACGAGAACGTCATGGGACGGATTGCATTCCCTCAAATGACTGCAGTTTAGGCAGCAGCCAGAGCCTGCTCAATATCGGCGACAATATCCTCGATATGCTCGATACCCACGCAAAGGCGCATGGTCTCAGGCGTCACTCCCGCCGCCAATTGCTCTTCCTCGTTCAGCTGCCTGTGAGTCGTAGAGGCCGGATGGCAGGCCAGAGTCTTGGTATCGCCGATGTTTACTAGCCTCTTGATCATGCCCAGCGCATCGTAGAATCGGACCCCTGCCTCGAAGCCACCCTTGATACCGAAAGTCAGTAGCGAAGCCGGCGTGCCGCCACAGTATTTCTGTGCCAATTCGTGATTGGCATCCCCCTTCAGCCCGCCGAAGTGAACCCAATCCACCTTGTCGTGACTCTGCAAGTATTCGGCGACAGCCTGAGCATTCGCACAATGACGCTCCATCCGCAGGCTCAGTGTCTCCATGCCCTGCATAATAAAGAAGGCATTCATCGGTGACAGCGCCGAGCCGGTGTTTCGCAGTGGTACGGTGCGGGCTCGCCCGATATAGGCCGCCTCGCCCAATGCCTCGGTATAGACCACACCATGGTAAGAAGGCTCCGGCTCGCTCAACTCCGGGTAGCGATCCTTGTGTTCCGACCAGGGGAATTTACCCGAATCGACGATCACACCGCCGATAGAATTTCCGTGACCGCCAATATACTTCGTCAGGGCATGGACGACGATGTCGGCACCGAACTCGATCGGATTGCAGAGCGCGGGCGTCGCAACGGTATTGTCCACAATCACGGCCACGCCATGCTTATGCGCCGCAGCTGCCACCGACTCCAGATCGATTATATTGCCGGCGGGATTGCCAATGGATTCGCAGTACACCGCCTTGGTTTTCGCATCGATTAGCTTCTCGATCGCCTCGGCGGAATCGTTCTCCGCGAAGCGCACCTCGATACCCAAGCTCGGCAGCATATGTGCAAACAACGTGTAGGTGCCGCCGTAGAGCTGCGAGGTAGAGACAATATTGTCCCCCGCCTTCGCGATGGTCAGTATCGCGTAGTTGATAGCCGCCATGCCGGAGGAGACGGCGAGCGCCGCCAGGCCCCCTTCCAATGCCGCCATGCGCTGTTCCAGCACATCGTTGGTTGGGTTCATGATGCGGGTGTAAATATTGCCCGGTACTGCCAGATCGAAAAGGTCGGCGCCGTGCTGTGCGTTGTCGAACTCGTAGGCGACCGTCTGGAAGATAGGTACGGCGACGGATTTAGTGATGGGATCTGTTTCGTAGCCGGCGTGGATGGCTAGGGATTCTTTCTTCATGAGTACTACTCTCTGCGTAAGTGATGGGGGTTTATACAACAGGGGTGGTTGGGGTGCAATTGGGGGTTGGGGGATGAGGTGGTTTCGTGCGCGGGGCGATTGATTCGTAATTTGGCTGAGCCAAATTCCTCACCCTTCGGGCGGCTTACGCCGTCCTGCGCGCTTACGCGCTTGTGATTCAGGTTTTGGTTGAGCCGAAACTTTCACCGTGTTGGGGCAGCCTTCGACTGTCTGCGGAGCTTCGCTCCTTTCGAACGGGCACGTTGAATCGGCTGGGTGCGCCACACAC
>Ga0055584_100000471_pt1 | contig 38342 bp, 43 predicted proteins | sample OSDHelmetaG_FD_58716 | JGI IMG/M metagenome (GOLD analysis project Ga0055584, IMG submission 58716) | Pelagic marine sediment microbial communities from the LTER site Helgoland, North Sea, for post-phytoplankton bloom and carbon turnover... | ecosystem: Environmental > Aquatic > Marine >...
CCGCTTTTTCTCCGATTTCGTGCAGGTGGCCATGGCTTTCAACCAGCCCCGGAACGATATAGCCACCATCAAGATCTATAACTTTCGTTTCTGACCCAATCCAGGCATCAATATCTGTGGAGGATCCTACTTCAACGATAAGACCACCCCTCAAGGCAATAGCATCCGCATCGGAATGCCAACCGCTTTCGTCGAAAGGAGCATCTCGCATAGGCCGACCAGAAAGGTCTGGGTCTGCCCATGTCATGGTATAGACATTCGCATTGACCAGCACGACATCTGCTGACAACTGATGAGATCGGGTAGCACACCCGGTCATCAATACCAGAAAACAAACGCACACGAAAAGTGCTTGAGGGATTTTTCTCCAACGCATGAAGGGCTGCATCATCATGATAGTAGGTTTTGTATACATCGTACTTCCACCTCATTCGACACCTCATTCGACATTCTGAGATGGATCGCCGTATGATAGCGGAAACAGAGCACTCCTGACACTAACCCGACCAAGAACGGCGTCCATCATGTTCCCCGACTCCATGAAACGAATTCTTCCGCTGCTGCTTCTTTTCCTACTTCCCGCCTCATCAAAAGCCCAAACTGCCGAGGCAACAATAAACACCGTCCTCGATGATATTCATCGACTGGCCTCGGAAGCAAATTTCGAGGGATACTTTGCTTTATACACGGACGATGCGGTGTTTCTCGGCACAGATGCATCAGAACGATGGACCATCGAGGAGTTCAAACAATACGCCAAGCCGGCATTCGATCGGGGATCAGGCTGGACCTACACACCTACTGAGCGACATGTCTTTATTTCCGAAGACGGAAACACGGCCTGGTTTGATGAGCGCCTTGAGAATGACGGGTTCGGTGAATGTCGCGGAACAGGCGCCCTAGTAAAGGAGGATGGCGTGTGGAAAGTGAGTCAATACAATCTCACGGTGCCCATTCCTAACGAACTCCTGAGAGATGTGGTCGCGCAGATCCGAGAGCAAGAATCGGATGGATAACCGTTGAGCCGTATCTTGTCGGCTCACATGACTCCTTTTCCGATGAGTGAACAGAAGATTCGATTTGCAGCTAAAGATGTCTCCGGGTTTATTCCTGAAGTGAAAGCCGAAGTGAATCGGTACTTCAAGGAAACTGGTAAATCAAAGCACGCTAATTGGCGGATGGTGCGTAATTCCGTAGTGGTACTACTCATGACGTGGGGCTCCTATGCTCTGATTATGACTGGGTGGTTCACTCCAATGCAGATGCTCATGCTGGCCATCTTGATGGGAATCGGAGCGGCGGGAGTAGGATTTGGCGTTGCCCACGATGCGTTGCACGGTGCATACACGTCAAACGACACGATCAATAAGCTACTGGGGTACACTTTTGACCTGCTAGGCGCCAACGGGTATATGTGGAAGATCACTCATAATGTGATTCACCACACGTATACCAACATTCCGGGCGTAGATGAGGACCTAGATGTCTCACCACTTGTACGACTTTCGCCAGAGTCCCCCCGCTATTCATTCCACCGCTTCCAGCAGTTTTTTGCGTTTCCAGCCTACAGCCTGGCAACTATTAACTGGTTGTTCGCCAAGGACTTCCAGCAGTTCATGAAGCGAGACATAGGCCCCTACAAGGACAAGCGTCACCCGATGTCTGAAATTGTAACTTTGATTGTTACAAAAGCATTTGTCGTGTTCTATATGATCGTACTGCCGCTCATGGTTCTCGATCTGGCATGGTGGCAGTTCCTGATCGGATTCATGGCAATGCACATGACGGCTGGCCTGATTCTGGGTGTCATTTTCCAACTTGCTCATGTGGTCGAGGGCACCGAATATCTTGGGCCGGATGACGATGGCAACATGGAACATGCGTGGCTGATTCACGAGATGCGCACTACCTCCAACTTTGCTCACTCGAACAAACTCCTGCAAGCTTACATCGGCGGATTGAACTATCAGATCGAACATCATCTGTTTCCGCAGGTCTGTAGCATCCATTATCCGGAAATCGGTAAAATTGTTCGCGAAGTAGCTGCTCGCTATGACATTCCTTATCACTATCACCCGACGCTGAGAGCAGCCATTCGGTCGCATTTGCACATGCTCAAAGAGTTGGGTCAACCCGTAGCCGCATGAATCGGATCTCGTTCCAGTTCGAGACAGGTTTCAGCGTGACGCACCAGATAGATTGTTTTTGAGGTAATCGTATCTGTCCCACTTACCAAAAAGGATAACGAGAGTAAAAGTGGCAGAAAAAAGGAACGTGTCATAAAGGTTGATCGGCCATAAATGAGGCGTTTTACGGTTGGTTGACGGATTCTACACCATGAATCAGACGCATTGGATATTGGTCAATTTGAGGGACATCTCCACTCTTATCAAATCGATGATTGAAATACATCAAAGAATCCTGACGCGGCTTTCTCCGTAAACAGAAGATTACCTCCTTCTCTCGACGACGACGAACCTATGTGGGCATTTTCTTGGGTGCTAATTCCGATCGCAGGCATCTTAGCCGGGGCCTGGTCAGAGTGGCTCAAGTTCAAGGAAAAGCAGTCCAAACTGGGTGCTTCCACCGAGACGCTTGAAGCCTCTTTTGAGACACTTTCTAAAAAACTGGACGAGCAGAACCAAGAGTTAGTGTGCCGAATACAGAACTTGGAAGCAATTGTGACGAGCGCCGATTGGGACCAACTCACAGCTACCGAAAAGATGCCGTCGTCTTCCCTGCCTGGTTCAAACGAAATGCTCGAGCTTCCTAGTATGGAAGCAGAAATTGAAGATGAAGCCGCTCGCATCGCAAAAAGGCTCCGCTCTTGATGACTACTTCTCCGGTCTGGTTGATTACCCTAGCTTTTTTCGCGGCACTGTCCCCAATACGTTCCGGTACTGTTCAGTTTGAGGTTCATCATCCTGCGGCTTCCAATGCAGATATCCGGATCGCACTGTACGATTCCAAGACAACATGGCTCGAAGAGCCTGCTCACACAGCAATCGCTGCAGCGACAGACACCTTGACAATCGTACGATTCGCTGACGTTCCTGCCGGAATTTTCGGTGCTGCTGTTTACTTGGATGAAAACAGAAATGGCAAGCTAGATCGCAATCTAGTTGGATGGTTCAAAGAGCCGTTCGGTTTTTCACGCGAGGCAAGAGTACGATTAGGCCCACCCAAATGGGATGACGCTATATTCGAGGTGAATGACGAAGAGATCGTCCTAGAGGTCACCCTCGACTGATCACGATGAGCACCAAAAGCACTATTAGATATTCCCGCTACGCACTGCCCTTCCTTGATGCAGGATTCCGGGCTTACATGCGTCGCCATCTTACGGGTATCTACCAGGAGGGCTCGCTGCAGATCAACAGAGAGAGGTTGACCGTACTTATTTGCCAACACGTGAGCCTTTTCGACGGGTTTGCCGTTCGGCACATGGTGCAAGAAACCGGTACGCAGGACCGTGTAGTAACCATCATGCTCGATTCGCAACTGAAGCGGTACCCAGTTCTCAAGCTGGCAGGTGCGGTAGGTATTACTCCAGGATCTATCCCCGCTGCTCGGAGCTTGAAGTCAATGATTCAAAATGAATTTAAACCGGCAGACATCGTGGTCCTGTTTCCGCAAGGCCGAATTGAAACTGTCGATGGAATGACGGATCGTTTCGCAACGGGATATCAGCATTTCGATCACTCCAACATCAAGACAGATTTTATTCCTGTCGCATTGTCTATCGAAGCTCTCGTTCATCCCAAGCCCACCATGTTTATGAAATGCGGTAAACCTGTCGATGTACACCAGGCTGGTCAGGCCTTAGTTGATATATCGAGCAGCCTACGATCATGGTTGATTCAGCACGGGGAATCTTCGGACACGGATTGGCCCGGGGAGCGACTGCTTTGATGTCGTGGCTCCTATGGATAATGGTCAGCCTTCATGGATTGATGATCGTCAACGCCCTACTGAATGCTGCGAAGTTCAGCGCTCGACGAAGGGCCCGAGGTGGCCGTAGCCCGAGGCGAGTTTCCGTGCTCGTTCCCGCGCGGGATGAAGAACACAATCTCCCACGCCTGCTGACCTCATTCGAAAAGCAGGACCATCCTGATGCGGAAATGTTGGTTTATGATGACCAGTCAACCGATTCCACCTGGGATATTATCCAGGCAGCTAAGGATGACAGAATATGCGGAATCAAAGGCGGGCCTCTACCCGACGGTTGGGTGGGGAAGACGAACGGTTGCTATCGCCTCTCTCTTGAAGCTACGGGAGATGTGCTTCTCTTTATTGACGCTGATACGGAGTTTCAGCACCCTGCAGCTCTTCGCCATATGTGTGAGCGGTTCGAAGCGCGCCCCGAGTCAACCATGTTGACAGGCATGACCTTGCTTAAGGGCCGTGGTCAGCTCATCGTGACTATGGTCGGCAATCTGATTTTATGTTGTATTCCATGGTGGCTAGGTCGTCGAGTACCCTTTTCCGTCATGTCTGGAGTGAATGGACAATGCTGGATGATTACAACTGAGGACTATCGAGCATACGAACCTCATGATCATGTTCGTGGAGAAGTGCTCGAAGACATCAACATCGGCCGATACCTGCACAAAAAGGGCGTGATTCCATTGCTCGATGATGTCCGGGATGACCTAGCCGTCCATATGTATTCCGATTTTCAAGGTGCCTGGCTTGGCTTTCGCAAGAATACTGCTGCCATCCTTGGTCCTAATTTGGTACTGTCTCTGTTGAACCTGATCGCGTATATACTGGTGTTCATCGTTGCACCCATTCTTTTTCCTTGGCTGGTCCTTTCTTTGTATGTCATCAAATTCATTTCGGATCGGATCACGCGGCAGCCGGTAACGATTAGTCTTTTGGCTCCTGTTTCATATGTTCTGACAGTCGTTCTTTCCTTCGATTCGATCGTGACCCGCGCGCGCGGAGCCATTGAATGGAAAGGCAGAATTATTCCCTGATGGTTGCCTGAGACCAGCATGCACCGCGGGTGAAAAAAGGCAAGGATTTACGTTTGATCTGCACCCTCCAAATAGTTGCTAACTCACCATGGCATCTTCAGCTGAATTGAAACTCCGGATGCTCTCCGGTTCGTTCACGATTCACCGACTCGATCCCTTGATGGCAGTACCAACTGCGGTTAGAGAGTGCGAAACACATTTCATAGGACAGACGCCAGAAGAACTATCGATTGTCTGCCCTTCCCATATTGAGGTTATGTATGCCAAATCCGAACCCAATTGGGCCTGCTTTCGCGTTGAGGGCCCACTCGATTTTGCCCTTTATGGCATCCTAGCTAGAATTTCAGGTGCCTTGGCTGCACAACGGATTTCGATTTTTGCTGTCTCCACCTTCGATACGGACTACATCCTAGTGAAGGAAGCGGACCTCGAACGAGCCCAGAAAGTCTTGATGGATCAGGGATATGCCTTTTGAGGCCAAGCGTTAAACTTGGGTAGGAAGGGCACGAAATATGCCACGAGTTGCTTGATTTAAATTGAAATAGCATATTCGTTCAATCATACACGCCCAAAACAGCCACTTGAACTACTATCATCATGAACAAGCCGATTCGCATCACACTCGCCACAATCACTGGAGTTGTGCTTTGGGGAGTCGTTTGGAATGTGTTCACGTTTGCTGGAATGGCTTTATTTCCAGATCAAGTGGCCCCGAACGAAGCAATTACAAGCGTAGGTATTCTGATCGCCTATCTCGTCATAAGTGTTCCAGTGTCCGTCCTAGCTGGATTCGCCGGAGCCAAAGTCGGCGCTGATCATGCCATGACGGTCAACAAGGTCCTGCCCGTAGTTCTATTCGCCATTGGTGCATTCGTAGAGTTTTCCTACTGGGATCTCATGCCCGTTTGGTATCACATTATCTTCCTTTTGATGATTATTCCTGCCGCCATGAAAGGCGGTCAGATGGCTGGCGGAGAGTAAAGAGCTTTGCGCAAACGGAACGCAGCGCTCTGGGCACGGTTGATGGAAGAGGCGCCAGTATTCGCACCGTCATGAACCATCTCACCTCTCGTTGATCATGCGCCTTAGTCGCTGCCTTCCCCTTCCAGTTCTTCTGGCTATCGTGTTACTACTGCCTGCCTGTGCTTCCGTCAATATGCAGGATCTGCAAGGATTGATGGGAATCGAGGCTCCCCTTGATGAGCCAACGGTTGCATCAGGGCTGAAAGAGGCGTTGAGGATCGGTACGGAACGAGCCTCTGGCACGCTGTCCGTAGACGGCGGATTCGGAAAGAACGACCTGCTCCGTTTGGCCCTACCGGAGGACCTTCAAAAAGTCGGATCTCGCCTGAGAACACTCGGTCTTGGTGATCAGGTAGATGCATTAGAGAATCAAATGAACAGTGCCGCCGAACGAGCCGCCGGTGAGGCTGTCGACGTGTTTGCGAGTGCCATCCGGTCCATGACGGTACAAGATGCATTTTCCATATTGGACGGACAAGACAACGCTGCCACTCTGTATTTCCAGGGACGAATCGAGGCGGAGCTCACATCTAGATTTCAACCCGTGGTAGCGTCGGTCATGGAAGAAATGGGTGTATACCGGACCTATTCCTCCCTCATCGACCGCTATAATGCGATTCCACTCATCAGTTCAGTTGATGTCGATCTGGAATCCTATATCGTGAATCGCACGCTCTCTGGCTTGTTTTCAACCTTGGCGGATGAAGAACTCAGAATCCGCCAAGACCCCATTGCCCGCACAACCGACCTGCTTAAACGGGTCTTTGGAAGAAACGATATACCATGATTCGTACCCTGATAGCCTTTTTTGTCTGTCTGCTTTCTTTCTCAACTGCCGTATTGGCGCAAGACGGAGCAAGCGAGCCGTCTGCTATACAGTCGTCCGGTGCAGATTCTACAATAGCCCGTAACCAGTCCCTTTATTCCTCAGGGATTGAATTTGGCGTATTCCTTGACCTTGCCGATCGACGAAAAGAAATGTGGCATGACAATTTCGCCGCCGGCTCAGTACCAGAAGCCATGCAGGAGCGCTTGGACAGCCTTAAGGGTACCTATCACCTCCTTGCTGTAGCCGTTGACGGCTGCTCGGATTCGGTAAACACGATTCCTTATTTGGCCCACATGGTTAGCGCTACGGACAAAATCGACATGCACATCATCGATTCGACCCGGGGCAAGGAAATCATGGAAGAAAACCGTACGCCCGACGACCGTCCAGCCACACCAACCGTCCTGCTCCTAGATGAGTCATTCCGCACAGTCGGAGTCTTCATTGAACGCCCTACGGAATTACAAGAATGGGCGATAGGAGAAGGCAAGGATTTGGCATCGGAAGATTTTATGACCTACAAAATGAACTGGTATGATCAGGATCGAGGTCTACTGACCATGACTGAGATTCTAGACGCCCTTTCTACCCATGAACAGAACGATCATTGAGGGATGACGCCCACGATGGGCTCCTTTCATTCAACGAAACGAAAGCTTTGCTATGAAAACGATTCTTACCACCGAAAAGTCCGTAGATCAGGCCGCCTCAGATTTTGAGGAAGCAGTCTTCCGCAACGGATTCGGCATTTTGCATACCTACGATCTCAAACAAACACTAGAAGGCAAGGGCTTTCCAATCGAAGATGAAGTACGCATTTTTGAAATCTGTAATCCAGCGCGTGCCTCAGAAGTCTTGGAACGGGATCTTGATATGAACATGGCATTGCCGTGCCGTGTCAGTGTGTATTCGAAGGACGGTAAGACCTGCATTGGGATGATCAATCCCTCCGATATTCTTTCTGTACTTTCAGATGACACTCAGCTCGGCGTGATTGCCAGTGACGTTGAAAAAACGATCCGCATCATGATGGAAGAAGCCGTTTAATCATCGATGTTGGTGTTGCGCCGACATACCTCCTTTTGAAGGCTGGCTCTATCATTTTCCCTCATATTGTCCCTTAAACCCTATCATTTGTGAAGGATACCCTCGGCGATCTGTCAACTGAATTACCCAAGACGCGCCCTATGCTTGAGCGCATTCCCTGCTCGTCCAACGTCAACTTCTAGGGCAGAAGTACTCGCTGTATTTGACGAAAACGCTAAACAAGCCAAAGCTACCGTCGGCTCAACCGCGGACGAGTAACCAGGGGGCTAGATCAGAATCCTGTCCCTATCTGCATGTAATAACCTTTCGATTCCCACCATGAAAAAATCATTTCCTCTGTTTCTGATCGTGACATTCAGTGCGTTGCTCGCCGGTTGTGCAAGCGATTCCGGCTGGGCGCCCTCTCCTGATGAACCACGAGCATTCATTTCGACCCTTGGTTCCGATACGATGGCGGTTGAAGTGTACGTTCGTTCAGGCGATGTGATCGAAGGCACGCTCGTCGAAAGATCACCACAGACCCGCATGACTGAATATCGAGTGGAGCTGAACGAAACAGGACATTTCCGCTCACTTTCATGGTCAACTATGACGCCGTCGACAAACCCAGGTGGTGCTAGCCCCACAGCGGGAAGTATCACTATTGATGGAGATTCTGCCACCGTGGTGCGCGAGGGTGGACAGAATCCAGGAATGAGCAAGGTTGCTGCGCCAGGAAATGTCGTCCTGAGTCTGGGCCGCACGGGCGCTTCAATGTTCGTTTTCGAGCAGGTAGCCACTCAACGTCTTGGCGGAGCCGATGAAATCCTCATCATGGGGACAAACGGATCAGCCGCTCGCGCCAACGCCGTCCAAACGATCAGCACCGATTCCATTTCGATGGATTACTTCGGCAACCAACGGGTTGGATGGGTCGATGATCAGGGACAGTTGATAGGCATCTCGGGTGCTCTAACAACGAATAAAATGAATAGTAAGCGCGTCGAGCCCTTCTTAGTTGGCTCCATAGCTGACCGGTGGGCAGCGCTTGATCTGGCCGGACAGGGCATTGGAACGCCAAGTCCTGCTGCCACAGCCGTCGCTCAAGTTGACGGCGCCAATATCGAAATCCAGTATTCTCAGCCTGCGAAACGTGGTCGCGATATTTGGGGCGGACTCGTTCCAAATGGTACAGTGTGGAGAACGGGGGCAAACGCAGCCACACACTTAACGACCAGCCAGGATCTAATGTTTGGTGAGGACACGCTGCCAGCTGGCATGTACACGTTGTGGTCGCTTTGGGAAGACGGGGCGTACAGCATCATCCTGAACGAACAGACGAACCAATGGGGCACTGCCTACGACGGCTCTATGGATCTCTTTCGCGTAAGCGCCACAGCAGTTGCTTTGTCCAGCGTAGTGGAGCGGTTCACACTCTCTGTTGAGGACACGGATAGCGGTGGAGACTTGGTTCTCTCATGGGATATGACCCAGTACCGAGTTCCCTTCACGGTTCAGTAGTCTGATCTGACCCGGCACTTCTTAGAGAAGCGAGACAGGTTGATATTCGGATTAAGAATGTCGGGCCTGCTCACAATCCTGAAGCTTTGTGACATTCAAACCGGTCTGCCTTCCCGGGGAAGTCTTCCTTATTTTGCTTAAAACAACCAGGACCAGTGCCCCGTGAGTGAACCCGCAACCCCCAGCCCACTTCTTAAATTTGCCCTTGAAATGGCCGGTACGGCTGCGCAAGAAATCATTCCCCGATTTCAGCGCACAGACGTCCGAAATAAGGCTGATGGCTCCCCCGTAACGGAAGCCGACCTTGAGGCCGAACGGGTAATGCGCGAGCTCATTTCTCTGCGCTTTCCGACTCACGGTATTCTGGGAGAGGAGGGGGATTCTGTCAATCTAGACGCGGAGTTCTGTTGGGTACTGGATCCAATTGACGGCACAGGTGCCTTTGCGCTCGGCCTGCCCACGTTTGGAACGCTCATCGCGCTGCTTCGCAATGGCCAACCCATCCTAGGGGTCATTAATATGCCAGGACTTAAGGAAACCGTTTATGCTGAGCTCGGAGGTGGATGCTGGTATCTGAATAGAATGGGTGAGCTTGAAAGAGCATCCGTACGTACCGGAGTTCACCGGTTGGAAGACGCATTTCTCTCAACGACCGGCGTGTATTGCACGGATATTGATCCTCGGTCGATGGATAGTCCGTTCAACATGAGCAACCTGATTAGGCAATCTGGTCGATTTCGCTTCGTTGGAGACTGTGTGCAGCATGCACTCGTGGCAACTGGCCGACTAGATGCAGCCTTTGATCCAAAGATGAACCCATGGGATAATGCAGCCATCATTCCTTGTATTTTGGAAGCTGGAGGTATGGTCAGTGATGGACTTGGCGATACGTCAGACTTGGTACATGCCAAACACCTCGTGACTTCGTCCGGAGCGACGTTGCACGAGGACATTCTGAACGCAATCCGACCGGAATAATCCATGGCCTGGTACGACATAATCGGGACCATCGGTGTCTTTATGATCATAATTGCCTACGCCGCCGTTCAGTCGCGTAGGATGAAACCGACCCAACTTTCCTACTCGGTGATCAACCTGATTGGGGCGACCCTGATTTTGGCCTCCCTTTGGTACAACTTCAATCTGGCTTCAGTCATCATTGAGTTTTTCTGGATACTCATAAGTCTTTGGGGTATCGTTCTTTGGCTCAGAAGCCGACGTTCCCCGGATAATCCAGATAAAACGAAGGAGCACGAAGCAGAGCCTCCCTCCCACTCATCCTTATGACTTCGAATCAATTTTCCTGGACATTCACCGTTGGTCGAGAATCCATCGACGTGAATGGACACGTCAACAATGTCGAATATGTGCGGTGGATGCAGGAAGTTGCCATGCGTCACACAACGAATGTGGGAGCAGACATTCGTACGGCAGCAGCTGGATTGATTTGGGTAGTTCGTTCCCACGAAATCGAATATCGGCTTCCAGCCCATGAAGGCGATGAAGTCCGTATAACGACCTGGATTGAATCTGTGGAACGAGTGTCTTCCTGCAGGCGCTATGATTTCCGTCGGACAAAGGACGATGCAGTTATCGCCTCGGGGAAGACGAAGTGGGTTTGCCTGAACAGAAAAACAGGACGACCAGCTGCGATTCCCGAACATCTAATAGCGATGTACTTCGATGATTCAACGACCGACCAATGAATCAGGCTGAGCGAGGACAATCCTCCTTGCCTTCACTCTCTTATCCATCTGGGTTATCGGATCACAATCAGTGAGGCCGATGGTGTTTCCGGCATATCATCATGCCGTATGAAGTACACACCAGCGGCAAGCCCATCGGTTGAAACAACATTGCGACCAGCCTGAATATCGATCTGACGGATCGTTCGTCCCATCATGTCAAACAAGGTGATGGACCCGGCCGTTGGGGCATTCAAGGTGATGTGTAGTCCAGCGCGGATCGGATTCGGATAGGCTTCCAACAATGAAGCTTGCGCGGGAAGCACTGGCTCGTTGATTGTCGTGGCGGTGCCCGAAAAGAATCGCTCAGCAAAGTTGAAGGCCTCAATACCGACCTCACGCCCTATAAATCGGCCGAATATATCATCTGCCGGTGGGTGAATCCCTCCCCATATTCTCGAAAGGCTCGTCTGATCAGACGCATCCCGATAGGTAGCCCATTGCAGGGTTACATCCTCACTCGGACCGTCCTCGAAAACCAAGAACTCGTTCTTTGGCGCATAGAATTCACCCATACCGCCCGGAAAGAACTCATCACCTGTGAACATGGTCATGACTTCTGCAGCAGCCCGAGAAAAGGTGGAATGCCCGGAGACATAGGCGGCAAAAGGTGGAGTGACAAACGTAGGGCGCTGATAGGGCCACCAGTCATCAACTAGAATCCATCCTACTCCACCTTCGTCTACTTCTGGGTCGAATACATATTCGGGGCCCCTCCATGAGAGGACCTTCAATTTGTCTAAATGTTCGTTATTCGCACCAACGAGAGGATCATCCTCCGCGACAAGCTCAATCTTTCCTGGAATCAACGGTAAACCAGCCGGGTGATATCTGGGCAATGATGGATCGCTACTCTGACCTAGCTCAGCCATTCCCCTGATAGCAGAAATGGGACGGATATAGTCATACCACCCTTTAATTCCCCAAGCAGAAATAGCTGAATCGTGCATTGCACCACCAAGTGCGAAATACGATTTGACATCCCACTCCAGATCATCCAGTACGGGTCCTTCGCCCTTGTACCTTTTGACCAGCATCGGATGGTCACTCACGTAATTCAGAATGGTGAACCAATGTCCTGGAGGCGTTTCCGAATCTGGACCATCAGCCCAAAATTCCGCTAGAACTCGTGCATAGTCCCCACGCGGGACAATTTGTGCCCAGTACGGCTGACCCGTAGAAGGATTCAGCCTCCAACCCTGTCCTGGATCTCCCCCTTCTATTAGGTCATACGCTTTGCTGAAATCCTCAAATCTCGTCGGCATGTCCTCGATGTTGAAATTCCCTTGCGATGCTGGAGAAATATCCCACATCACACCATCATTCGGGTCTAAGTGGGATGACCAAACTGACACCAGTGAAAAATTCCATTGGTACAACTCAGTTAATCCTGCACCCGATAGAGGATCGACATACGGAGGTGGTCCTGGATCGTGGTAAACCCAGTATTCGAATCCATTGCGTCTATGAATCGTCAGATCATCCGCGGTAAGTGAAAATGGATATACACTTCCCCATTCCGGTCCAAGAAACTCCGGTACCCCTAGTGGAATCTCTTGCCCAGATTGGTCGATAAAAATATCGAATGACAAGGGTTGCCACCGATTTAGATCCAGAATGAGCGGGTTGCCTGGCAATGGTGGCGCCATCGGCGGGTTTACAGGACGATAGTGCCGATTCGAGTACAATTCTGCTTCATTGGCACCATCTTGCATGCCATACGCAATAAAGCACTGGGCGATGTAGTTACCCAAGGCCGCAGGATCTCCAGAGGAGTAATCTGTGGATGTGAACGTGCGGTCATATCCCAATTCATTCATCAGTATGTCATACCGCGCCATGGCAGATTCCATGCCCGGGGAAAGCGTAAACCTATGCCGCAGAAGACGATAGGAGGCATAACTAATTGCTTTCTCCCGAGCTGCTACGATATCTCCCGGATCCGGCACACCGTCAAATGAGCAGAAGAACCCGTTGTGCTCATTTCCAAGCATGTAAGGCTCGGCGGTCGGCTCGTAGGCAGACCAGGCATCCCACATGGCCGATGACGAGTGGAAAATATTGCGGGCGTGCACTGTGGGACGTGCAAAGTCTTCTCGAATGGATTGCAGAAGGGCCTCATTCCACTCACGAGCCACTGAGTAGGTAGGCGAATCTTGGCCTTGTGCCTTCCAGGGCAAAAAGGAGATGAGAAGAGCCGCAATGAGAGGTCGAGTAAGCATGGTGGGTTTTGCCGATGTTTGCAACCATGGTAAATATACCCACCCAAGTAATGTGAAAGGGGGTAAAGCAACCGCCCACAGTATTCCCGAGGAGCCATTAGCCCTTCATGACCAGATGCGTACTTATTCAGATCGAACTGATAGGTTCAAAAGCTTTTTTTGCGGCGGATTCCTACCTTCGGAGTCCCCCAAATAAAGCCTGAGCGCATCCATGTCTACGTCAAAAACTAAGGTTCTCGATCTCAAGAAAGTGGACGCCTCTTCCGAGGAGGGCATGTCAGACGCCGTTTTTGGGAAAAAGGGATCCTCTTTTCTCGATTCCAAGTCATCCAAGACGGACGAAGTACGCCAGGACCTTGGTTTTTCTAAAGAGCAAATTGACACACTATTTAGAGACAGCATCTATCCATATCACCAGAAACTGAGCCGAGAAGCCTACGACAAGCGCAAACGTCTCTTACAGATCGAATTGCTCAAAGTGCAACGATGGTCAAAAGAAAATGGTCAACGGATCATGGTCGTCTGCGAAGGACGGGATGCAGCTGGGAAAGGAGGAACGATCAAGCGCTTTATGGAGCACCTAAACCCTCGTGGTGCTCGAATCGTAGCGCTAGAAAAACCCACGGATGAAGAACGTGGACAATGGTACTTCCAACGATATGTAAAGCAGTTTCCAACTCGGGGCGAAATAGTGTTTTTCGATCGGTCTTGGTACAACCGCGCAGGCGTGGAGCGCGTAATGAATTTCTGCACGAGCAAGGAATACAAAGAATTCCTTCGTCAAGCACCCGAAGTTGAGCGCATGCTGGTCCGCTCAGGTACGATTCTTTTCAAATACTGGTTTTCAGTTACACGAGAAGCTCAAAAGGCACGGATGCTCTCCAGAGACAACGACCCTTTGAAAGCCTGGAAACTGAGCGAAATTGATCGGACTTCCCGAGACAAGTGGGACGATTACACGAAGGCAAAAGTGAACATGTTTTTTCACACTGACACGCCGGAAGCACCTTGGACCATCGTAAAATCTGATGACAAAAAACGTGCTCGACTGAACTGCATGAATCACTTTCTCTATCACTTGGATTATCCCAACAAGGACAAGACAATTGTGATTGAGCCTGATCCTTTGATCATAGGTCATCCCGCTCAGGTGATGGATAAACTTGAAATGAGCTGGTAGTATTTTATCCTCTTCGAGTTACGGTTTCCAAGATTCTGACTCTATCAACTAAACAGGGTCCCACTCTACTCGCTTCGAATAGATGGTCCTGTCCGTGTTGTTGGATGTAGATGAGGAAACCGATGAAAACTACTTATAGACTCGATTCTAGGTGTCATAGAACACCCAAGCGACCACCTGTGTGGTCCCTTCTCCCCATGTTGTTCCTGGGTATCGCCATCGTTGGATGCGACTCAGCATCATTAGACACTGGGCCCCATGACGCTGTAACTGGCACTCCAACGAGCATTTCTGCTTCGTTGCAGGCCCTCGACTTTGTCGAACAGGTTACTATGACAGTGCAGCAAAATGGCCCAGCAAAAGAAGATATCAATACCCTTCATATCACCTTGAAGCCGGACGTTGCCATCCGCTATCCGAAAGCATTTAGAATTCTCGGAATGAGCGAATCGGGGAATGCGATTACGATGCGTGATGATGGGCAAGGTGGTGATGCGTACGAAGGTGATTACACCTACTCGGCTCGCGTTGATCGCTCTTGCCTTGAGTCGGGCCTACCAGCTACTCTTGCTGGGAAAGATATTCTCTCTTTCACCCTGACATGCGATTTTGATTTTATTTCTCCCGGCGAATCATGCGCGGGACATGGTATTTGCGAAGAAACAGCTTCTAGGTCGTTTCTATGGGGATTAATCGAATATGACGTCGATGTCGTCACCTGCTGGTGTTTTCTAGGATGCGAGGCTGAATTCGAAGTAAAAATATGAATTGGAGTCGGGCGGGTCCTTGAAGGACCCGCCCCACAACCTTTCATCCCACTTGAACAATCTTGATCAACCATGACTGCTCCGAACCGAGTTACCATCCGCGTCGCAGGTATCATTTGCCTCATTCTGGGCATTTTTGCCAGTTTTAGATTTCTCACAAATCTTATTTCAGGAACGGTTGACGCCGTAGACTTCACACCGTTGCTACTTCCGGTTGGGATTGGACTTCTTACCAAAGGGAAATTCTGGGCGTGGGTGGCCAGAATTCAGCTCTATCTCATGGCCGTCATTTCTGCAGCTACGATCGTCGTATTCCTTCTAATGTCCGAGGAAAACCGGGCAATTACGTTCGAACTGCACGACAATATCGGTACCTTATCAGGGAGCGGACTTATTCTCTTGTCTCAGGGTCTTTTCCTTTGTGCTATCCTTTGGATCTACTTTTCCATCTTCGCCACACAGAGTCCCTCAGCAACTCCTTCAACTCATTGACGACCTGATTTCAGGGACCCAAACGCGTGTCAGCTGACCAGCCGAAACAAAACCCCATCCAGCGAGCCATTTCCTTTCTCGAAGCGAGTGGAATTAGCTACGAGCGCCATGATCACCCGGCGGTGTTCACCGTAGATGAAGTAACAGAGCTTGTTTCTATTAGCCGAGGTGCCCGAACGAAAAACTTGTTCGTGCGGGACAAGAAAGGCCGACGTCATGTGTTGATTGTCGTTGCGTTTGACAAGAAGGTAGACCTGATGGCTTTGGGCGAAATGACCGGACTAGGACGACTCAGCTTTGCATCGCGCGAACGGCTTTGGACATACCTTGGAGTTGAGCCAGGCTCCGTTACGATCATGGGCGTCATAAACGACAGGGATCATCACGTTGAAGTTATCATTGATCAAGAAGTTTGGGAAGCACCTGCCGTGCGATGTCACCCGCTCTTGAATACATGTACAGTGGTACTCGAGCAAGATGGACTACGACACTTGCTCCACTCTACCGGACATGACCCCATGATCCTCAACGTTCCGTCCAAATGATTTTCCTTGAAGCGTTTGCAGCGATCAGCGGGCTGATCAGTGTCTATTTCCTGACCAAGCAAAATATTTGGTGCTGGCCCACGGGACTAGCCTCTGTGGCAGCTGCTGCGATTGTTTTTTACGACTCCTTCCTCTATTCGGACATGATCCTGCATGTCTACTATATCGGAATGAATGTGTATGGTTGGATTCACTGGCTTCGACCTGGAAAGGATCGTGCAGAATTACCTGTCGCTGTAATGAGGCCGGCGCAGAATGTTCTTTGGGCCATTGTCACGTTGCTTCTAGTCATGGCCTGGGGATGGAGTATGAGCCACCTGGATGTGATTGCAGGCTGGGTCCTTGTGAATATTGACGGTTCAATCGGATGGGCACAATCATGGTCTCAGGGCAATGCCCCTATTCCCGCTTATCCATATGGAGACGCGTTCACAACTGTTGCAAGCCTGATTGCGATGTGGTTCATGGCTCGGAAGCTGCTAGAAAACTGGGCGTACTGGTTCATCATCGATATAGTCGCCATTTCGATCTACATCCTGAAGGGCTTATATCTTTTCGCTGGACAGTACACAATTTTTCTCGTCCTGTGCGTCATGGGATATCGGGAGTGGAAGGCGTCCATGAGCAAAAATGAAATGGCAAATAGGCCGGGCCTTTCAACAAATAGATAATTGAGCAGAGATTGACGTGGAGGTTGGCTAGATTGGGGCGTTGACGATTGTCGAACTGACGCCCATATTCTCTTTTAGCCTCATGAAACGTATTCTTTTTGTTGCCCTCGCTTGGTTCATTTCCCTTCCAGTCCTTGCACAACATGATCATGAGCACGCTGGTGGACGAGTCATAACTTTCCCTGATACGGATCAGTACCTCAGTCTGACGTGTGATTTTCACATCCACTCGGTGTTTTCAGATGGATCAGTGTGGCCTAGCGTTCGGGTAGATGAAGCGCATCGCGATGGACTTGATTGCCTTGCGATTACCGAACATCTCGAATACCAACCACACATCGACGACATCCCGCATCCAGACCGTAACCGGGCCTATGACATAGCCGCCCGAACAGCTGGAGAAAGCGATTTGATCGTCATACGTGGCTCAGAGATTACCCGTTCTCTGCCTTATGGCCACGCGAACAGCATCTTCATTCAAGACGCCAATCCGCTTTTGCAGGATGATGCGGAAGACGCATACGCAGAAGCTGCTAGTCAAGGAGGATTTACGTTTATCAATCATCCCAACTGGACGTCGCAGCGCAAAGACGGAATCGCTAGACTGGAGCCCGAACAGCTTGCGCTGATTGAACGAGGAGAAATTGGTGGTATCGAAGTCGTCAACGACCTCACGTTTTCTGATGAAGCGCTAGAACTTGCGCTAAAATATGACCTGACCATCATCGGTACTTCGGACATTCATGGCCTCGTGGATTGGCAATATGAAATTGCTGACGGCGGACATCGTCCCATCACGATTGTTTTTGCTGAGGAAAAAACCCAAGAAAGTATTCAAGCAGCATTGGAAGCTGGACGAACGGCAGCATACTATTTGGATACACTGGTTGGAAAAGAGGAATATGTTCTTCCTTTGGTCGAAGCATCCCTGTTGTTGAGCAGCCAGGGATACATAGGAGATACGACTGTCTTAAACGTCACGATCGAAAACGTATCCGATGCATGGTTCACCGTGAAAAATGTATCTGACTACCGGTTTCATGACCGGGCGGACCTACTCAGCATTCCACCTCATCACGCCGTTTCCTTCGACGTCAAGACGCTCGAGCGACGCACTGACATCAGCCTATCGTTCGATGTCTTGAATGTGGTCACAGCTCCTGGTGTTCACCCACAGGTAGCACTACGAGCAACGATCGAGCAGTAAGTAGTTTACTTATCTAGGTTGATACGTGGTCCACTCGTCTCAGAGCCGGACCCAACTATACTTAGAGGGTCGGGTCGCCTTTTACGCCTTATTTATTGCCGCCTTCTACCAAGGAAACCCACCTCTACATCAAACACCTATCGGTGAACAAATCTCCTGTTCGGCTTCCTGCTTCTAGTTCCAGTAAAAACTTTTTCCGGTGTAGTCCGCCACCGTATCCAGTCAAGGATCCATCCGAGCCAATGATTCGATGACACGGAATGACGATCGCCATCCTATTGTCTCCGTTGGCCCGAGCGACGGCTCTAACTGCCTTTGAGTCACCTATCGTTCGAGCGAGATCAAGATAAGATGCGGTTTTACCATAGGACACATCCAGCAACGCCCGCCAGGTCCGCTCTTGAAATTCAGTTCCTCGAATGTCTAACGGTACGCTAAACTCCGTCAATGTCCCCTGGAAATAGTTTTTGAGCTCTCCAGAAAGCATGTCAATTAGGCTATTCGGGGTAGGTACAAACACGCCCGGGAATCGCTTTTGAACTCGTTCTAGCTGTGTTGGAAGCATTGGCCGATCGATAAATTCTAGTAACACGAGGCCTAAATCGGTAGCGCCAGCCAGCATTGGACCAAGTGGCGTCTCGAGACGATGCAGGTAGATAACTTTTGTATCTGACGCTTTCCCAGCTCGGACGCCTGTAATCCGTTCAATAGCTTCTCGGAATCCGGAAAGACTTTCAAAACCCGCATCGAATGCTGTTTTCGTCATTGCTTTGCCTTGTTTCATTTGTCCCAATGCGTGCCCGAGTCTTCTTGATCGACTATACGCCTGAAAAGTCATCCCGAGGTGTTTCTGAAACCATCGTCGTACTCGATCAGGATCAAGCCCCCGATCGCGAAGGTCCTGATCACGCCAGCGGCGCAACGGGTCCTGATCCAGATCACTCAACAACTGAGTAATCCACTCCTGGGCCCGGCCCACAGGCTCCAAAGGTCGGCACCTTTTGCATGGACGAAAGCCATGGTCTAGTGCGTCTTTGACCGATTGAAAAAAACGAACATTCTTCGGGAGTGGTTTCCGCGCAGGACAAGTGGGTCGACAGAATATGCCTGTGGTCAAAACGGCGGTAATAAAGATACCTTCGTATTCGGCATCGCGGCTCGTAAAAGCCCGAATCATTTCCTCCTGAGGCGGCAAGTGATGGACACTCATAGAACGTGGACCGGAAATTCAATGACAACCCTCTAATACACTCCAATGTCCATCGTTGAGGATGACGATTCCACCGAAAACCCGACACTGAATTTTTCGCTTCTCTTTTGACCTACTCCAACTCAGACCAATTTATCAGTCCCAGTCACGGGCAATGCGATACATTAATAGGGCAGCCCGCGTGGTCTGCATTGGCAGTGTCTTTAAATCCGCCCACTCTTCGAGTGTATGCGTACCACCGCCGGTCATTCCAAGTCCATCCAAGGCCATCGCGACATGACCAGCGGCAAACGAAACATCAGCTGCACCAGCTTCCCGAGGGTCTCCAGCTACGACAGGTCCATAGCCTGCATGACGACTTGCTTGGTCAAATAGAGCCAGAAGCCGCTCATTCCCTGCAGTCATTCCCATGGGAGGATAGCTGTCACGAAAGCTAATCGATGCAGACGTTCCTGGCAGATTATCCATTGCAAGTTGACGCATGCGAGATTTCACGTCATCCTTCTGCTCGGGTGAAATAGTGCGAAGATCGCCTGTTACAATCGTGGTATCCGCTACAACATTTGTCTTTCCGAAGGCCGATCCTCTTGAATTCTCTTTATCAAATTCAACGGTCGTACCACCGATGATCATACCCGGGTTAAAGGTCAACAAATCTTCTCCAGCTAGATTTTCTTGGAACTGGGTGAGAATCCGTGCCGCTTCGTAGATCGAACCGTACCCGGTTTCCTCTGAAAAAATAGACGAGGAATGGGCCCGCGTTCCAGACGTGTGCAGTTCCCATCCAGTCCAACCCCTCCGGGCCAGAACGGCAGTGCCGGGATCTCCATCACCGGGCTCAAATGCCAGTGCGATGTCAGCTTCCTGTGCCGCCGCGACCAGAGGCGCTCTTCCTACTTCCAGCGGATCTCCAGACGACTCCTCATCACCAATCAAGGCAACGGTAACGATCATTTCATCGAGCAGACCTGCTTTGTGCAGCGCCCGAACGGCTTCTACAATAACCACATCCCCCCCTTTCATGTCGATTACACCGGGTCCCCTAGCTGTCTCTTCATCCACTCGCTCGAATCGCTGAAACGGACTGTCCGGTTCAAAAACAGTGTCAAGGTGGCCAATCAGAAGAAAGTGAGGGCCCGTAGTACCACGACGTGCAAATAAATGACCTGCACGCTGAAAAGCAGCTCCATCCAGCCATTCAGTTTCAAATCCCAAAGCGGTCAGCTCGTTATCAAAAACCTGACCTACTTCCCGTACCCCATCGAAATTCATGGAGCCGGAATTGATGTTGACAACTCGCTCCAAGAAGGAAATGGCATTTTCAACACCTTCGTCCACATGGGCTACGATCAGGTTTTCTGTGTCATCGAGTGCCTGACGGGCAGATACATCACTTGTGAGGGCCATGAGCATGAGGGAAAGAATGGCAAAGAGACGGGTGAAGATTCGGCGTTTTGTCATGATGACTTAGTCGTAGATTGCAGAGCCCAACATAAAAAGGCCCGTACAGCACGGACCAACGTTGGCTCGTCAAAATAGCGCTTTGGTAATGATTCCTCTCGAAATATGTATTGATTGTACTGATCTCCATTCGGCGCTCGCTTCCGCTCGCGCCGCCTCGGAGGGAGGAGCTTCGCGAATTGAGTGTTGTGCTAGCATGTCCGAAGACGGCCTGACCCCGGATTCACAGGTTATCGCCACCATCAGGGACATTGTACCCCCTGACCTGTTGATTCTGGCTATGATCCGCCCGAATCCCGGAAATTTTGAGGTTGAAAAGCCAGACATCAAAAGGATGATCGCCAGCATGGACAAAATGACGCGTGCTGGAGCCGACGGTGTTGTGTTCGGATGTATTCGTGGCGACGAAATAGACCAACCAGCATTGAGAGCGCTGACTTCCGCAGCCGATTCTCTCGGACTGGAGACCACGTTTCACCGTGCATTCGACGCACTCATCGACCCGGTCCTCGCATGCAATCTACTGGCCGATGCTGGAATCGACCGCATCTTGTCAAGCGGCATTCCATGGGGGCAACCCGGATCAGCGGTGGACGGAATTCCCGTACTCACTGAGGTGCTGAATACTCTCGAAGACCGGATTGAGCTTGTCGTAGGCGGCGGTATTGGACAAGAAACCATCCCGATTGTCGTAGAGGCGCTAGCGGACCTGGGAATGATGTCGCTACACGCGTACTCTTCCGTACTCACGAATGGCGTTACAGACGAGCATAAAGTGCGGGGACTTTTGGCTCAGATCCCCACCTAAAATCAAGCTCGAGCCGCACACGGAACGCATAGCCTGCTTTCGGGCCGGATCTCAAGCCTGCCTTGTGGTATATCGTTCCCGCACTTGACGCACGAACCGTAGGTACCATCCTCAATTGCCTTTAGCGCCCGCTCGATAGCAACCAGTCGCTTTTCATTCCTGCCCCGGCCGGCATTGGAGATGCTCTGTGCCTGTATCGCCTCCATGCGGGTCAGGCGTCCGATGGCATTATCGGGCACAATACTGCTATCCGCTGTCCCTTCTTCTCCCAACTCGGCCTGAATCGCCGTGCGCAACTCTAGAAGTAGTAGCCGAAAGTGTTGTAGATCGATGGCCATGGAATAAGCCTAATTCAGGTGTGGATTCGCTCATCAACACAAACATACGATTCGATGTCTGCCTTTTCACTGAACAGGGAATATGATCAAATCCTCTAGCGAGCGGTCCTCGGTTAGAGATCTGCGCTAAACCGCTCACTGATATCCTGTTCTGTTCGCGTCATGATCCGAATGCACGCAAGAATGACTACGCCTAAGGCAAGCAATACGTCTGATATGTCCCCCATGCCAGGAACAAGCACGCGGATGAAAGCCAAGGCTGCGAGAATCCAACCAATACGAATGGTTTGAACGCCAGAAGCCTTCTGAGCAAAATCCCATCGTTCCTGACTCGACATGGACGAGGGCATGCGATAGCCATAGAGATGATTGATTTTACTAGGTGGACGGTTGATGAGTAGCCAACCAGCGCCAAGGAATACCAGGGCTGTCAGACCGAGTGTGATCGTAAACGGATTGAATAGATTCATATCCTACCTCACCAAAAGGTGCATCTGTGACACCAAATTCCTAGAATGCCCAGACAGGACATCCTTCCCTGTATCATACGCGGACTTTACCGCCCGGATTCAACAAACTACTGCCACTAATCCACTCTCGCTAACCCGTTGTCCCACATCAAAACACCTGGAGGCTGGTCCTCCATTTGGTATACCTTCCGCAAGGCCAGAGAAGCTGGTGGGATTATGCGCATGTTTCGATCCATGCGCACCCGAAACGCATGCAAAACGTGCGCGGTTGGGATGGGTGGACAAGCTGGAGGTATGGTGAACGAGACCGGGGAATTTCCAGAGTTTTGCAAAAAGAGTATCCAGGCGATGGGCGCAGACCTGCAACCTCCGATTGCCACATCATTTTGGGAGAGGCACCCCTTAGATCGTCTGGCATCCATGAGTCCAAGGCAGCTCGAACATTGTGGTAGGTTGGCACATCCGGTAGTGCGAGAGCCAGGAACGTCTACATATCAGGAAACTACGTGGGACCGAGCGCTGGACTTGATTGCTGATAAATATGTACGAACTAAGCCCGATAACACCTTTTTTTATGTCTCCGGTCGCAGTAGCAACGAGGCGGGCTTCTTACTTCAGCTTTTTGCTCGACTCTACGGCACGAACAATGTGAACAACTGCAGTTACTACTGCCATCAAGCAAGTGGTGTAGGGCTTGCGAGTGTGACCGGAAGCGGTACAGCCACCGTGATGCTTGAGGATTTAGATCTGGCGGATCTGGTTTTTGTGATTGGAGCTAACCCGGCTAGTAATCATCCCCGATTGATGAAGTCCCTGATGAAGGTTCGGCGTCGTGGTGGGGATGTCATCGTCATCAATACCATTCGTGAGCCCGGTCTTGAGCGCTTTAGCGTACCCTCCGACCCTCGTTCGCTCGTTTTTGGTAGCAACATCGCCTCGAAAATCGTTCAGCCACATATCGGGGGTGACCTCGCGCTCATTCTGGGGATGGCCAAGCACCTCATCGAAACAGACCGCACGGACGAAGCCTTTATAAAGAACCACACTCGTGGCTTCACAGCTTTCAAAGACCATGTAGAATCGTTGAGCTGGTCGAAGATCGAACAGCAGAGCGGACTGACGCGCGAGGAAATCGTGGCGACAACGGACATGTATGCGAGGGCTGATCGCGTCATTTTTTCTTGGGCAATGGGTATTACCCATCACGCACACGGAACAGCCACGGTACAAGCTATTGCTGCGCTGGCTATGCTGAGGGGGCAATTGGGTAAACCTGGAAGTGGATTGATGCCGATTCGAGGACACTCTAATGTGCAAGGAATTGGCTCTGTAGGTGTCACTCCAACCTTAAAAAAGGCAATTTTTGATAGGCTTTCTTCCTCTTACGGATTAGACCTCCCAACCGGACCCGGCCTCGATACCATGGGCTGCATGGAAGCATCGGAGTCTGGTCAGATGCGCATTGCCTTTAACCTTGGCGGTAATCTATTCGGATCTAATCCTGATTCTGGATGGGCGGCCCGGGCGATGTCCGAGCTGGATCTGCAGGTCTTCATGAGCACAACGTTGAACACCGGACACGCCCGGGCCGCTAAAACCCAAATTATCCTTCCCGTATTGGCTCGAGACGAAGAACCGGTGCCTACTACCCAGGAGTCCATGTTCAACTTCGTACGGATGAGCGATGGAGGGGAGCCACGCTTTGATGGACCACGTAGTGAGGTGGCTATACTGGCCGATATAGCCGGACGAATCACTCGAAAACTGGAACTGCGTCAGTCGAATCAAGCTGTGCCAGAGCAAGCTCAGCAAATGACACGACTTCAATCCCTCAAATGGGGTGAGTTAACAGATACGGCTGGTATCCGGTCGATGATCGCAACCGTAGTCCCCGGATGGAAGGCCTTATCGGACATGGATTCTGGCGGCCCCGAGTTTCAAATTGAAGGACGTACGTTTCACACCCCTCGCTTTGGTACTGAAGATGGACGAGCCGTTTTTCACACCACTCCCCTGCCGAGCCTGGATACCGCGAAAGAGGGATTACGGCTGATGACTATTCGCTCCGAGGGTCAGTTTAATACGGTCGTTTATGAGGAGGAGGATACCTACCGAGGCCCAGATCGGCGCGACGTCATCCTGCTTCACCCGGATGACATCAAACAAAATGGCCTCACGGACGGAGCACGCGTTACTATCGCCGGCCCGGCAGGCCGTATGCCCTATGTCAAAGTCTTCGGATTTGAACGCATTAAACCAGGTAGTGCTGCCATGTACTTCCCAGAAGCAAATATCCTCCTCGATCGGTCTAGCGATCCAAAAAGTCGAACTCCTGCTTTCAAAGGAACACGTATAACTCTTCATGTCTGACCCTACTTCTCGAGCCCAAGCTCTCATCAACCGAGATAATATGCAGCCGCATCCTGAGGGAGGCTGGTACGTAGAGTTGTTTCGCTCCGAGAAAACCGTTTCTCCCGACGATGGCCGCTCCACCCGTAGTGCGCTCACAACGATTCACTTCCTACTGGCTGGATCCGGACCGAACGGGCGCAGCAGGCTGCATCGTGTCCATTCAGATGAGGTTTGGCATCATCTGGAAGGCTCTCCGCTCGAACTGATTTGTCTGGCTCCGGACATGAAATCGATAAACCGAATAATGCTGGGACCAGACTCTCCCACCTACATCATTCCGGCTGATTATTGGCAGGCAGCCACCACAACAGGGGACTTTACGCTTGTGGCATGCTCTGTTGGACCGGGATTTGATTTCGATGATTTTGCCATGGCGTCTGATTTACCCGATGATGAGGCAATGCTTCGCTCGAATCATCCAGATCTTGTCGACTTCCTATAAAATGGGGGGATCCAATGTTGGTATACCGTCATTCTACCCACTCATCTTCCGACAAATAGCGCAATCATGGCCAACAATAAAATCCTCGCATTCGAAGGCTCGACTCACACGGTCACCTGGGACGGAAATCTGTGTATTCATGCCGAAGAGTGTGTCCGAACAGATAGCTCCCTGTTTGAGAAAGACCGTAACCCATTTGCCCAGCCCGATTTGGTAGCTGAAGGCGAGTTGGATGCGCAGGTGAAGCGCTGCCCTTCAGGTGCCTTGTCATGGTTTCGAAATGGAGAACCTACACCAGAGCCTGCAGAGCTAGAAAACACGGTCACGGTCGTACCGAATGGCCCATTGTATGTGCGAGGCGATCTTGAAATAGAGGGAATCGACGAACCAGGCCATTCCGTTCATAGACGGGTTGCACTCTGCCGTTGTGGCCATTCCAAAAACAAACCATTCTGCGATAACAGTCATATCGAGGCAGGTTTCAGTGACACTGGTGCAGTCGGAAGAGAAGGTCCAGGTTTCAGTGAGGCTGGTGGAAAGCTGCTTATTACTCCCCGACCCAATGGATCTCTTCTGGTCAGAGGCAATGTGTCAGTGCGGGCCGCAAGCGGCTGCGTTCGGTGGAAGGGTGAGAAAGTCTCACTATGTCGGTGCGGCCACTCAGCAAAGATGCCTTTCTGTGATGCCAGCCACAAACAGCATAATTTTGAGGCGGATGGCGCGTAGTCTTCCCACCTCGAACGATTTATCCAGCGATACCTCGAACACACCTTTTCACTTGCCATGTCCTGCGTCGTAGCCGCCTTCTACAAATTCGCCTCGATCAGTGACCCAGAATTCTTCCGAGAAGAGTTGGAATCGGTCCTAGATCGACTAGAAGTGAGGGGTACCGTGCTGGTTGCCTCTGAAGGCATCAATGGCACCGTTTCTGGATCACGCGACGGAATCGATGGAATGCTAACTCACCTGCGTGCTCAACGTGGATTCTCTGACCTGGAGCACAAAGAGTCGATTTCCGAAAAGTGTCCCTTCCTGAGAACAAAGGTGCGCCTGAAGAAAGAGATCGTCACATTGGGTATCCAAGGCGTTGACCCCAACAGGGTCGTTGGAACGTATGTAGATCCGGAAAACTGGAATGACCTGATTTCCCGCGACGATGTCCTTTTAATCGACACTCGCAACGATTACGAAGTTCAGGTCGGCACATTTAAAGGAGCCGTTAATCCAGAAACTACCTCATTCAGAGAATTCCCTGACTATGTCGGATCCAGCCTAGACCCCTCTCATCACCGCAAAGTAGCCATGTTTTGCACTGGTGGCATCCGATGTGAAAAAGCGACTTCCTGGATGAAAGACCAAGGATTTGAAGAAGTCTACCATTTGAAGGGAGGTATCCTCAAATATCTCGAAACCGTCGAGGCAGACGAGTCCTTATGGGATGGAGAATGTTTTGTCTTTGACGGTCGGGTTACTGTCGATCACGACCTTCAGCCTGGTCAATACGAAATGTGCCATGCCTGCAGAATGCCCATTTCTGAAGAGGACATGGCTAATGACGCGTATATACCAGGTGTAAGTTGCCCCCACTGCCACGGCAAGCTCAGCGAAGAAGATCGCGAAAGAATGCGCGAACGTCAGCGCCAAATAGACCTAGCCAAGGAGCGCGGAGAACCACACATCGGAGGCGAGATTGAATCTCTTTGGGAGAAGAAGCGAAATGCGAAACGAGCGCTCAAAGAGCGTCAGCGAATTGCTCGGGAAGCCTCGTCGGCTTCTGGTGACCCAACTACGTCTTACTGATTTTCTGACGGTGGCGTGATCATAATGTGTGCCCGCCAATCACCTGGGAGCATCAACCAAGGGGCCCCAGGGCCTGCCGCTGTGGTCGGAAGACCAGTAGTCTCGGCCGTGGCGTACGGCGTGTAAATCACGTAGCGAAGCTGTGAATTTACCACCTCACCTGAAGCCTCATCGTAACTGGCGTTATCTCCGTAGCGGATGTACAGAGTCGTTGGCGTGGTCGGAAAGGCTAGCGTTCCAGCTTCGATCTCTTCGCCACGAGCTACTACACTTTCGCCTCCGCTCATTCCTTCAGCCCGAAGGTCGCGTCCTCTGGACATGTACTCTTCTAGATCGCTGTGGAAACAGACTACTTCAAAATTGTCTGCCCCAGGATTATCTGCCACGCAGGTCAGCTCATTACTCCCTTCGCGCACGACCCGATACGTGCCGTCATCTTTATAGGCTAGGACTCGAGCAGCTTCCTTCATTTCATCCGGTGCCGCCGCGAGGGCCTGATTGATCAGATGGGCATCGCCGGACGATTGCGCGCAAGCAGCATTCGACAGCATTAGCGTAACTAGAAGGAGTGTTGATAGGAATCTAGACATAACGGCGGCTGGTCTGTGATCGAAGGAATCTGAACGCGTAGTATACGAGATAGGCACAAAACCAAGAATCACCTAGCAAATATTGTTTAGATCAATTGGTTAGTACCCATTGTCGAGTGGCAAAAAATCTACCCTTCCATTAACCCGTGACCACTCACTGATCCATACTTTCTGTTACCTTTCAGTGACATCCGAATCCCGCTTCAACCGTACTCCAAACTATGAATATTGCCATTCTCGGACCCGGTGGCATCGCCGATGATCAACATGCACCAGCCGTGATAGCTCATCCTGACGCGACGCTCTGGTCCGTCTTGAGTCGATCTCAGGATCGAGCAATGGAGTTTGCGAATCGACATTCCTTGGCTGCTCCGAGTCCCGCCCATACAGATCTCGACTCGTTGCTGAAGGATCCAGACCTGGATGCAGTCATCATCGCAACGCCAGATCGTTTGCACGCATCCCAAGTGATAGCGGCCGCAAAGGCTGCGAAACATGTATTGCTTGAAAAGCCGATGGCCACCTCACTTCCTGAATGCGATGAGATGATCGTAGCGTGTAATCAGGCCAACGTGACGCTAGCAATGGGGTATCATTTACGATGGCACGCTGGGCATCGGCGTATTCGAAACGCAGTAGCTAATGGGCTTATCGGGGCAATTCGTCACATGCGGTTGCATTGGACATTCGCAGCGCCTGACGATACGAACTGGAGATCCAGTACCGAAACAGGAAGATGGTGGGCTCTGGCAGCCAACGGAACACATTGCCTCGACATCATCCGATGGTTTATGCTCCCGACACAAGGAGAAATCACAGACGTTCGCTGCCTCGTAAGCCGCGCCAAGTTTGGCAGTCCCCACGATGAGACCTCCATTGTCTTGCTCCATTTCGAATCGGGTGCTACAGCCGAGTTTTCGGTTTCGGTCCAGTTTGCATCGGAGTCCCGAATTGAACTCTATGGAGATAATGGCAACGTCCAAATGGAAGGAACCATGGGGCGTCACGGCGCCGGTGAGATTCAAGTGAACGGACAACCATTTGCGTATGAGGTTGCCAATCCATTTTTACTTGAGTTAGATGATTTTATCACGGCGGTGCAGGAAAAACGGACCCCGGAAGTCTCCATGCAGGAAGGACGAAATAACGTGGCAACGCTGCTGCAAGCTATCGAAGCATCCGGAGTCGATTCATATCATTCAGCGTAGCTACTTCCTGTAGCATCGGAAAGGATTTGATCTTCAAACTGAACCGTTGGCTCACGACCGTAGTTAAATTGCTTTTAGTCCCTTATCAAAGACATACAATGAAAATTTCTCTTTTGCATTCTGTACTTCTTGGCGCTGTTATCCTTTTCTCAGGGCTTCTTCTTGCCTTGCCTGCCCATGCGCAGATCTCGACTGATCGTCCAGATTTTGCGGACAGCCCTAACACGCTTTCGACCGGCTCCATCCAGCTTGAAACAGGGCTCACGATGGAGTTTTATGGAGATGATATGGTGCGGGCCATCGGAGAACCCCTGATCCGCTACGGCCTGCCTTCCTCACTGGAAGTACGCCTTGGCCTGCCTTCACACATCGGCGGGGATGTTTCTGAAAGTGGTCTATCTGACCCTTCTGTGGGTGTAAAATGGACGATTTCAGATTTTGCAGAAGACGGCAGTTTCGGGGTTATCGGATCGCTCTCGGTGCCTCTGGGCGATGACCAATTCACCTCGGATGGTTTCGATCCCTCCATCGCACTCATTGCTTCAAAGCCGCTAAACCAGCGATTATCTCTCGCTGCGCAGATCTTAGGGGCGTGGGCAACTGCTGGTGATGACCGACACCTGAATTGGACGGGCACGGTTGTGATGGGTACTCCTATTGGTGAAACCATGGGAGCCTTCGCCGAAATCCGAGCTGATGCACCTGAAATTGGAGAGGAACGCTATCTCGCTCACTTTGGGCTGCTCAAATCCCTCAATGATCGGATCCAAGTTGATATACATGGTGGTTTTGGACTTTCTGATAGCGCCCCGGATTCATTCCTAGGCTTCGGTGTGGCCTATGGGCGCTGATCTGTATCGGACCAAGTTTCCCCCTGCTTGACCTTTCGGCAGATCGTACATTTATCTGTCGGCGTGTAGCGGCGCACCCCGGCTTCTAAGGACCTGCCCCCCGCCTATCCTCATTCTGCACATCTGCATCTCAATCGGACCATGAACCGACTTTCCTCGTCTCTCCTGTGGGCGATTCTCCTCCTGCTGATGGTACCCGCCCTTGCGAATGCTCGTCAGTTGATCCCGCAGTGGAAATACGTCTCCTCGTTCCCAGATGCTCCAGGTGGTAGGTATGACGACATGGCTTTTTTAGACCCAGATCGCGGTTGGGTTGTCAATCTACAAGGAGAGATATGGCATACAGCGGATGGTGCAGAGTCCTGGGTCCTGCAGGATGACAATGATGTCCCGTATAGAAGTATTGCGATTCGGGACACTCCTGGTCCATTTGGGGAGGTTGTCTGGGCCGGAACGGTAAATACCAACGGCCAGAGTATTCTTTGGGAAACTCGTGACAGCGGTGCCCACTGGACCGATATCACTCATCGAATCAGCGGTGATGTCCCCTACGGTATTTGTGGCCTGGTATCCATCGGAGACAATGTGTGGGGAGTCGGAGCCTATTACGGTGAGCCGACCGTTATCCGATCTGTGGATGGAGGCCGGACATGGGAAGGACGTGCGATGCAAAGCAGGTTAGCTTCAAATCTTATCGACGTCTACTTCAAAAACGAATTGGAAGGATATGCCACTGGTGGCACTGACGGATTACAGTCTGGTACTGCTGTTATCCTGCGAACACTTGATGGTGGAGACACCTGGGAAAGGGTCTTTGTCTCATCTCCTACGCCAGATACACAAGCCGAATGGGGCTGGAAAATCTCTTTCCCTTCGAAGGATGTCGGATATGTTTCGGTCGAGTACAACAGTGGTGGTGAGCCCACCGCCAAAGTTCTCAAGACAGAAGACGGTGGAGCCACATGGCGTGAACAGTGGATCGAAGGAAGTGTCTCAAATGCTGGACTTCAGGGAATCGGATTCATCAACGAAACGACCGGTTGGGCGTCCGGTCGTGGCGTCACGTCCGTGACAACTGATGGCGGCGAATCGTGGACACAGCTCCGCGACTACAGCCCGGGAGCAGACTCGGGGCAATTGGACGGCCGCATGAATCGCTTCTTTGTCGTTAACGACACGTTGGCATACGGAGTTGGACAGCGACTCTACGTGGTTTCTGGATATGGTCAGCTCGGAACGGACATTGAAATAGGCGTTACGCCTGAAATCTTCAGCCTTGAACCCCTCTTCCCGAATCCGTTTACGGAGTCCGCCACGTTGCGGTACAACTTAGAGGCGCCGTCACGAATCAGAATCCGCGTAGCCGACATGCTCGGGCGCATCCAACGTCACTTCCCACAGCGCTACCTCCAGCCTGGAGTGTATGAAGAGAAATGGGATGGGCGAAATGATGCGGGTATCAGAGTCCCAACAGGTGGATACATACTTCTGATAGATATTGGGGAGTCTATGGAAACCAAAAAGGTGGTATTCCTTCAATAATTTCCCTCCTTCACCCAGCTATAGGACGTCCCGGTTTCGGCACTACGGGGCATTGCGTATATAGACGTTCTTCATTTCAGCAAACCGGAAGAGGCGCAATTCACGGCCTCGCATTCTCGTAGACATCATGGGAAACCCAATCGTCCACATCGAATTGGCAGGGCAGGATGGCCCAGCTCTTGAAACCTTCTACTCTGAGCTATTCGGATGGGACATTGACCACCAGGGCGAAGGTGACATGCAGTACGGCTTCATCAAGGATGGGTCGGCCGGTGCAATTGGAGGTGGTGTGCGGCACGAACCAAATGGAAAGGCCGAAGTCGTCTTTTATGTGGAGGTGGATGATCTCAAAAAAGCAGTTGACCAAGCTCATTCCCTTGGTGCAACAGTTCGGATCGCCCCAATTGAGACGGGGGAAGTAACATTTGCCATGATCATCGATCCCCAAGGAAATCCTGTCGGGCTGATACAGAAGTAGGCCAAATGCGATATAAACTACCCATGCTAGTGCTGATTCTGGCTGTTTTCATGCCTGTTGCACAAGCAGCGCAGGCGCAAACCGAGCATAATGGGATATCTACGAACGAAGTCCTCGAACGGCGGACCTTGCTTCGAGAAACCCATTCCGATGGCTTAATCCTATTAATGGCCAACGGGACTGAAAAGGCTATGGAGCAGCCAGCTTGGATTCAAGCACCGTCGTTTCAGTATTTCACCCTGCTTGATGATGTACCCGGTGCCATCTTATTGATCGATGCTCCGAGAAACCAGTCAATTCTTTTCGCTCCCGAGGCACCTCGTTCTTTCGGCGTGCCAATTCCGGCTCTTGATATACTAGCCGATGAGGAGTTTGCGACGCGCTCTGCAGTAGACGCCGTCCTACCCATAGATCGGATGCTGCCTTATATCGAGAACCGATTGAACGCAGGCGTTTCTACTCTCTATCTGGATGAACCCCGGCGCGAACCACCCCGACAAAGTCCTTCCGATATGTTGTCGGTCAGCGGAATACATCGACTCTGGAAACAGAGTTTGATGCAAGCCCTTCCTACTGCCCAATTCAAGAGCGTTGCCTCAACGATCTCCAGCATACGATGGACCAAATCGCCTGCCGAATCAGCCATTCTAACCAAAAACGGTGGTCATTCGGCCCAAGCTCTAAAAGCTGGTATGAGTGCCATTGAGGCCGGAACCACCCAACGTAAAGCAGAGGCGGCTGTTGTTTCTGCGTGCCTTACGGATGGCGCCGAAGGCCCTTCATTCTGGCCGTGGGTAATGGGCGGACCGAATGCTCATATGGGCCGATTGGTTCGATCCTTTTTCGACCCATCCAATATGAACAGGGAGTACCAAGCGGGAGAACTTGTACGGGTGGATGTTGGATGTATGTCCATGGGATATGGTGGTGATGTGGGCCGCACGGTTCCGGTTTCGGGCCTTTTCAACGATCAGCAACGACAAATCTGGGATCTACTTGTAATTGGATACCAATCTGGGATCGATGCAATGCAAGATGGTGTTTCAATCGAGGCCGTTCGAGCAGCAAGTCGAAAAGCAATCCTCTCGGAGGGACAAGCTTCTGAAGCATTGGCCCAATTAGCCGAAATAATGGTCGCTCCGGATGGCGTAGACTGGCATCTCCATGGTGTCGGAATCGAAAGCGGTGAAACGCCAGGCGAAACCGTTTTGCGCACTGGCACCGTCCTTGCTTATGAACCGATGTTCGTATGGATGGATGATGCATTTTACCTAGAGGATATGTGGCTGGTAACACCTTCTGGTACGACGCTGTTAACCCCAGGCCTGCCCACCTCTAGCCAAGAAATAGAATCGTTCCTTTCAATATCGAATCGCTAATGTCATCCTCTCACCTATCTGTAACTGCCATTGACCTTAATGAGGCTAATCTCTCCCAAGTATCCCACTTAGATCGAGTTAGCACACTCGTTGGTTGTGTAACTGTTAAGTGTGCTTGAAAAGCTACTTCGTGGATACGAAGAGCAGGCATCAGTGTCAAAGCATCACGCCACGTGTCGGCTTAACAGCTGCTTGAGTGAAAGGTTATGGTTATGGTTATTAGGAGTCCTTTCTTTGACCCTTTAATGTTCGACGCACGGGAATGCAACCTGTGAGCTACAATCCGTACAAAATGATAGGTTCGGGAGCGTTTTCCGGGACACGGGGAATTTTTTAAGGCATATGACATTTAGATGTCACACCCCCTTTCTAGATTGTCTTCGTACCAGATAACAAAGTGTGTCCGACACCCGAACAGCCGGACACCCCAGAAACCAACGGATGGACTCATGCAGAACAACATGATGCACGCACACGCGATGGCGACCATGGGTAAAAGCGGCTTTTACCTCGATATCTCAGGAAAAGGACCTGAATTGATCTCGGCGGATGGAGCTGCAAGGCTACCCTTAGAAGGATTGCCTCTGACACGCCTACAGGCGACGAAGAACCTCGCCCATGACCAGTATGTCAACGCCATGCTTAATGGGGCTATGGATCTTGATTCACACCGAGCCACACTAAATTTTCTGAGTCGTCAAGTTCAGAAATATTCAACTATCCCGGCTCCACTAGCCGTCCAGGAACGGGCACCCCGTCCGCCACGCCGGCGCAGAGACTCCTCTGAGAAGCGGGCTGCTTGAAGTGAACATTCTACATGGACTGATTCAGGTCCAGTTTGAGTTGTTCGGGAAGCGGAGCAGCCGAGGCGGAACGCAGGTTCGAGAGGGAAACACCCAGCAAGCGAACGGGCTTGGTAGGAGGCGCAGGTGCTTGGTGTAATAACAACCTGACGATCTCCAGAATGTCTTCCTTTCGAAATACAGGATTGTCAGAGGTTGTTTGACGGGTTGTCACCTGAAAATCGGCTGTTTTGATCTTTAACGTGACTGAATGACCTGCCAATTGAGATTCCTGCAATCGGTTACTGACTCGCTCTATAATATCGGTTAGGCGTTCCATCATGGCGTCCAGATCGGTAAGGTTTTGCTCGAACGTGCGTTCTGCGCCTAACGATTTGCGACCCCTCGATGTGCGAACCGGCCTATCGTCCTCTCCACGACAAATGCGATAGTAATACGAACCTGATTTACCAAATCGACGGACCAAGTCATCTTCATCAAGCATCCTAAGATCTGCGCCGGTCCTAAGGCCCTCAGCATGCATTTTCTTCGCAGTAACTGGTCCTACCCCATGTATTTTTTCCACTGGAAGCGAAGCGATAAATACCAATGCCTCTCTGGGCCTGATTACTGTCAAACCATCAGGCTTCTGATGGTCCGATCCGACCTTTGCTAGAAACTTGTTAAATGAAACTCCAGCTGACGTGGTTAAACCTGTTTCATTTTTTATATCAGCTCGGATAGCACGAGCAATTGCAGTAGCTGACAATCCCTCAATCAGTGGATCCGTGACATCGAGGTACGCCTCATCTAACGACAACGGCTCAATGAGAGGCGTATAGCGTTGGAAAATCTCTCTGAGTTGACGCGAAACCTGACGATAGACATCAAACCTGGAGGGCACGAAAATCAGTCCTGGACACTTTCTGGCTGCAATCGCAGAAGCCATTGCTGAATGAACTCCAAACTTGCGGGCTTCATAACTGGCAGCTGCAACCACCCCCCGATTCGATGATCCGCCTACGGCAACGGGCCGACCTCGCAGTTCAGGGAAATCCCGCTGCTCTACTGATGCAAAAAAGGCATCCATATCGACGTGGATGATTTTACGATCTGCCTTCATCACCTCGCTGATTTCGTGTTTCGGACCCATTTAGCCATTTCGTGCGGATCACGCGTCGCAATAGTAGGGTCATTGCCGTTTGTCTAATAAACGCGATTCCTGATTACAGAGTTGTTCAAACGATGAGAACATTCTCTCGTTCTGCGCTCGAACCCTGTTTCAACTATGATGCTCGTCCGAATCAAGTCACTCAAAATGCAACGCTTCGAGTCGATTGCTTTTCGTGTCATTTTCGTGTCGCTTTTATGCTGGTTTTCAGCGTGCGCTCCTTCCATCGCACCGTTTTCAGCACGCGCTTACGAGATGACTGTTGATCTGAAGGTAGATGCTCTAAAAACGATAAAACGGGCAGAAGACCCGTGGGAGGAACACGCTGATCGGATTGAAGCTCTTCAAACGCGACTCTCGAAGGCCTACGAATTTTCAGCAGGACGTCCCCGAAATGAACTCTCTACCGAGCAATGGTTGGTCATGCTGGATCCGGAAGGCTATCTTCTTGGTGGCATGTTGGCTCGATGGAGAAAGGACAGTACGCTCTCACCGGTATTCATTCATGAAGCTAGCCTACTCGTAGAGGCTGGTTTCGACAGCATCATTCGTTTAGAAAGTGGTAAGGTAAAAGGACGGGAATCCAACGCTAACTGAGTCAACACCCCACTATTATGAGTAACCAGATTGCCAATTCACTGCTCGAAGATATTCTCAATCAGGTGGCACAGGAACTGAATGACACGTTGCCCAGCATTCGCACTCGCTTACTTGACGCCGGCCGTGAAACTCTCTCTGACCAGTCTCACTTGTTGGCACATTGGATGAGTTTGGCTTCAGCCGGTTCGCTGAGCCGCGAAGATGTTGGATGGTTAGCAAAAGGGAACATGGACCTTGGCCGACTTACAGCACTCGAGCAATCTGGCCTTGCACTTGCAGATGTAGATCGTCTGAGACAGGCAATCACTAGCTCGGTCATTTCATCAATCGGTAAGGCTATCCTGTCCTGAACTCACGGATTGGGTACTGGAAAACTATGGACCCAGCGTGGCATTGGTTCGTACACGAGGTGCACGTGAAGCCGTACTTGCGAAGGGTCCGTAGTCACGGTATGTTGATCCCCCTTCCGTGGCCTTCTTTAGACCACGCCGCATCACAGAACTGCATCATAGACCAAGCCCTTCCGGCCCGTTAGATGTCCGAATCCGCGTACCTGGTAACCGCCCGAAAGTACCGCCCACTCCTTTTCAAGGACCTGGTCGCACAGGAACACGTCACCGAAACATTGAAGAATGCGATCCGCTTGGATCGTCTGGCTCACGCCTACCTCTTCACTGGGCCACGCGGCGTAGGAAAAACTACCGCTGCCCGTATTGTTGCGAAGGCCATCAACTGCACGACCTCTCTTGAGGACAGGGAAGATCGCTCGGAACCGTGCCGTGAGTGCGTCTCCTGCCAGTCGTTCGAGCAGGGCCGGAACATGAATATTATCGAGATCGATGCAGCCTCGAACAATAGAGTAGAAGATATTCGTGATCTGCGAGAGACCGTTCGTGTCCCTCCTCAGAATAACCGGATGAAGGTTTACATCGTGGATGAGGTCCACATGTTGACTACGGCAGCCTTTAATGCGTTGCTTAAAACGCTAGAGGAACCACCGCCGCATGTCATGTTCATCTTTGCGACGACCGAACCTCATAAAGTACTGCCGACCATTCAGTCACGTTGCCAGCGTTTTGATTTTAGACGAATTGCCATTCACGAGACGATTGAGCGACTGCGCTTAGTCAGCGCTTCGGAAAGCATCTCCACGGACGAAGAGTCACTTATGCTCATCGCTCGAAAAGGTGATGGTGCGCTTAGGGATGCCCTCTCGGTTTTCGACCAAGCCGTTTCTCTGTGCGGCACAACCATCACGCATGCCGAACTGGTTCGAGCGCTTGGAGTCGTGGACGCCGATCTGTACTTCCAGGTCACGGATGCAGTAACTGCGCGAAATGCGTCAGGCATGCTGAACATTGTCGAAAAAGTGGTTCGCTCAGGGTATGACCTTCAAGAATTTGTCGATGGCCTCGCTGAACACCTTCGCAATTTCCTCGTCGCTGTAACGGTCAGCGACCCTCGGCTAATTGAAGCCACAGATGCTGACAGAAAGAGAATTACAGAGCACAGCAGCCGCTTTTCTGAATCAAGCTTGATGTCTCTTGTCCAGATCGTTGGTCTTCTGGCTTCGGGTCTTCGCACAGCCAGGCAACCTCGACTGACCCTTGAAATGGGTCTGTTGCGCATGGCTGCTTTGCCTGATTCCGTAGATGTTCGATCTGCGCTGGAAAAATTGGATCGATTGGAAAAAATGGCGGCGAAAGGGGAAATCCGATTAGTCACCGAAAACCGAACTGTTGCGGACGCTGCGCCGATCGCTTCCATTCCGGTACCTGCTGCACCCAAACCGGCACCATCTCCCGCTCCAGTGGCAACACCCACTCCGGAGGCAAGCCCTACTCCGGAAGCGACTCCAACTCCGCAAGAGACTCCCACGGAATCAGCACCTTCTGCTCCAGCATCCGAGCCTGCTAAACCGGTTGAATCCCTGCCGCTCAGTCCTTCGCTTGGAGATCCAGTTCGTGAACACCCAGCACCACCAACGAGTCCATCTTCCATCCCACCATCAGGTCCTACCCAAACTCCTCCTCAGGATGACGGAATGTCCCTTTTCGGTGGGGCACCTGCTATCCGAAAAAATCGTCCTAGGCCTGATGAAAACTCAGGTCTGCACGATGAACAGAATGTGATGGTTTTGGAGGAAGAATCGGACGCCACCGACGCCCAAGCAGAACAAGACTCTGCTGGACTTTCTTCCCTGAAAACTGCGTGGCTAGAGATCGTAACTGACGTCATGTCTTCGGAGAAACAACTTGGCTCCTTCCTGCGCCATGCAAGTATTCTTAGCCGCGAGGGTAAAACTCTACTCCTCAGCGTTCCAGACGAGTTTCATGCGAAAGCACTTCGTAACGAACGCGCTAAGTTGGCACACAAGCTTTCGGATGCCACAGGTATCCACATCGAACGGATCGGTTTTCGGGTGGAAGAATCGAAGACCACAACTGAAGACGCACACGAGGACGAAGTCAATGCTCGTGAAATGCTCGACAAAATGAGTGAAGACAACCCCGCAGTACTCGCTCTTGTGGAGCGTTTCGGGGGCGAGATTGTTTGGTGATCCGTTGGGATTCTCCAGCAAAACAGCGAAGCT
>Ga0055584_100000472_pt1 | contig 38300 bp, 33 predicted proteins | sample OSDHelmetaG_FD_58716 | JGI IMG/M metagenome (GOLD analysis project Ga0055584, IMG submission 58716) | Pelagic marine sediment microbial communities from the LTER site Helgoland, North Sea, for post-phytoplankton bloom and carbon turnover... | ecosystem: Environmental > Aquatic > Marine >...
AAGCCGTAAGTATTCATTATAAGTAGTTTTTTATCAATACTTCAGCTATCTGAATTGAGTTCAAAGCAGCACCTTTTCTTAAATTATCAGACACAATCCACAAATTTAAGCCTTTTGAGTGCGAAATATCTTTTCGCACCCGTCCAACCCACACTTCATCGTGGTCAGTCCCTTCTCCAATAGCAGTAGGATAACCACCGTCTTCACGTTTATCTTTGAGCTTCACTCCTGGTGCTTTTTCCATAAGAGCATGCACATCTTCAACAGAAATAAGCTCTTTAGTTTCAATGTGAACAGCTTCCGAATGTGCATAAAATACGGGCACGCGGACACAGGTGGGATTAACAACTATCTCATTATCTGAAAAGATTTTTTGCGTTTCCCAGACCATCTTCATCTCTTCTTTGGTGTAGCCGTTGTCCATAAACACATCAATATGTGGTATTACATTGAAAGCAATCTGTTTTGGATAAACATTAAGCTCTGGTTCAAGTCCATTGAGTAATTTGGCCGTTTGACCTGCTAATTCATCAATAGCTTCTTTTCCTGTGCCTGAAACTGACTGATAAGTTGCCACATTGATACGGCTAATACCCACAGCATCATAAATAGGCTTCAAGGCAACCAGCATCTGTATTGTTGAGCAATTCGGATTAGCAATAATATTTTTATTTTTATAATCTGCAATCTTCTCAGGGTTCACTTCAGGCACAACCAGTGGAATATCTTCTTCGTAACGAAAATGTGAGGTGTTATCTATCACGACACAGCCTGCTGCTGCTGCTATCGGTGCATATTCAGCAGAGACTGAGCCTCCAGCGGAAAATAAACCAATTTGGGCTAAGGAAAAATCAAAGTCTTTAATGTTTTCAACAACATATTGTTTTTTGTTAAAACTCAATGTTTCACCTGCACTACGCTCGCTGGCTAATAAATATAGGTTCTCTACTGGGAATTTACGCTGCTCCAGTATGTTAATTAAAGCTCGTCCAACCGCTCCAGTTGCGCCGACTATTGCCACATTATATTTTGCACTCATTATGTTCTATTTCACTCCAATTACACGAAAAGTGCCGGAAACAGGTTCCGGCAATAAATTAATTAAACATCTTGGTTAATTAAGTAAAAAGCCAGGGGGACTTTTGTTGCCAGCTCTCTTCGAAGCTACTTATAGCATCAGCATGTAGCAAGGTCAGACTAATGTCATCAAGCCCATTGAGTAAGCTGTTTTTTCTGGCGCTTTCAATTTCAAAATTAATCACTGAGCCATCTGCTTTTAAGATTGTTTGCTCTGCTAAATCCACTTCCAATCCATAACCTTCATTATCGTTGGTTTCTTCAAACAAAGTATTTACAATATCTTCTTCTAAAACAATAGGTAATAAGCCATTCTTAAAGCAATTATTAAAGAATATATCAGCAAAGCTTGGTGCAATAATGCAACGTATCCCATAATCTTCAAGCGCCCAAGGCGCATGCTCTCTACTTGAGCCGCAGCCAAAATTTTCTTTAGCCAACAGTATGCTTCCACCTGCATAACGAGCTTGATTCAAGACGAAATCTGGATTTAGTGGGCGATGACTACATTCTTCGTCAGACAAGCCCTTATCCAGATAACGAGCCTCATCAAACAGATTCTTCCCAAAACCGGTACGTTTAATAGACTTAAGAAATTGCTTAGGAATAATGTAGTCCGTGTCCACATTCGCCCTATTCAACGGAATGACTAGCCCTTTTTCTTTTATAAACTTTTTCATGATCCCCGACCTTCCTTTAACTTATGTCCAGTTACGCACGTCAACAAAATGCCCTGTTACTGCTGCAGCTGCTGCCATTGCCGGGCTAACCAGGTGAGTACGGCCACCAAAGCCCTGACGACCCTCAAAATTTCGGTTTGAAGTTGAGGCACAATGCTCTCCCTCACCCAATTGGTCCGCATTCATAGCTAAACACATAGAACAGCCAGGTTCTCGCCATTGAAGGCCGGCCTCAATAAATATTTTATCCAGACCTTCTTGCTCGGCTTGGGCTTTCACTAAGCCTGAACCTGGCACAACTAAAGCCTCTTTGATATTTTCTGCCACTTTACGGCCTTGTACTACTGCCGCAGCAGCTCTTAAATCTTCTATTCTTGAATTTGTACAAGAACCAATAAACACACGATCAAGTTTAATATCTTGAATCCGTGTATTTGGCTCCAATCCCATATAAACCAATGCTTGCTGGTAATTACCACGCCTAGCTTCATTCTCAATTTCAGCAGGGTCTGGAATATTTTTGCTGATCGCAGCAACCATTTCAGGTGACGTCCCCCAACTAACCTGAGGCTCAATATCACCAGCCTCCAGCTCTATAACTTTATCAAAATGTGCGTCGTCATCGCTGTGTAATTGCCTCCAGGCTGATTCAGCTTGATTCCACAATTCAGCGCTTGGTGAAAAGGGCCTGCCTTTCAGATATTCAATAGTTTTATCATCTACCGCAACTACGCCTGCTCTGGCTCCTGCTTCAATGGCCATATTACATACTGTCATGCGACCTTCTATTGATAAGGCTTTCACGGCATCTCCGCCAAACTCAATAGTGTAGCCCGTGCCGCCTGCTGTGCCTATTTTGCCTATGACAGCCAGGACCAAATCTTTAGCAGTAACGCCTTGTCCAAGCTCACCGTTAACTTTGACCAGCATGTTTTTGGCTTTTCTTTGCTGTAGACACTGTGTAGCAAGCACATGCTCTACTTCTGAAGTTCCAATTCCATGAGCTAATGCACCCAAAGCGCCATGCGTTGATGTATGTGAGTCTCCACAAACTATAGTCATGCCAGGCTGTGTTCTGCCCTGCTCAGGACCTATAACATGCACAATACCATGGCGCGGATCGTCTATAGTGAATTCATCAATCCCAAATTCATTGCAATTTGCATCCAGAGATTTGACCTGAATCTTAGAAACTGGATCTACAATCCCTTCTACTCCCTGTGCACGCTCAGATGTCGTGGTGGGAACATTGTGATCAGGCGTAGCCATATTAGCTTCAGAACGCCAGGGCTTCCGTTTTGCCAAGCGCAAGCCTTCAAAGGCTTGGGGCGAAGTCACTTCGTGAATGTATTGGAGATCGATATAAATCAATGAATTACCATCATCCAGGTCTTTTACAAGATGACTTTCCCATAATTTATCGTAAAGAGTTTTTCCAGCCATAAGGGTCATATCCAAATTTACTATCAGTTTACCTAGTTCTTTAAATTAGGCGGTTTACTTAAAAACTTGCTGGCAAAATCGGCGTTTCACATTCCACATCACAATTTTGAGCGCGGTGCCTTAACAAATGATCCATTAGTGTAATTGCCAGCATTGCCTCAGCAATTGGGGTTGCGCGTATTCCGACACAAGGATCATGCCTACCAGTGGTCACCACTTCAACTGGATTTCCATTAACATCAATACTCTCACCGGGGATACGCAAACTGGAAGTTGGCTTTAGTGCAAGGTGTGCAATAATGTCTTGTCCTGTCGAAATCCCTCCAACAATACCCCCTGCATTATTGGACACAAAACCTTCTGGACGCATCAAGTCGCGATGCTCTGTGCCTTTTTGCTCAACAGATGAAAAACCAGCACCTATTTCTACACCTTTAACTGCATTGATACTCATCAAACCATGTGCAAGCTCAGCGTCCAGCCTGTCAAAAACTGGCTCGCCCAAACCAACCGGCACAGAACTGGCTATAACTGTTATTTTAGCGCCTATAGAATTACCTTCTTTAGAAAGTTTGCTCATATAATCTTCCAGCTCTGCCACTTTAGAAGCATCAGGACAGAAAAAATGATTATTATGGACTTCCTCCCAATCCAAATTTTCAGCCTTGATTGGCCCAAGCTGCGACAAGTATCCTCGAACCAGCACTCCATGCCGTTCTGCTAGATACTTTTTAGCAATCGCTCCAGCAGCAACTCTCATTGCTGTCTCTCTGGCGGATGAACGCCCACCTCCTCGATAGTCTCGTATACCGTACTTCTGAGCATAAGTATAATCCGCATGGGCCGGCCTAAAAAGGTCTTTAATTTCACTATAGTCTTTGCTTTTCTGATCGGTGTTTTCGATTAGCATTCCGATAGGCGCACCGGTTGTCTTACCTTCAAACACCCCTGACAAAATCTTGACCCGGTCTTCTTCTTTACGCTGTGTAGTAAAACGCGAACTGCCCGGCTTACGGCGGTCTAAATCAGTTTGTATGTCAGCTTCGCTTAATTCCAGTCCTGGAGGGCATCCATCAACTATGCAGCCCAAAGCAAGCCCATGACTCTCGCCAAAGCTCGTAACTGTAAAAAGTTTGCCTATACTATTACCAGACATGCTGTTTAATCCCGAAATTAAAGGCCTACGGACTAATTAGAGGCGCGGTATTATAGAGTATTGCCGCAGCAAAGTCTCTTATTCTGAGGCTTTAGTTGCTTGCCAAGCAGCAATCGATTTTGTAAATAAAATTGCTTTACTGATACTTACACTAACAACTCAAAGCTTCGCTTATATTTCTAGAACCTATATTCTCTCAATTGTGCATAGCTCAAAGCCAGCACGCCTTCTCCACCGTTTTCAAATTCAAGCCAAAGAAATGGAGCATCCGGATATAAAGCCACTAAAGCTTCCGAGCTATTACCCACCTCTAGAATTAACATACCATCCTCAGAAAGGTAATCAGCAGCCTGTTTTAAAATTTCGATTGGAAGTTTCAACCCATTTTGCTCTGATATTAATGCCATCGAAGGTTCATGCTTGTATTCTTCTGGCAAACTCTCATATTCCTTCTCTCCGACATAAGGCGGATTGCTTATAATCAGATCAAAAGAGCCTTCCAAACCTTTCAGACCTTCAAATAAATCACTTTGCTTTATAAGACTGCGACGATTTAAATGATGTTTCTCAATATTTACAGCAACCACCTGCAAAGCATCTTCTGACAAATCAGCAAGCACGACTTTAGCGCTAGGAAATTCCATTAAACTAGCCAGGCCAATGCAGCCACTTCCACAACACAAATCCAAAATCATTTTCGGATCACTTTTTAACAAAGCCATGAAATGATTTTTTATTAGCTCAGCAATTGGAGATCGCGGAATGATAACTTTATCATTCACGTAAAAAGGCAGGCCTCCAAACCACGCTTCATTCAACAAGTAAGCAAGTGGAATTTTTTCTTCTACCCTCTGAGTAAGCACCTTTTGCAGCTGATTTAACACTGCACCTTCAAGCATCATTTCCGCATCAATCTTATCTCCACCATTCGCTTTTACTATGCTCTCCACTAACCAGCAAGCTTCATCCCAAGCATTATCTGTCCCATGCCCAAAAAACAAGTCAGCTTGCTCTAATTCTTTGCTTACAATATTTACAATCTGTTTTAATGTTTGTTTCGTATCAAAAAGCATAGAAAGACTTTACCTAAGAAATGCATTCAAGTAGGGTGCGCAGTTTACTGAGAATTAAGCTTAAAACCTATGAAAAAAGAAATAGAAAAAGCATACCGGAATATCGTTGAAGGTCTTGGTGAAGACCTAAATCGACCTGGCTTAGTTGATACTCCAGCAAGAGCAGCAAAAGCCATGGAATTCCTAACTAAAGGCTATAACGAAAACATTGACGAGATCGTCAATGGGGCCCTCTTCCCCACAACCTCTAACGAGATGGTTATTGTAAAAAACATAGAGTTATATTCTTTGTGCGAACACCATCTGCTGCCTTTCATAGGGAAATGTCACGTGGCATACCTACCCAACAGCAAAGTCATAGGACTTTCAAAAGTTGCACGTATCGTAGATGTTTTTGCCAGACGTTTGCAAATCCAAGAACATCTAACTCAGCAAATTGCTGAAAGCATTAAAGATGTTACTGGCTCTTTAGGTGTAGGGGTCATCATTGAATCACAGCACATGTGCATGATGATGCGAGGGGTAGAAAAACAAAACTCTGTTATGACTACATCTTGTATGCTCGGCGCTTTTAGAGAGAAGCAAAGCACCCGTTCCGAGTTTCTTGCTTTGATAAATTAAACAGTATTTTTTAATTCTTACCTGGCGGCATATTCAACACCTCACGGCCTAGTCCCAAGCCAAAAAGATCAAAATGGATACCGCACAACTCCCCTGCAGCGAGTGTTTTAATGCCATAGTCACTATTGGCCAAGGTTAACATCCCATATAGTTCTGATAAAAAAGGATTATGCCCAACCAGCAAAATATTAGATGTTTTATCTGCTTCTTCAAGCAATCGTATCGTCTTGACTGGGCTGTTATCGGGCCTCAACGCAGCATTACTTTCAATCGAACACGCCAAACTAGAGCCGCTTAAGAATAGCTCTGCGGTTTGTTGGGCTCTATGATAAGGGCTGGCGAAACAGCGATCGATGGTGAGATCCATTGTCGCAAAAGTTCTAGCAAGAACCTTAATATCTTCAACACCTGAAGGCGTTAAATTGCGTAATGAATCTTTATCTGCACTACGCTCTGCCTGGCCATGCCGTAAAAGATAAATATTCATAAATACACTCAATAATATCTATCTTATTGCTGCAGTTAAGGCATTAAATTAACGTTAATCAGGCTTTTTAGACTGCTCATCTTCGTTCGTACTACTTTCTGGATTCTCAACTGGTTCAGTTACATCTTCAGCTTGCTCAGTAAAGCTGATATCTGCAAAGACATCATCTTCAGACGGACTTGGCGGAGTAGCCGCTTCAGCATTACTCTCAGGACTAGCTTCAGGAGCTGTTTGGTTGTCCTCCTCATTTACAGCGACTACGTCATCTGGAGCCTGAGGTGAATCTTCTTCATCCACTTCTGGCTTTACCTTTTTTTGAGAGAAAAAGGCATCAAAATCGATGGGCTTTTCATCACTTAAATACAAAACATAGTGTAAGACTCTTAACAGAAAATTACCCAAGCCCTCGCTAAAGGTAAGCAAAGTGCCATTATTTTCTGCGGCAATCACTCTATGTAAAGATTGTAGAATAATGACTACAAGCAGTAAGACCGCAATAAAACGCCATAACAATCCAAACACAATGATGTATAGCACGACAAAAGCCAATCTAATCCATTGCTCGAGAAAATTCTTTTTGATTTGTTCGCCTTGCTCGTTCATCTCATACTCCTGTTAATTTTTACAGTAGCAAAACCGCTGCAGTTAGATACCTTTAGTAAGCCTGTTATTGAGTCAGTCGTTTAGCTTCACCAGCAACAAACTCAACGTCTAAACCGCGCTCCTCTAACAATAAAGAACTTATTATATGTTCTATATCCTGATTGTTATAGATTATTTCATAAAGCCCCTGAGCAAGCGGCATTTCTATATTTAAACTTTGTGCTTTTTCAACCACAGGTTTCAAAGTGTTAACGCCTTCTGCCACTTGACCTAATTCAGCAAGGATAGCCTCAATACTTTTCCCTTCTCCTAAAGCTTTACCAACACGGAAATTTCTACTAAGCGGAGTGGAACAGGTTACAATTAAGTCGCCCACACCTGACAAACCTAAAAATGTCATCGGGTCCGCCCCTAAAGCAAGTCCAAATCGTGCCATTTCAGTTAGACTACGAGTAACTAACATCGAGTTCGTGTTATGCCCCATACCTCTGGATGCTGCCATCCCCGCTAAAATAGCGTAAATATTTTTTAGTGAGCCCCCTAGTTCTACACCAAGCATATCGTCATTGGCGTAAACACGAAATGTTAAAGACCTAAGTGTTTTCTGTACTAATGTTCTTACTTTAGCATCAGGGCTCGCAACAACTGCCCCTGTTGGGCTCGAACTTGCAATTTCTTTAGCCAGATTTGGGCCACTTACCACAGCAATCCTGGCATGGGGAACTTCCTCACTAAGAATCTGGCTCATTAATTTGAAAGTCCCAGCTTCGATACCTTTGGTCAGACTCACCAGAATGACATCTTCTTTTACAAAAGATTGCATTTTTCTGACAACATCCCTAAATCCTGAACTAGGAACGGCAACAAATACCATATCAGCATCAGCAACTGCCATTTCGAGATTTTGGATAGCTATAATTTTCTCGTGGAGGGCAAACCCCGGCAAATAGCTAAGGTTTTCACGATCTCGATTTAAAATTTCGACCTGCTCAGCATCTCGCATCCATAACAAAGTGTTATGCCCGTTTTGAGCTATGATATTGGCAATAACAGTACCGAAGCTACCGCCTCCTAATACTGCAACATTTTTAGCTTTCATAGTTTCTCAATAACTACCTTGGCTATACCTAGTGATAGCCGGTATTATTTTTGGCGGAAGATAACAGCTCTATCAGAACAAAACCAGCATACCTTAATTGCGAGCCTTTCCGACATACTATAGAATCGCAAACCCTCCATTAAGGTCTATTTAAATAGGTGATCATATGCCAGAAAAAATCTGGTCTACCATCAAAGCTGAAATAAACGAACAAATCTTGCATGAACCCGTACTTGCTAGTTTTTTCAGCAAGCGTGTACATCAACATGACAGTCTGGAATCAGCTATGAGCGATTTACTTGCCAGCAAGCTTGCCTCTGATGATGTTCCTGTAAGCACAATCAAACAACTCATGCTTGAGGCTTTTCTACAAGATAGCTCTCTCATTAATTCAGTATTAAATGACCTTGTTGCAACGAAACAGCGTGACCCAGCGGTCAGATCACATGCCGATATTCTTTTATATTACAAGGGCTTCCAAGCTGTTCAAGCCTATCGCGTTGCAAATTGGTTATGGCGGCAAAAACGTGAAAACCTTGCCCTTTATATACAAAGCCTAAGTTCTCAAGTGTTTGCCGTCGATATACATCCTGCTGCACAAATTGGCTCTGGCATCATGGTAGATCATGCAACTGGCATAGTTATAGGCGAAACCAGCGTTCTAGAGAATAATATTTCTATTATGCAGGGAGTAACACTTGGCGGGACAGGCAATGAAAGCGGGGATAGACACCCTAAAATTCGCTCAGGAGTCCTAATTGGTTCTGGCGCTCAAATTATCGGCAATGTCATTGTAGGTGAAGGCGCAAAAGTCGGAGCAGGCAGCGTGGTTCTTAAAGATGTCGAACCTCATACTACCGTAGCCGGCATCCCTGCAGTTGTTGTTGGCAAACCAAGAGCAGACCATCCTGCCCTAGATATGAATCACGATTTAAACTCAAGTAATTAAGCAATATTGATATATTCCTTTTTTTGCCGTGTTTCTATCTTAATTAGAATTACTCCTCCACAAGCCAGCGATATTCAACAGAGATATTGAAGACTTATAAGCTCTAATTTTAATCTATATATTACTTTAATATTTATACCTAACAATATGATTTAATTATAATATAAAATATTAATAAAAATTTAATTCAGCTTAAATCTAACCAACTAATTTTAATCAGTTCTACAGGCTTATAACGAATCGAGCTTTAGCGACATGATCGAGCTTTAGCGACATGTAAGTATAATAAAGCTGCATGACTCATGCTTTTTATTGACATTTCATTGGTGCTGTGTGAATTTCGTGCATCTACATAATATATTTCAAAATAAAAATAACCCTTTGGAGAATCATATGAAATTCAAATTATTAACTGCTGCTGGATTACTTACACTCAGTTCTATGTCTGCTCTTGCTCAGCCTCCAGAGGGTGATGAAGACACCAGTATGGGCTTTTTCATCACCAGCGTAGGTATTGGAGATGGCGCCAATTTGGGCGGCCTGGCTGGTGCTGATGCCCATTGTGCTTCACTAGCCGCTACTGCTGGTTCTTCTGGTAAAACTTGGCGTGCTTACTTAAGCACTAATGGGATCAATGGAGTAGATGCTCGTGATCGAATTGGCCAAGGCCCATGGTACAACGCTGAGGGTCAGCTGGTTGCTCGCAGCCTTGCTGATTTACATTACAGTAATGTAAATTTCACTAAACAAACTGCTTTAAATGAGCAAGGCAATATCGTTAATGGTCGTGGGGATCAACCAAACCAACATGACATCCTGACTGGCTCAAATCCTGATGGGACAGCATCTGATTCAACTTGCAACAACTGGATGACTAACGCTGAAGATGGAAGTGCCAGTGTTGGGCATTTTGATCGTTCGGGTGGTGGCGTCATCCCTGAGTCCTGGAACTCGGCACACCCATCAAGAGGTTGTAGCCAAGATAATTTGATTGCAACTGGTGGTAATGGCTATTTCTTTTGCTTTGCGCAATAAGAAAATACTCACATTTGAACCAAGAAAAAGGCGCCCTAGGGCGCCTTTTTTATTACTAAGTTATTACTAATCCTTATTTCAAATGAGTAATCGAATTGAGCTTGTTATATTTTCAGGATTAACAGCTAAATTATATAACCTGCTTTACTCAAAGGCAGAGTTCTAATTCTGTCACCCGTTACAGCAAAGATTGCATTACTGACTGCAGGCATTAGCGGAGGCAATACAGGCTCGCCTAAACCAGTTGGATCATATTCACTTTGGATAAAATGCGTTTCTATATTTAAGGGAGCATTACGTATTCTTAATATATTATATTGATGGAAGTTTTCTTGTTGGACTACTCCGCCTTGCATACTAATCTCTAAGTCCAGCATAGAACTTAGGCCGTCTGTTGCGCCACCTTCCACTTGTTTAAGTGCGCCGCTCAAATTAATGATAGGGCCAATATCCAAGGCCACCGTGATTTTATGAATAGCAATTTTCTTGTTCTCATCAATACTAAGCTCAACAACTTCAGCGACATGTCCTGCATGACTAAAATGAAACGCAACCCCCATGCCATGGTTAGGCGGTAGTGTTTTTCCCCAGCCACTTTTTTCTGCGGCAAGTTTAATAACATTTACAGCTCGTTCTGTATTCAAAGAATTTATATTGCCAGGTTCAAACCATCGCGGAGCGCCCATCATTTCAATTAAAAATTCAACATGATCTCTACCCGCGGCATTAGCCAATTCGGCAATAAAACTTTGCACAGCCCAACCTGTAGCGTTTGAGCCTGGAGCGCGCCAGGAACCAGTTGGGGTATTTGTATCAATTAAAGAAACCGCAGCCCTAAAATTATCAATATTAAGAGCTGGAAACTCACTATCTGTGAGGCGAGTGCCTGCAGTTGCACGACCTCTAACCGAAGGACCAATTAGATGAGTTTGCATGGCGACAGCCCTACCTTCGCGACTGACTGCACCCTTAAATGCATAAACTCCACCGGGTCGATACTGATCATGAATCATGTCATCTTCGCGTGTCCAAAGTAACTTGACCGGCACATCAAAACGTTTTGCAATGGCTGTTACTTCACAAGAGTAATCTTGCAATCTCCTCCGCCCAAATGACCCGCCCATACGCATTTGATGCAATCTTATCTGTTCTTGCGGGATATCAAACACATTTTCGACTGAGCTTAAGGTTATACCCGGTTGCCTAGTAGGCGCCCAAATATCCAGACTGTTATTTTCTCTATGATAATGGGCTGTACAATTCATAGGCTCCATACAAGCATGCGCCAAGTAAGGAAATCGATAATTACTTACTATAATGTCAGTATTGTTATCTTGGTATTGTTGTTCAACATCACCTGAAGCAACCGTCTCCAACTCCTGTGGCCAGGGAGCATTAGCTATCTGCATCGCTCTCTCATAGATTTCTTCATTGTCATCTATTGAGGCGCTTGAGGTATCCCACTCAACTTCTAGTTCTTGTTTTGCTTGAAAAGCCTGCCAAGTAGAACGTGCAACGATAGCAACCCCATCTAATAACTCGCCAACATTATCATTCCCCGCAACCAGAAAAGCATCTACAATACCAGGCTTGGATTTTATGTAATCTACATTTGCATTGAGCACTTTGCCGTAAGTAGCAGGACATTTCTCATATACCGCGTAGAGCATATCAGGCAGTTGAATATCCGAGCCATACAATCCACCTCCACCAATAACCATGGTATGGTTATCCACATCGCCAACACTTGTTCCAATTAACTTATAATCACTGCGTGCTTTAAAAACGAGCGAATCAATATCCGGGATTGGTTCTAGAGCAGCTGCAAGAGCTAGATCAGAGAAAGCTATACGCACTCCTGTATCTCGGTTAATAACCTGACTATCTTCCGTATAAAGCAAACTAGGGCTAACTGACATTTGTTTCGCTGCAGCGGAGACAAACATTTCTCTCGCAGCAGCCCCTGCACGGCGCATAGGATTCCACTCTCGCGGCGTGGATGTCGATCCTCCAGCCCTTTGCGCGCCATAACGAGCTTCATTCATAGGGGCTCTTACAACAGTCACATCATCCCAATTGGCCCCCATTTCTTCTGCGATAATCATAGGTAGAGAGGTTTTTATACCTTGTCCTTTTTCTGGGGTATGGGCATATAGTCGAATAGAGCCATTAGCATCCACTTCTACAAATGCATTCAACTCTAGATGACCTGAATTATCCGTGCCTTCTGTTTCTGCAGCATGCAAATTATTTGAGGGCATAAAAGAAGCCAACGAAAAACCAGCACCCGTTGCTCCTGACACCTGTAAGAATTTTCGACGGCTAAAATCTTGAGAAGAAAGCTGCGAAGATTTTAAGGCAGCCTCGCTTGCATCAAAAAATGGAATATCTTTGCTGAGTATTGTTTTCATGGCACTATTCACTAGCTATATTTACCCCCTACTTTAACCAATTAAGCGCTGATTAGTAAGAAAAAATTCACTGATTTTGACCTTGCATTCATTAAGCACGCTTAAAAACACATCTCTTACTGACCCACCTAAAGCTTTCGTGTAAAATTCGCCCTCTTTTACCTACTGTCTACGTACAATTAATCTTTAATGAATCTAAAGCACATCCTTGATCAACAGATTTCTCAGGTCCTCTCTGAGATTTCAGGCGACCCTACTTGCCAGGCGATAGTCAACCATTCTAAATCTGCTCAATTTGGTGACTATCAGGCAAATGGTGTCATGGCTTTAGCTAAACGCCTGAGACTAAATCCTAAAGAATTAGCTGAAAAAGTAAATAACAAGCTGGAATTAAGTGAATTTGCAGAGACAATAGATATTGCAGGACCCGGCTTTATTAATATAAGTATCAGCAAGGATTTTTTAACAAAACAGTTAAACTTATTGGACAAAGACCAGCTTGTTAAGAAAAGCAACGACAAGCAAATAGTTGTTATTGATTACTCATCACCCAACCTAGCTAAAGAAATGCATGTCGGCCACTTGCGCGGCACTATTATTGGAGATGCTATTGCACGCACCTTTGAGTGGATGGGATACAGGTTAATCAGACAAAATCATTTCGGAGACTGGGGAACACAATTTGGAATGCTGATTACCTATATGTTTGAGCAAGGTGGCGCGACTACCAAATTAAGCAACTTGGAAACATTCTATCGTGCCGCTAAAAAGCGCTTTGATGATGACGCTGATTTTGCCGCCAAGGCTCGTGAAAATGTTGTGAAATTACAATCTGGTGATGAGCAATGTTTACAGCTTTGGAAATCTTTTATTGATATTTCGATTCTGCATTGCCAAGAACTATATAAGAAACTCAACATTACTCTCACCGAAAATGATGTCGTACCTGAAAGTTTTTATAACGATAAATTAGCAGGCATTATTGAAACGCTTGATAAACAAGGCTTACTAACTGAGTCAGATGGCGCACGTTGCGTTTTTCTTGATGAATTCAAAAATAAAGAAGGCGACATGTTACCCACCATCGTGCAGAAATCTGATGGCGGCTATCTTTACGCCACAACTGACCTGGCAGGCATTGAATATCGCTGCCAGACTCTACATGCCAATCGAGTTTTGTATGTTGTTGATGCCCGCCAAGGTCTGCATTTCCAGCAAGTATTCAACGTCGCCAAACTAGCGGGCCTAGCTGATGAAAAATGCTCACTTGAACACTTAAGCTATGGCACTATGATGGGCAAAGACGGCAAACCATTCAAAACAAGAAGTGGCGACACCATAAAGCTAATTGACCTTATTGAAGAAGGCATTCAGCGTGCATATACCCTAGTAGAATCTAAAAACCCTGATTTGAGTAAGGCTGAAAAACAACGAATTGCCAATGTAGTGGGCATCTCCGCAATAAAATATGCTGACTTGTCTAAAAATCGAAATAGTGACTATATTTTTGATTGGGATAGCATGCTCTCTTTCGAAGGCAATACAGCTCCATATTTACTTTATGCTTTTGCCCGTATACGAAGTATTTTTAAGCGCGCACAGCTCGATGCGGATGCTGAATATAAAATTTGCATAGAAAGTCCTGAAGAAAAAGTATTAGCTTTAAAACTACTCCAGTTTACAGAAGTTGTAGAAGCCTTACTCTTAGATTGTTACCCCAACCAACTCTGTTTATACCTTTACGAACTTGCTGGTAATTTCATGAGCTTTTATGAGGCATGCCCTGTCTTAAAGTCTGAAGGCGAGGTAATGCAGTCACGCTTAGGGCTATGCCAACTAGCAGCATTAACCTTAAATCAAGGCTTATCATTATTAGGCATAGAAACATTAGACAAAATGTGAAAATGAGTAAAAGATTGCACTGATGTATCAGTTTAAACTATTAGACAGACCCTCTTATTGCTATAATTGCCTGCCTCAAAATATAAAACCCTGCGAACTGCAAAACTATCATTAATTTATTCTAGGAAAGAACATCAAGGAACAGCATGTCTGACAAATCGACTATAATTTATACCCAAACTGACGAAGCGCCAGCTCTGGCAACTTATTCTTTATTGCCTATCGTAAGCGCTTTCTCAAAAGCTGCTGGCATTCAAATTGAAACTCGAGATATTTCACTTTCCGGCCGAATGCTTGCTGGCTTTCCCGATTATTGTTCTGCAGAGCAAAAACAGCCTGATGACTTAACTGAATTGGGCGACCTCGCAAAAAAACCAGAAGCAAATATCATTAAATTACCTAATATTAGTGCATCCATGCCGCAATTACTGGCATGCATAAAGGAGCTTCAAGAAAAAGGCTATGCTCTTCCTGAATACCCTGAATCGCCGGCAAATGATAAAGAAAAAGACATTAAGACTAGTTATGACAAAGTAAAAGGCAGTGCAGTTAACCCTGTTTTAAGAGAAGGCAACTCAGATAGAAGAGCCCCCGGAGCAGTTAAAGAATTTGCCCGTAATAATCCACATTCTATGGGTGACTGGAAAAATGATTCCATTACTCATGTTGCAAGCATGGAAAGCCATGACTTTTATGGAAGTGAGCTTTCTGTCACTTTAGATAATGATGACAACTTCAGCATAGAGTTTGAAAACAGTAATGGTAAACGAACTACACTTAAAGCAGGCTCGCCTCTAAAAGCTGGTGAGGTAATTGATGCCAGTGTTCTTAGTTGCAAAGCACTAAGAAGCTTTTTAGAGGCAGAAATGCAGGATGCAAAAGAAAATGGCGTGCTATTTTCTGTTCACCTAAAAGCCACCATGATGAAGGTTTCCGACCCTATTCTCTTTGGTCATGTTGTTTCCGTTTATTTCAAAGACCTATTTGAAAAGCATGCTGACACGTTTGCAAATTTAGGTGTAAATCCCAACAATGGCTTCGGTACCATCCTCCAGCAAATTCAAGAACTTCCTGCTGAGTTGAGAGATGAAATTGAAACAGATATTCAGGCCTGCTATGACAAAAGACCAAGTTTGGCAATGGTTGACTCAGATAAAGGAATTACTAATTTACATGTGCCAAGTGATGTCATAATCGATGCTTCCATGCCTGCAGCCATTCGAGCTGGAGGTCAAATGTGGAACGCCGATGGCCAACTTCAAAATATGAAAGCTGTAATTCCTGACCGCTCCTATGCTGGAGTTTATCAAGAAACAATTACTTTTTGCAGGGAGCACGGAGCCTTTGACCCAAGGACTATGGGCACAGTTCCAAATGTTGGTCTAATGGCTCAAAAAGCCGAAGAATATGGTTCTCACGACAAAACATTTGAAATGCAAGAAAATGGTAAAGTCCGCGTACTCAATCAAAACGGAGAAACCTTACTGGAACATCGAGTAGAGGCAGGCGACATTTGGCGCATGTGTCAGGCAAAAGATGCCCCTATCCAAGACTGGGTAAAACTTGCAGTAAATAGAGCTAGAGCGACAGGTTGCCCTACTATCTTTTGGTTAGACTCAAATCGAGCACATGACAGCCAATTAATTGAAAAAGTTAATACTTATTTGTTACAGCATGATACTGAAGGCTTAGACATCCGTATTATGCCTCCGGTTGAAGCCACTCGTTTTTCTCTGGAAAGAATGAAACGAGGTGAAGACACTATTTCAGTCACAGGTAACGTGTTACGAGATTATTTAACGGATCTTTTCCCTATTCTAGAATTAGGCACTAGCGCTAAAATGCTATCAATAGTGCCTCTCATGAATGGCGGAGGCCTATTTGAAACTGGTGCCGGCGGGTCTGCACCAAAACATGTCCAGCAATTAGTTGAGCAGAACCATTTGCGCTGGGATTCATTGGGTGAATTTCTGGCTCTGGCTGCTTCTTATGAACATTTCAGCCAAGTAAATAATAATATCGCGGCTAAAATACTTGCTGACACCCTAGATATTGCTACTGGGAAATTATTGATGGAAAATAAATCGCCATCTCGCAAAGTAGGAGAAATTGATAACCGTGGCAGTCATTTCTATCTAAGCCTTTACTGGTCACAGGCACTAGCCGATCAAAAAGAAAATGAAGAGCTTAAAGCTTTATTTTCGCCGCTAGCATCTGCATTGCTAGAAAATGAAGATAGTATTATAAAAGAATTAAACTCGGCACAAGGACCGGCTGTTGAGATAGGCGGTTACTATAAGCTTGACTGTGAATTGTGCACTCAGGCTATGCGCCCAAGTGCAACTTTCAATGAACTGATAGATCAGTTTTAGATAAGCTACTTACTTAAATCTAAAAACAGCTTATTCAAGCGCCGTATGAAGGTGCCAGGATCATCTAATTGCCCGCCTTCGGCGAGATTAGCCTGATCAAATAGTATTGCCGTTAACTCATCAAAAAGCTCTTCATCACTTTCTTCGTCGAGCTTTTTAACCAGCGGATGCTCAAGGTTTATCTCAAAAACAGGCTTTGAGTCAGGCACTGCCTGACCAGCAGCTTCCATTATCTTGCGCATTTGTAAATTCATATCAAATTCACCTACGGCTATACAAGCTGGTGAGTCCGTCAAACGATTCGTTGTACGAACTTCAGAAACTTTCTCACCCAATGATTTCTCTATGCGCTCCAATAAAGGTTTAGCTGACTCATCAGCTTTCTCTTGCTGTTTTTTATCTTCTTCGGTATCAAGCTCGCCCAGATCCAACTTTCCTTTAGTTACATCCTGAAACTGTTTACCATCATATTCCATTAAATGATTCATCAACCATTCATCTACACGCTCTGATAACAATAGCACCTCAAGCCCTTTCTTCTTAAAAACTTCCAGGTGAGGGCTATTCTTGGCAGTATTGTGAGTCTCACTGGTTATATAATAAATCTTATTTTGGTTATCTTGCATTCGAGACACATAATCGGCTAAGGACTGATCCTGTTTTTCTTCTCCTGTCTGTGTTGTCGCAAACAACAACAAATTGGCAATTTTATCACGATTGCTTATGTCTTCTGCGGGCCCTTCCTTAATAACTTGTCCAAATTCTTGCCAGAATGTTTGATATTTTTCTGCATCTTTCTTTTTAATTTTCGCCAGCATATCAAGCACACGCTTAGTCAGCGCATTCTTCATGGAATCTACTATAGGGTCTTTTTGCAAAATTTCTCTGGAGACATTTAAAGAGATATCATTTGAGTCTAAAACCCCTTTTACAAATCGCAAATATAATGGCAGAAACTGTTCTGCTTCATCCATTATAAATACGCGCTGCACATATAGCTTTAAGCCTCTCGCTGAGTCTCGATTCCAAAGGTCAAAAGGTGCTTTTGCTGGCAAATATAGCAAAGATGTATATTCCAGCTTCCCTTCTACTTTATTATGGCTCCATTCAAGAGGATCTGCGAAATCATGACTGACATGTTTATAAAACTCTTTATATTCTTCATCTTTCAACTCAGCTCTAGGTCTCGACCACAAAGCTTTTGCTGAATTTACAACCTCAAATTCTTTGTCTTTTTTCTTTTTCTTTTTATCTTCCTCTTTTTTTTCCTCTCCGCCAAAGTCTTCTTTAATCATCTTAACCGGGATTGAAATATGGTCAGCATACTTTTTAACAATACTTCGCAAACGAAAAGATTCAGCAAATTCATTTTCAGCCTTCTTTAAATGTAAGATGATTGTAGTTCCCCTATCATCTTTTGCTATATTTTCAATACTAAATTCGGCTTCTCCTTGGGACTCCCAATGAACACCTTCCTCTTTAGGCTCTCCTGCTTTTCGCGTAAGCACTTCTACTTTATCAGCAACGATAAATGCAGAATAAAACCCAACTCCAAACTGACCGATTAATTGTGAATCTTTTTTCTCATCACCCGTTAAATTTTCAAGGAATTGCGCTGTGCCTGATTTTGCAATTGTTCCTAGATTCTCAATGACTTCATCTCTATTCATTCCAATACCATTATCTTTGATAGTGATGGTTTTTTTCTTACCATCAAATTCAATAATAATATTCAGATCAGGATCGTCTTCATAAAGAGAATCATTTTTTAAAGCTGCAAACCTAAGCTTATCCGCAGCATCAGAAGCATTTGATATCAACTCACGTAAAAATATTTCTTTATTGCTGTACAGGGAATGAATCATTAGGTGCAAAAGCTGTTTAGCTTCTGTTTGAAAACCCAGAGTTTCTTTTTGGGCGGCAGTCATTCAGTCTATCTCCTATTGAATTATTTTTAACACATTGCGTATAGTTGCTTTTAATATGGGCGATATTAATTTTTTCAAGAGCAAAAAAAAACGCATCCTGAGATGCGTTTTTAAAAATACAATTTAAAACTTACCGGAAAAAACCTTGATACAACTCACGTTGCCTCTGCTTAGTTTCATAAAGGTTTTTTTCATTCTCCATATATCTCAACCAAGTTGCTGCAACATCTTCACTGCGCTCATCTCTTGCGGCTAATCGCACTGCTGCAATACCTTCATCATGCCTATTTAATTCAAGAAGAGCTCTTGCTTGACGAATGTAGGCTTGATCCTCTCTATCTAAACCACCTTTGTCAAAAGCATTTTCCAAAGCATCTACTGCGTCATCAAATTGATTTAGATTAATATAAATAGACGCAAGACGTGAATACACTTCACCATCTTCAGCTAACTCACCTGCCGTAATATAAGGCTCGACAGCCATCTCATCTTCTCGTGCTAACTGATAACTTTGCGCAAGGCGTGACCAGCTTTCCTCATCATTATCTAACAAACCCTCATCAATACCCTGCTGCAGGACTTTAGCAGCACCCCAATAATACTCGGTGTTAAACATTTGGCCTGAAAGATTGATAATTTGACCTTCGCTATCTACGAAACCGAAAGCATTCATTGCATAAATAAAGCTTGCTTGCTCTTCAAAGCGCTCTAAAGCACCCAACACATTAACCATAAACTCCCAATCCGATTGCTCTTTAAAAAGCACAATCATTTCTCGAGTGAGCTGCAAAGCGTTATCAAGATCTTCTAACAAAGTATATAAAGATCGAGCTAATTCATAGGTGCCTTTATCAACTTCCTCTCCCTGAGCGCGAATTTGATCCATAAACTCAAGAATGTAATTCAATGAGCTGTCAAATTCTTCCAGGGTATAATAGGCAATTGCAATTCTTTGATATGCGGCAATATCTGGTTCAAAAGCCATAGCTAGATATTCCAAGTAGGCATCAATAGAGCCCTCATAATCTTCTACAGCAAACTTCAACTGACCTAAAAGAAGTATAGCTGATTCTCGAGCATCAGGAGGCAGTGCATCTTCATCCATAGCCAAAATTAATTCTTGATAGATAATTGCTTCTTCATAATTTTCTTCAAGTGCCGCAAAATTAGCATAAAAGCGCCACATACTAAGCTCTTCTGCATCATTTAAACGTCCGCGGTCATGCATATTACGCAATTCCAACAGAACTTCATCAGCGCCTGCGATATCACCCTCATCTCTTAACTCCATAATTTCTTCAAGGCGCTCATAAACAGGCCTTGAAAGTGATTGGGAAGAACGGGCAGCGGGAGGAGCTCTTCTACCTTCTTCTTCATCTTGTGCACTCACTGTACTAGAAAAAGTAAGCACTAAAGGTAAAGTCGTTAATAAAACCGCTACTCTAGCAATCTTACTGAAATTTAAAATATTCAATTTAGAGATAATTGATTTCATAAAATAACCTTATTCGTCTACATTATATCTAAACAAGTATTGAACTCCTGCTACCGGCACTGCCACACCATCTTCTACACGAGGATTATATTTAAATCGCGTAACAGCTCGTACAGAAGCGTTGTTAAATATATCGGGTGGATCAGCATCAACAACCTCGGGATTTATTACCGTTCCAGTTTCCGTTACGGTAAACATAACCAAACACCACCCTTCTATGCCTCTAGATAAAGCTCGGTTAGGATATTGAGGTGGCACGGTGACGATAGGTAACATTTCTGAATCATTAATGCCCACAACGGCAGTAGCATCTATGCCGCCCATGTCAATATCAACACGAGCAATATTAATACTGTCACCTGAACTCATATCCATCGTATCCACATCCATATCAGGAAGGTCCGGAACCTCTTCTGGCACATCAGGCTCTTCAGGTTTTGGTTCAACCCTTGCGACTTCAATTTCCATTTCAGGTATTGTTATATCCGCAATACGAATCGACGTTCGCACTTCTTGTTCACCACCACCCGTCGCAATAAGCGCCTGCATGAGATAGAACAAGGAAAAGGTTATTGCTCCCCCAAATAAAACTGCGACTAAAGCGTTAACTGTTCTAATCATGATTATTCCTCCGCAGCTATCTGTACGCTGCCAATGCCAGCCTCACGAGCTGCACCCATTACCGTTATGATATGTTCGTTTGTAGCTGATTGGTCGGCTTGAATAATGACAGGAGCATTAGGAGCATCAGCCAATCGTTGCTCTAAACGGAACCTTAAATTACGTGGCTCAATGATGTCTCCATCCATAAAAATCTCACCAGCTGGCGATATAGCCACCAGTATCGGATCTAAATTTGTAAAAACCGCCATAGATGCTTGTGGCTTGACCACGTCATATCCAGCTTCTTTAACAAAAACAGCTGTTACTATAAAAAATATGAGAAGGATAAATACAACATCCAACATAGGGGTGAGATCTATTTCACCCGCCTGACCTTCTTCTTTATCTTTAGCTAAACTTCTCATAATTATTTCTTTATTTTCAGTTAGTTAAATGTGCAATTTATTATTATGCGTGCTGGACCGTTAAATGATCTTGCAAGAGCTCTATCTCTCTATTAGATTTATGTTTAATCCAATTGCTGGCAAAAATACCTGATAATGCGCCGACCATTCCAGCCATTGTCGGAATAGTTGCTTTTGCAACCCCGCCAGACATTTGTTTAGCATCACCACCACCAGTAACGGCCATAACGTAGAAAACTTCGATCATGCCAGTCACTGTCCCTAACAAGCCCAGAAGCGGACATACCACCACTAAGGCTTCAATCATAGGTATGGGTGATTTTAAATCAAGCGAAACTCTAGATACCAGCTCCTGACGTACAGCATGTGCATGCCAGGATTTTTTATCCGAGCGTTTTTCCCACTCAGATAATGCAGCAGCAGTATTTTTTTTATGCACAGTATTAAGAAACCAAAGCCTTTCAAACATAAGGCTCCATTTCACAAATAGCAGTAAAGCTATCAACCAGAGCACAGGGCCACCTCTATCCATAAAATCAGAAATGGCTTCTAGGCTAGTCTGAAATAAGTCAAACATAAGCTATCCTCTTAAAAAAACGTAGCTTAAGCGCTTGCGCCAGTGCTTTCAGCTTTTCTAGCAATAATACCCGTGGCCTGTTCTTCCATAACATGAAGGATACGGTCACTACGACTTTTAATTAAGGTATGTATTAATACAGTTGGAATAGCCACTGAAATACCTAATACAGTAGTTACCAAGGCTCCAGAAATACCACCAGCCATGATCTGCGGGTCACCAGTACCAAATAATGTAATCTGCTGAAACACCTCAATCATACCAGTAACAGTACCTAGCAGTCCCATCAAAGGTGCAACGGTAGAAATAATCTTCACTAAGGTCAAGAACCTCTCTAAACCAGGTGTTTCCTGCAAGATGGCTTCACCTAATTTAAGCTCAAGAGTCTCAATATCCATGGCTTTATCATTTTCATAAACCATTAACACCCGACCAAGTGGATTGTTTTTATTTGGTTTAGCAGTATTTTTCAGCTGTGAATTAACCTTCGCCCCAACAAATGTCAGGTAAATCATTTTGTAAATAGCAAAAAGCATCGCAACAATACCAACTACGATAATTATTGAGCCGATTGTTCCACCCTGCTCACCATATCTGGTTTGGAAATCTGGGCTGCTAATCAGTGCAGCAAGGTAAGAGCCGCCTGTAGGTCCAGTAGGGTCAATACCTACCATAGTAAAACCGGATGTCCCACTTTGAAGTGCAAGAGCTGCATCTTGGTACAAGCCTGGACTAAAAGTTCCACCAGAAGGCTGTGCTGGCAATACACTCAGTCGCCCGGTACTTGAATCATATTGAAGGTATTCACCATTTGACACCATATTATAAGAGCCAATTCGAACAACTTCCTGATCAACCTGAGCGCCATCAGCTGCTGCAACAGGCGCATTAAATTTAACAATACGACCAGATTCAGTCATCTCTTGTTGTAAAAAGAACCAAAGCCGCTCTAACTCATCAATACTTGGCAATTGCGAATCACTTGCCATAATACCTGCAAGGTCAGTAAGAAACTCTTCACGGCCATTAAACTGAGCACTAATAAGTGACTGTTCAAAGTTACTGCGAGTATCTCCTACGACACCAGCAATTGTTCCAAAAAGCTCTTCTAGGTCACCAATTCGTTCCTGAAGGGTTTCATTGCGCTGAGCTTTGATAAGCTCATTCTCATCATAAGTATTTTCTAGCTGACCACTAATTGCCTCTTCTTCTTCACGGGCGGCGATCATTTGATCAAGCAACTGCTGGCGTTGATTAACATTACCTTCAAAGCGCGCAATACGATCACGTTGCTCTTGAGTCTCTGTTAATGTCGCGTTTTCAACTAACTGTAGCAGTTCATCTAAGCTTCTAGGGTCTGCTTCTTGCGCCCCCGCCTGTAATGAAGTCAAGCAAATAGTTGCCGAAGCCAGTGTCAAACCTAAAGTTTTTATTAATTTCATGTCTATTACTCCGGAGCTGGTATCGGTAAATCTAGAAGTTGAGTGGTTTCAAGCTGCTGCGCCATACGAATTCCAAGCGCAATAGGGCGTCTATATTCATCACCTAAAGCCATCCATTGATTTGTGCTCTTATCCCAAGCGCCTGTAGAATTTTGGTCGCTGGTTTGATAAAGCAGAGCAACTCGGCCAACTCTAAGAAGGTCAACGTCACGTTCAACGCCATCAATTTCAAGCGTATCAGTATAATGGGCGATACCTCGACCATAATCATTTTCAATTTGATAGGCCTGAAGAACTAAACGGAACTTCTCAGCCACGTTTACACTAGAGTCATCAAAAGTGCCTCTGATTGTATTTAAACGATCTTGTCTTTCTTCGATTTGGAATGGGATATCCAAAGAGACAAATTGTTCTAGGCCTAGCATCATTCTTTCCATTAGAGGGGAAATCTGCCGCTGCAATTCAGCCGCCTGGGCAATCGATTCATCATACTCAGCAATCGTTCTTTCTTGCTCAGCAATAGTACGTCGCATACCTGCGTTATAAATCTCAAGACCATCAACTAATTTAGCTTGATCTCTATATTCAAAAGTAAGCTCAGATGCCTGGTCAGATAATTGATTTATCTGCACCTGCATTTCAGCGCCCATCTCAAAAATCTGACCAGATTGGGCAGATATTTCATCAAGGATACTTGTATTAATTACAGTGTCTTGAGCCGAAGCCGACCCAATATTAAGAAATACTGGTGCTACCAGTAATGAAGCAAGCATTTGCTTCTTGAAATGTTGGTATTTCATGTCTCATCCCATTTAATTATAGAAACTTTTTAGTGTTTTTTTATACTGCTTAGCGACAAAATTATTTGAAATATTTATATTGCTAAGCGCCGCAACAGTCAATTCGCAAATTATATCCTACCTTCACTCAAATAGGCAGAGGTGCGGAGCATAACAAATAGTTAAAAGATATAGAACAACAAACAGTTAATATTTCACTGTTTTTACTTAATTCTAACTTTTTTCTCACCATCCTGCTGCTGCTCTAAGCCCATCGCCAATTTCAGCTAGGCTTCTGACAGTAGTTACGCCGGCATCATTTAAGGCTGCAAATTTTTCATCAGCTGTCCCTTTACCCCCTGAAATAATAGCGCCAGCATGCCCCATACGCTTGCCTGGCGGGGCCGTAACTCCTGCTATATAAGAAACAACGGGTTTACTAACATGATCTTTAATAAAAGCAGCAGCTTCTTCTTCAGCAGTGCCGCCTATCTCTCCTATCATTACTATGGCTTCAGTTTGCTCATCTTTCTCAAGCAGGCTCAAAATATCGATGAAGCTGGACCCAGGGATAGGATCGCCACCAATGCCCACGCAAGTCGACTGACCAAACCCCGCGTCTGTAGTTTGCTTAACGGCCTCATAAGTTAGAGTCCCTGATCTTGAAACAATACCTATTTTGCCAGGCAAATGAATATGCCCTGGCATAATCCCAATTTTAGATTCACCCGGAGTGATGATACCCGGACAATTAGGCCCAATTAACCTCACGTTTTCACGATCACAAACAACTTTCACTTCAAGCATATCGAGTGTCGGAATGCCTTCAGTAATACAAACAATTAGTTTAATACCCGCTGTAACTGCTTCCAGAATTGAATCTTTACAAAATGGCGCTGGGACATAGATAACAGATGCTTCAGCACCGGTTTCAATAACTGCACCAGCAACTGTATTGAATACGGGCAAATCCAAATGAATTTGACCGCCTTTCCCTGGGGTGACTCCGCCTACCATTCTTGTACCATATTCGATGGCTTGCTCTGAATGATATGTGCCTTGTGAACCTGTAAAACCCTGGCAAATAACTTTAGTATCCTTGTTTAATAAAATGCTCATTCCGCATCCTCCGCTGCTTTAACTACCTTCTTAGCCGAGTCCGTAAGGCTAGTTGCGGCAATAATATTCAAACCACTTTTTGCCAATACTTGCGTTCCCAGTTCTGCGTTGTTACCTTCCAATCTAACAACTACAGGAACTTTTACACCTACTTCTTCTACTGCTCCAACAACACCTTCTGCAATTAAATCGCAACGCACTATCCCACCAAAAATATTCACCAGCACCGCTTTAACATTGTCATCTGACAGAATAATTTTAAATGCTTCAGATACCCTTTCTTTGGTGGCACCACCACCAACATCTAAAAAGTTAGCAGGTTGTCCTCCATGTAATTTTACGATATCCATAGTGCCCATTGCCAAACCTGCACCGTTCACCATGCAGCCGATACTGCCTTCCAATGCGACATAGTTTAAATCCCAAACTGCTGCTTGCACTTCTCTTTCGTCTTCTTGAGATGGGTCATGCATTTCTTTAATTTTTGGCTGTCTATATAAAGCATTACCATCAATATTTAATTTTGCATCCAAGCAATGAAGGTTACCTTCAGTGGTAATGACTAAAGGATTAATTTCTAACAAAGCTAAATCACATTCTTGAAAGATTTTAGCTAAACCCAGAAATATCTTAGTAAACTGTTTAACCTGATCCGCATTAAGGCCAAGCTTGAATGCTAATTCTCTACCCTGATATGGTTGCGCGCCCACCAAAGGATCAATAGTCGCTTTTAAAATAAGTTCTGGGGTTTCTTCGGCAACCTTTTCAATTTCAACCCCTCCTTCTGTAGAAGCCATAAAAACGATACGTCTAGAGGATCGATCAATAACAGCTCCCAAATAGAGCTCTTGATCAATATCCGTGCAAGCCTCGACTAGAATCTTACTGACAGGCTGACCAAATTTATCGGTCTGATAGGTGACTAAGTTTTTTCCCAGCCATCTCTCTGCGAAAGATTTGATTTCATCTTTACTCGAAACCAGTTTCACACCCCCAGCTTTACCTCTACCTCCAGCATGGACCTGTGCTTTTACCACCCATTCATTGCCTCCAATTTTATCTGCGGCTGCCGCAGCCTCTGCTGGTGTTTCGCAAGCATAGCCGACAGAAACAGGGAGGCCATATTTAGCAAAAAGCTGTTTTGCCTGATATTCATGTAAATTCATTCAAAGACCACTCTTAATGTAAGTTAGATAGAAGTTATAGAAACAAAAAATTATTTACCCTTCTGTTTCTGGCTTATTTTCTTTTGCGGTTAGGCATGTGAATAGCATGGCCATTAACTGCTAGTGCAGCCTCATGAACCGCCTCACTTAAAGCTGGATGTGAAAATACTGTCATGCCTATATCTTCTGCACTAGTACTGAATTCCATTGCAACCGTAACAGTCTGAACCAAGTCAGCAGCTGAAGGGCCAATGATATGACAACCTAATACACGGTCCGTTTTAGCATCTGCCAGCATTTTCACCATTCCATCTGAGTCGTTAGCGGCGACTGCCCGACCAACTGCGAGAAAAGGGAATGTGCCTACTTTATATTCAACACCGTCGGCTTTTAATTGCTCCTCAGTTTTTCCTATAGAGGCAATCTCAGGATGAGTGTAGATTACAGAAGGGATTAAATCATAATTCAAAGCGGCTTTTTGACCCGCGATAATTTCCGCCACCATAACACCCTCTTCAGAACCTTTATGAGCAAGCATAGGGCCACGGACCACATCCCCAACCGCATAAACTCCAGGGATATTAGTTAAACAGTGATTATCCACCTTGATAAATCCTCGCTCATCTTTTTCTACACCGCAATCATCAGAAAGCAAAGCTTCTGTATAGGGTTTGCGCCCGACACAGACGATTAATTTATCAAATATAATTTCTTGATCGCCGTTTTTATCTTTGTATTGCACCGCGACTGAAGGCGATTTACCTTTTTTAAGCTTGCTTCCGGTTACCATTGCCCCTAAGCGTATATCCAGATTTTGCTTAGTTAGTATTTTTTTAGCTTCTTTAGCTATTTGCTGATCAACCATAGGCAAGAAGCTTTCAGTAGCCTCAAGAACAACTACTTCAGAACCTAGGCGCGACCATACAGAACCTAGCTCAAGCCCGATCACTCCTGCTCCTATTACACCAAGCCGTTTAGGAACTGCCTGAAACTCCAAAGCACCTGTCGAATCAACAATGACATTGCCATCTGTAGGGGTTGGCGGAATTTCAATTGGCACAGAGCCTGCCGCAATAATCACATGCTCAGCAGATAAAGTTTGAGTCTTGCCATCGTTTGAGCGTACTTCAACCTTTTTATCTTTAAGTAATTTTCCAACACCAGAAATAGGGCTTACTTTATTAGCCTGAAATAGTCCGCCAATTCCTCCAGCCATTTGATCAACAACTTTCTGTTTACGCTGAATCATTTTCGGCACATCTAGGGTTATCTCACCCGTCCCAATACCATGAGCGTCAAAAGCATGTTTTGCTTCCAAGTATTTATGAGAAGAATCCAACAAGGCTTTAGATGGAATACATCCAACATTCAAACAAGTGCCGCCAAAAACGGGCTTATTATTTTTATCCAGCCACTTCTCGATACAAGCGGTTTTTAGACCTAACTGAGCGGCACGTATAGCGGCTACATAGCCAGCTGGACCAGCTCCTATTACAATTACGTCATAATCTACTGACATGATTTTTCCTGTTCTTTTTCAGTTAAACTTCAAGAAGAATTCTGGCCGGGTCTTCTAGCATTTCTTTTATCGTCACTAGAAATTGCACTGCTTCTTTACCATCAATCATGCGGTGATCATATGATAAAGCCAGATACATCATCGGCAATATCTTTACTTCACCATTAACAGCCATTGGACGGTCTTGAATTTTATGCATCCCTAATATGGCTGTTTGCGGTGGATTTAAAATAGGGGTCGAAAGCAAAGAACCAAAGACTCCACCATTAGAAATAGTAAAGGTACCTCCGGTCATTTCTTCTATAGAGAGCTTGCCATCTCGTGCTTTAACTCCATAATCTCTAATATTTTTCTCTATAGCGGCCAGACTCATTGCATCTGCATCTCTAAGAACTGGAACCACAAGGCCGCGAGGCGATGATACAGCTACTCCTATATCCTGATAGCCGTGATAAATAATCTCACTGCCATCAATAGAGGCATTAACTGCCGGATAATGTTTTAGCGCTTCAATGCTTGCTCGCACGAAAAAAGACATAAAACCTAATCGCGTTCCATCGTGTTTTTTCTCAAACAAATCTTTATATCTATTTCGAATATCCATTACTGGCTGCATATTCACTTCATTGAAAGTAGTAAGCATCGCTGTTGTAGTAGTTGCCTTCAACAACCTTTCGGCAACTTTGGCCCTGAGACGGGTCATGGGAATTCTTTCCTCTGCTCTAGCGCCAGTATAAGCCGCCGAATTGGCTATACTAGATTCAGCATTTGAAGCAGGAGTAGGCGCCTCATTTCCTTCTGCAGCTTTTGCCCCTTCCGCTGCAGCGGTCTCTAAATGTTTTAAAACATCTTCTTTAGTAATACGTCCATCCTTCCCCGTACTTTTAATGCTGTTTGGGCTTAGTGAATTTTCTTCTATAAGTTTTTTTGCCGCTGGGCTCATTAGCACTTCAACGCCGCTATTATCCTCTAATACTTGAGCCTCAACTTTAGCGGGGGCAGCTTCTTTTTCAGTATTTGCTGTTGCCGCGCCGACTTCAAATATCGCTAATAATTCATTACTGACAATAGTGTCTCCTTCAGCTTTATTTATGCTTTTTAGTACGCCGTTATCTGGCGCCACCACTTCTAACAAAACTTTATCAGTTTCAATATCAACCAATAATTCGTCACGAGTAACAGCGTCACCTTCTTGTTTATACCAAGTGGCAATGGTGCCGTCCGGAACTGATTCCGGTAATGAAGGAGCTTTAATTTCTATAGCCATGATCTTGCCTATTTATACCTAAAGTTTAGTTATTCCAAAATTTTAGGCTTAGTTGTTTAATCCAGTTATTCTTTACTTAGCCCCAACGCATCAAGTACTAACTTCTCTTGTAGCTTAAGATGGAGAGCTGTATAACCTGCTGCGGGTGAGGCTGACAAACCCCTACCAGCATAATCTAATACCAGTTTAGGATTTAACCTTCTCAATACATTTTTCATATGGTGTTGACTTGGATACCAGGCACCCATATTTTGCGGTTCTTCTTGACACCAAACTGCTTTAGTCAAATTTTCATAAGGAGCAAGCATTTTCTCGAGAGTTTCTTCCGGAAAAGGATAGAGCTGCTCCAATCGTAGAATCGCAATATCATCGACACCTTCTTCGCGACGCTTGGCCCGTAATTCATAATAAATTTTTCCACTACACATTACCGCTCTTTTAACTTTTTTAGGATCTATATCGTCAGTCTCGCGTAACACTCTATGGAAGCGGCCGTTGGCCAAATCTTCATAACTAGAAATAGCCTCTTTATGTCTTAACAAACTTTTTGGAGTCATCACTACCAATGGCTTTCGAAGAGGGCGAATCATTTGGCGGCGTAGCATATGAAAAATTTGCGCTGGATTTGTTGGCACACAGACTTGGATATTTCCTTCTGCACATAATTGTAAAAACCTTTCCAGTCTCGCGGAGGAATGCTCTGGGCCTTGCCCTTCATATCCGTGAGGCAAAAACATCGTTAGCCCACATAACCTTTCCCATTTTATTTCACCGCTACTCACAAATTGATCAATAACTACTTGAGCGCCATTGGCAAAATCACCAAATTGAGCTTCCCAAATAACTAAAGCATCTGGGCGTGTAGTGGCATAACCATATTCAAAAGCAAGTACAGCTTCTTCGGAAAGCAGTGAATCGTAAATGACAAATTTTCGTTGCGATTCAGAGATGCAACTTAAAGGTACATAAGTCTCGCCCGTATCTTGCTCATGTAAAACCGCATGGCGATGTGAAAAGGTGCCACGTCCCACATCTTGACCCGTTATTCGAACTTTGTAGTTGCTGTCTACTAAAGTTGCATATGCAAGCAGCTCTGCTCCACCCCAATCAAATGGCTGCTCACCATCAGCCATAGCTTTACGCGACGCAAAAACTTTTGTCACTTGCCTGTTCACTTTAAAACCTTCGGGAATCTCTGCTAATTTGTGCGCTAAATTTTGCAACTTATCCATATTAATAGTGGTGTCACATTTCATATCTGCTCTATGGCCTAGGTAAGGACGCCAATCAACATGAAGTGCGGTATTAGGCGCATGCACTAGGCTCTTAACCACATGAGTCCCCTCATCCAGCGCTTTGCGATAACTATTATTTATTTCATCGGAATCAGCTTGCGATAACAAACCTTCAGCGATTAGCTTTTTCGAATATAAAGTTCGTGTTGTCTGTTGTTTTTTTACAACCTTATACATTAATGGCTGTGTGGCCGCAGGTTCGTCAGTTTCGTTATGTCCACGACGACGATAACAAACTAAATCAACCACAACGTCTTTTCTGAATTTATTACGGAAATCCAAGGCTAATTGAGTCACAAACAAAACAGCTTCGGGATCATCCCCATTCACATGAAATATTGGCGCCTGCACCATTTTAGCCACATCGGTACAATATTCTGTCGAACGCGCATCATCTTGACGATGCGTTGTAAATCCAACCTGGTTATTGATAATAATGTGTACAGTTCCACCCGTCCCATAGCCTCGGGTTTGAGACATTTGCAAGGTCTCCATAACAACACCTTGCCCGGCAAATGCAGCATCACCATGGACGCAAAGTGGCAGAACAGTTTCGCCTAGAGCATCTTGCCTACGATCCTGCCGCGCTCTTACCGAGCCAACAATAACTGGAGAGCCTATTTCTAGATGTGAGGGATTAAACCCCATGCTGCAATGAACTTCTCCACCAGGGGTCATGACGTTAGATGAAAAGCCTTGATGGTATTTCACATCTCCAGAGCCGCTATAATTAACCTTACCCTCAAACTCATTAAACAAGTCAGCTGGATTTTTTCCCAAAGTATTTACTAATACATTTAATCTACCGCGATGAGCCATCGATAAAACGATTTCTTTGGTACCTTGCTCTCCAGCTCTTTGAATAATATCGTCAATCGCGGGAATTAAACTCTCGCCGCCTTCGAGACCAAAGCGTTTTGTGCCAGGGTATTTCGAATCTAGATGTTTCTCTAAACCTTCTGCCGCGCTTAAACGCTCTAAAATATGCAATCTTGCTTCATTAGAAAACGCTGACAGGCCTGCACTACTTTCAATTCGACGTTGGATCCATTGCTTTTCTTCCAAGTCCACAATGCCCATATACTCATAACCGATAGAGTCACAGTAAATATGCTCTAGCATGACAATAATATCAGCAAGAGTGACTTCACTTTGAGACACGAATAGAGGCTGGGTTTTAAAAGTGGTATCAAGGTCTGCTGCAGAAAGCTGATGAAAATCAAGCTTTAAATCCGGGACTTCTTCTCTATGCATAATCCCTAGTGGGTCTAGCTTGGCTTTTTGATGCCCCCTAACACGGTAGGAGCTTATCAGCTGAACCACGCTTACTTGTTTAGCCTCATGAGAAGCAGAAACTTGCTGAACAGCTAAAGCAGGCTGAATAATAATTGGTCCATCACCACGCCTAGGCAAACCTTCAAATTGTTTTTCAATGCTAGAAAGAGCCTTCTCCGAATGTGTTGAGGCACTTACAAGAGGAAGGTCATTAAAATATTGTCGCCATTGCTCGGATACAGAAGCAGGGTCCGCTAGATAAGCTTCGTAAAGCTCTTCAATATATTCAAAATTGCCACCAGAAATATGACCGGAAGCAAGCATTAATTCACGGAAGTTTTCGGTATTAGACATCGCCTTTTATTTGCCCGCTCAGGTGGCACGCTCCATCAACATAGATCTGATGTGGCCGATGGCACGAGTTGGGTTCAAGCCTTTCGGACATGCCGCGACACAATTCATAATACCCCTGCACCTGAAAACACTAAAAGGGTCTTCTAAATCAGCCAAGCGTTCATCTGTATAGGTATCCCGGCTATCAGCTAGAAAACGGTAAGCTTGTAATAAGCCTGCGGGTCCTACAAATTTGTCTGGATTCCACCAGAATGAAGGGCAATTTGTCGAGCAGCAAGCACACAAAATACATTCATATAAGCCATCCAACTTAGCCCTGTCTTCCGGCGACTGCAAACGTTCGATAGCAGGCGCAGGATCATCATTTTGCAAATAAGGCTTAATTTTTTCATATTGTTTATAGAAAGCCCCCATATCAACAACTAAGTCACGGATCACCGGCAGCCCAGGTAAAGGACGCAAAATAAGTTTATTCTTTTTGATAACAGTGGATACTGGTGTAATGCATGCCAAGCCATTTTTGCCATTCATATTTATACCGTCAGAACCACAAACACCTTCTCGACAGGAACGACGATATGCAACACTGGAATCTTCATTTTTAACCAATTGCAGAACATCTAAAACCATCAAGTCCTTACCTTCAGGTAGTTCAACCTCCACTTCCTGCATGTAAGGTTTCAAATCTTTTTCTGGGTTGTAACGATAAACACTAACTAACACGATGCGTCACCTATATTCTAAATAAGAGTCTTAATAAGTACGGATTTTTGGTTCAAAAGTTGGCACTGTAAGTGGCGTAAAATTCACACCTCGTTTTGACAAGGTTTTGCTAACTGGCATATATAATGAATGGCATAGCCAATTCTCATCATCACGTTCAGCAAAATCTTCACGGGCATGAGCACCACGACTTTCTTCCCTTTGTTCCGCAGCTATTGCAGTGGCTTCAGCCACTTCAAACAGGTTTTCAAGTTCAAGCGCTTCAATGCGTGCTGTATTAAAGGCATGACTTTTATCTTCCAGATTTACATTAGCGATACGCTCACGCAAACCTGAAAGTTTTTCTATACCTTCACGCATGAAGTCACCGCGCCTGAATACACCGAAATGATTTTGCATAATGTTTTGCAATTCTTTGCGCAGACCTGAAACTTTTTCACCTGAAGTACTTTCGTTGAGTCGATTCAAGCGTTGCATACCTTCCTCAATATCTGTATCCGATGCATCACGCATCTCCACTCCCTGGCTCAACATTTTCTCAATATGAATACCCGCCGCTCTACCAAAGACAACCAGGTCTAATAAAGAATTACCACCTAAACGGTTCGCACCATGCACAGAAACGCAAGCAGCCTCCCCTACAGCAAACAAACCTTCAATTAACTTGTCATTGCCTTGATCATCTTGAGTCATTGCCTGACCATTAACATTAGTAGGGATGCCCCCCATCATGTAATGACAAGTTGGAATAACCGGTATTGGCTCTTTAACCGGATCAACATGAGCAAAAGTCCGCGATAATTCAAGAATGCCGGGTAACTTTTCATTTAAGGTTTTTTCACCCAAGTGATCGAGCTTCAATAAAACATGATCAGCATCTGGACCAACACCTCGACCTTCTAATATTTCTAAAACCATAGAACGTGCGACAACATCTCGACCCGCAAGATCTTTAGCATTTGGCGCGTAACGCTCCATAAAACGTTCACCATCTTTATTGACCAAGTACCCGCCTTCACCACGACAACCTTCAGTCACAAGAGTGCCCGCACCATAAATGCCGGTCGGGTGGAACTGCCACATTTCAATATCCTGAACTGGATAGCCCGCACGTAGTGCCATACCAATGCCGTCACCAGTATTAATTAGAGCATTAGTAGTTGAAGCATAAATGCGGCCCGCGCCTCCAGTAGCAAATACAGTTGCTTTTGATTTTATATAAGCAGTTTCACCAGTCTCTATACAAATGGCTATCACACCAACAACCACACCATCCTGGTTCTTGACGATATCAGTGGCAAACCATTCATTAAAAAATACAGTATTATTTTTCAGATTCCCCTGATAAAGAGTATGCAGTAGCGCGTGTCCAGTTCTATCAGCAGCTGCACACGTTCTGGCGGCCTGCCCACCATTACCATAATCTTTTGACTGCCCACCAAATGGGCGTTGATAAATACGGCCATTCTCTGTTCGAGAAAAAGGCAGCCCCATATGTTCCAGTTCAAATACAGCCTGAGGCCCTTCACTACACATATATTCAATAGCATCCTGGTCGCCGATATAGTCAGACCCTTTAACAGTGTCATACATATGCCAGCGCCAATCATCATTAGGATCGTCACTAGCTATAGCGCAAGTAATACCACCTTGAGCGGATACTGTATGTGAGCGTGTTGGAAATACTTTTGTAATAACTGCAGTTTTATAGCCTGATTGCGCCAATTGGAGTGATGCTCGCATTCCAGCACCGCCGCCACCAACAATTACAGCATCAAACGAAAGAGTTCTGATTTTAGACACGGTTTAAATACTCCATAAAATCTGTACGCCCCAGACAAGATAAACGAATAAAGCGATAAGACACAGCAACTCAAAGACAAACCGTATCTTATTGGCACTAGCGCCTAGCATCTTGGGGGTTAGGTAGTCAGTAGCAATAGTCCACATACCAATCCAAGCATGCGCACAAAGAGATAACAACGCAACTAAACTAAAAATACGAACTGCAGTATTAGTGAATAACGTTTGCCATTCTTGATACTGCATATCTGGCCTTGAGACAAAGATATAGGTCAGAAATAAGATATAAAGCAGTAATATTACCGCAGACACTCTCTGTACCATCCAATCATAGAGCCCGCTTCGACCAAAACTTGTAACATTAGTTACCATAACCATACCCCCAAAGCGATGAAGAGAATCAAGCTTACTGCTATTGTAATTTTTGCTCCAAGTGGCGCAGCCTCTTTAGTCTCGCCAATACCTGAATCCATTAATAGATGCTTGATTCCTGCAACCATGTGATATGCCAGTGCTGACAAAATCCCCCAGACCACAAACTTAACGACAGGCGAGGTCATTAGATCTTTAACCTGATTAAACCCTTCTTCACTACTTAATGAGGTGCCGAAGATCCAAAGCAGAATCGCAATACCAACAAAGACAATGATGCCTGATACACGGTGAGTGATTGATGTGTAAGCTGCTAACGGCAGATTGATTGTGGAGATATCCAAATTGACGGGTCGATTATCTTTCACTTGCGAACAACCTCACTTGCGAGATAATTTTATTTCTATCAGATTAATATAGTTGATAGAAATTTATTATCATAACTTTAAAGCTTTTGAAAAAAGTGCATAATAGTCCCTTAAGCCCCTTTAATCAACCGCCTTATAGCGCTTTTTTTATAAATTTGAAGAAGCTTTTTTTTGCACATTTTTGCTAGAAAGTTACATATAATATAAATGATAATTTGACAAAATAATTATCAGAAGCTAGTGTGCGTCTTCCGTAATGGTGCACTCTAAAAAAGTACACTTTTCAAATAAAATCTCTTAACAGGAGCTCTTATGGCTGAGAAGAAAGCTCAGTTGTCAATTGACGGCACAGATGAATCCTTCGACTTACCCGTCTATGAAGGCACAATTGGCGCAGATGTAGTTGATGTAAGCAGTTTGGCAGGAAAAGGAGTTTTTACTTTCGATCCAGGCTTTATGTCTACCGCCTCTTGCGAATCAAAAATCACCTACATTGATGGCGATAAAGGTGTCCTTCTTTATAGAGGCTATCCAATTGAACAACTCGCAGAAAAATCTGATTTCCTTGAATGTTGCTACCTACTGTTAAATGGTGATTTACCATCATCGCAACAAAAAGAAGAATTTGATAACGCTATCAAATACCACACCATGGTGCATGAACAAATGCACAGCTTCTTCAATGGATTCCCACGACATGCACATCCCATGGCCATTATGGTAGGAGTAGTTGGTGCGCTTTCTGCTTTTTATCACGAAGACCTAGAAATAAGTAACGAAGAACATCGAATGGATGCTGCAATGCGTGTTATTGCTAAAATGCCAACCTTGGCAGCGATGTGTTACAAGTATTCAGTTGGGCAACCATTTGTCTATCCCGACAACAGTCTAAGTTTTTCTGAAAACTTTTTACACATGATGTTTAGCACGCCTTGTGAAGAAACCAAGATCAGCCCTGTGCTAGTCGACGCGATGGATAAAATATTTCTCTTACATGCTGACCATGAACAAAACGCATCAACCTCTACTGTAAGATTGGCCGGCTCAACTGGAGCTAACCCCTACGCTTGCGTATCTTCAGGTATTACTGCTCTTTGGGGGCCAGCTCATGGTGGTGCCAATGAAGCAGTATTAAAAATGCTCAATGAAATTGGCGACGAGTCACAAATTGACAAATATATCGCTCGAGCTAAAGACAAAGATGACCCTTTCCGACTCATGGGCTTCGGTCATCGTGTTTACAAAAACTTTGACCCTCGGGCCACAGTTTTACGTGAAGCCTGCAAAAATGTTCTGACTGAACTCAATATGGAAGATGACCCCTTACTCAAAATTGCTATCAAGCTGGAAACAATTGCTTTGGAAGATGAATATTTTGTTGAAAGGAATTTATACCCAAATGTAGATTTTTACTCAGGTATTATTTTAAAAGCTATTGGCATTCCTATTGGCATGTTCACTGTTATATTTGCTACTGGCAGAACCCCTGGTTGGGTTGCTCACTGGCACGAAATGATCAGCAATCCTTTTAAAATTGGTCGTCCTCGTCAACTGTATACAGGCCCAACTTTACGAGATTATCCTGACGAATAAATCTCTTCTCGATAGTTCTAGGAAATATTATATTTCCTAGAACTTTTCATAGAACTTTTTCTAAAACTCATATAACACGGCAACCACATCACTCTGAAGCCTTCTCAACTTCCAAACTTTTAAATTTCACCTTAACATTTTAAGTCGATGCTTTTCTTCCAGCGCCACACACACCCCGACAATATAATTTCTTTAAAAATAATGGCATTATTTACAAACTGCTTAATTAACTTTTTATCAATGCCTGCTTTGGCCAATAGCCGACATTACAGTTAGTCTCAGTCCAGGCAATAAGTTTATTGTTCTTCAATAATCATATTTTTAGAAGCAGTCCTATTGACGGGAATCACTCACCGCTTGCAACAATCGGACTATTGCCAAACCTATTTAGCATCTCGCTTCCAGGAGTTGCCATGAACACCAGAAATACGATAGCACCAATTATTGGTATGAATACGAGCAGAAACCACCATCCGCTACGGTCAGTGTCGTGAAGGCGCCGAACAGTCACTGCAAGACTAGGAAGAAAGACGGCCAAAGAGTAAACCGTTGGAATAGCAGGAACGTCAGCACCCATTGCCACATTGATAATTCCCAACACAAACACAACAACCGCGTTGATGAGCACGAACATCCAGTACTCTTTGCGCCGAGCTCTTCCTGTAAACACGGCGTATTTACTCAAGACTGTTATGTACCACTCCATAGTCGGCATCCTCGTCTTACTAAAAGATTAATAAATGACCCTAAGTCTCGGCAGCTTGATTATGTCCGCTTTGGGTCGAAAGCGGACAAAACGTTAACCGAATGAACTTATAGTTATTATTTATCTAATTTTTTTAATTTTTTGTCTTTACGCTTTTCTTTCATTGTTTTAGCAGCCTTCTTTTTGACTGACTTCTTCGAATCTTGTCCCTTAGACATAAATCTCTCCTTTAACTTTGTTTTATGATATTACAGTAATTCTATTTGAATTAAGGGTACTGATTGAAAACTATGCATTGTAACGTCCGCTTTGAATAGAAAGCAGCCGTTGAACAATAAACCTCAAAAAGAGCATTATTTGGCACGCTTAAAATTTTAAAATGACATTACAGCCCGTTATGTTTATTAGCGAATAAAAAATTTAGATTACCTGAAAGCAAAAAACCAACATCACAATTCAGCGATGTTGGTTTTTGTTGGGCTAATATATAAATCATGTTTAACGTCTGATTTATATATAAATATGGCGTCCCCTAGGGGTTTCGAACCCCTGTTGCCTGGATGAAAACCAGGTGTCCTAGGCC
>Ga0055584_100000473_pt1 | contig 38206 bp, 29 predicted proteins | sample OSDHelmetaG_FD_58716 | JGI IMG/M metagenome (GOLD analysis project Ga0055584, IMG submission 58716) | Pelagic marine sediment microbial communities from the LTER site Helgoland, North Sea, for post-phytoplankton bloom and carbon turnover... | ecosystem: Environmental > Aquatic > Marine >...
GCGCGGCGTTCGGCGCGGCGGCGGTTTCTTCGGTTTTCATCACTTGGCTTTTCGTAATACTCGCGGCGGCGCATCTCTTTTTTAATGCCAGCGTGCTCAACAATCTTACGGAACCGTTTTACTGCCTCCTGAATTGATTCGTTTTCTCGTAACCGAAGCTTAACCACTCAAATCACCTTTTCTTTTTTCCTGATTGCAATATAAGTTTGTAAACAATACCTATGGAATATACATCGACTCATCTGAGGATGAGTATTCAGACGTTTCTGACAAAGGGGGTCCGCAAAAGGACCGCGACTCCCCAGTGGGGAAGGATCAAGATAACAAAACAGGCGGGATCTGAAAAGCCAACCAGATAAATACTCCGTGAAAACCACAAACAGTGTCCACAAAGACAGGTTATTCCGCTTTTAATATCCCCAGACGCTGTAATTTCGACTCACATTCATCCCGTTCCCGACTCCGTTTCAGCGATTTCCATGTTTCATCCTGAACTTCCAGAAACGCTTCCTGTGAAAACGGCGGACTCAGGGATTTCTTGGCCGCGTTCACCATCAATCGCTCCAAAACCCCCTTATCCAGACGTGTCAGGAACATGGCCCCCTGTCGGTAGTCCTCAAACGCTTCCCAGACAACCGGAAACAGCGGTTTGAGAATCTGCTCTCCTATCGCCCGTGAATATTCCTGAATCTCCCACTGTGCATGCGAGTCCATTCGTAAACTGATAAAGTGAATCAGGTTATGTAAATCAATCTTCCAATAGGCTTCGGTATAGGTCGCCAGTGGCAAATCTTTGCGGGCCTGCTCCCTGGCAACACCTGCCTCTAACCGGGCTTCATAAATATCGCGGGCATGCTTCTGAAACTGCGTCTCTTCGTCAGTCAGTTTCTGGCCAATTTCATCCGCTAAAGGGGCATCACTTCCCTGTCGGTTGGAAGTCGCCTGCGTTCGCCATTCGCCGGGCAGCGTCGTTTGAGCCGAGTCGATGGCAACCGAATAACGGGTGCTGTATTCGTTGACATTGGCGGTCCGGTGACGAATCCACTGCCGCCAGCAGTCCATCGGAACCCGCACCAGAAACTTGAGTTCGGCCATTTCAAAGGGGGTACTGTGCCGATGACGCATCAAATAGCGGATCAGAGTCCGGTCGTCGGAAACACGTTGCGTTCCCTCGCCGTAACTTACACGGGCTGCCTGAACAATCGAACTGTCATCGCCCATGACATCCACTAGACACACAAAACCGTCATTGAGGACCGGAATCTTTTTCCAGCGCAATTCTTCAATGAGTTCAGACCGCTCCGTCATCGGGAACACTCCCAGAATGCTTTAAAATTTGAGTTGAAATGAATACCAACGGGCAGAAACCGCTAAGAAATCTACCAAAGTCATTTATAGTCAACCATGAACATAAACGACACCTTACCGGCCTCTGAGTCTGCCAAAATCAATAAATTCACGCGCGCTCTCAAGAAAGGGCTCTCACACGAAATAGAGACTCTGGTCAAGAATTGGAAAGCCGGGAGGTAATGTCCACCGTCCGATTTTCGCGGGACGATTTTAAAGACGCCAGTAAAATTTCGGTCACATGCCTGGCCGTTGCGGCATTCGAGAGAGGCGGCTGAACGCCCTGCCGAATACAGGCCGCCCAGTGCTGGTGCGAATTCTGGATCGGATAGTCTGACAGGTTGACCGTTTCTTCGCCCAGCGGCAGATCTTCATCCACATCGGAAAGAGGATACAAATACTGTAAGGACTCTGCCTGACGACTGCTCACGATTTTGCCGGCTGTTCCATGCACAGAAAATTCGTACGTCCGCGCCGCATCGCACCAACCCGTTTGTGCGGTCCCTAAAGCACCGTTTTCGAATTCCAGTATCATCGACGCCGTATCTTCCAGACGCGTGGGCTTTGACACCGTGGTCAGTTTGGCCGTCACCGATTTCACTGCCCCCACCACACCCACCAGGTTGGCAATCGCATACACGCCCATATCAAACAAAGCACCCACGTCGGCCTTATCCGCATCAAAAAACCACAAGTCATCCGTCGGCTTCTCTTCCAGAATTTCCTGGATGCCCGCGTAATAGACTTCCGGACCGCCATGACTCGAACGCGCCTGCGCAGAAGATATCGTTCCCAGTTTTCCTTCCTGAATATAATCACGCGTCGCCAGCACATGCGGGTTCGACATATAAGGCAATGCCAGTACTGTCTGATTATGGTCGTCTGTCTCTTCAACAAACGCATCTGCTTCGTCCATCGAAGTACTCAACGGCTTCTGCATGTAAACGTGTTTGCCCGCCTTGATCGCTTTCACTCCCCATTCCACATGCAACGGATGCGGCAATGCAATGGCAACCGCGTTGATGCGGTCATCATCGATCACCTCCTGATAATTCTGAGTCGAATGCGGTACATTAAACTTGCGGCAGAGCACATCCAGCCGCGACTGCTTGCGACCCGCCAGCATCACAACTTCACAGTCATCCACCGTCTGCAGTTCCGGCAAATGCATCTTGGCAGCAATCCCCCCTGCCCCAATGATTCCCACTTTCAAATCTTTCATGTTTCTCTCCGCAATTAGTTCTCAATAGATGATGCTCCAGCGATTCAGTTTCATCATTTTTGATGGTCATGTAAAGGGTAGCAGCTCTCATGATGACCGAACCTCGCTCCAGCTGGACAGCAGAATAAACTGATTTCTGAGCGAGTCGGTGCTCAACCCTTATTCATGAACGTACCAAGATAAAGTCACATGTGACCTGATTTTGTATTTCAACCTGTCTGGTACTTCAATCACTTGGAATTCGCCGCTCATTCCAAGTAGAATGAGGAATAGTGACACTAATCTGAAGACCCGGTTTGATATTTCATATACCTCGAGGAAACTCCATGCGAGAATTTCACCATGTCGGCGTGATTACCGATGATCCACAGCCAGAGGAAATCTACGTCTCAGAAACGAAAGTTTTTGTCACCAACCCCAATGAGCACCCTTACAAAATTGAATATCTACGGTTCGAACCAGACAGCCCGGTGACCGGCCCGGTTCGAAACCAGCCGCATATCGCGTTTAAAGTTCCCGATCTTGAAAAAGAGATCGAAGGCATGGAAATTCTCCTGGGACCTTTCCAAGCAATGGAAAATTTGAAAGTGGTCTTTGTACTGATCGATGGCGCCGTCTATGAATTCATGGAATTCAGCGAAGGCACTGAATTTGGAGAAATTGATTCATGAATTTATCATATCGCCGCTTGTCTCTCTGTTTGATCGCTCTCGCCATCCTGAGTTTTGGAAATCTCAGTTTTGCGGAAGAAACAAAAACGCTGCGTATCGGCATTATTGGCCTTGATACTTCGCACTCCAGCAATTTCTCAAAAATCCTGAACGACCCCCAAACGAAATTTGAAGAATTCAAAACGTGCAAAGTGGTCGCCGCGTATCCTAAAGGGAGCCGCGATATCAAAGAGAGCCTGGAGAGTGTGCCCAAAATCACAGAACAGGTAACGCAGCTCGGCGTAGAAATCGTGCCCAGCATTGAAGCCTTGCTTTCCAAAGTCGACGCCGTCCTCCTGGAAAGCAACGATGGTCGCGTGCATCTGGAACAAGCCCTTCCCGTTTTGAAAGCAGGCAAACCACTGTTTGTCGATAAACCGATTGCCGGCGATCTGGTGGATGTGATTGCCATTTATGAAGCAGCCAAACACTACAAAACTCCCGTCTTCAGTTCTTCTTCGCTGCGCTATACCGATGGTGCCAAGAAAATTGTTGGCGGATCCGTGGGAGACATCATCGGCTGTGATGCCTACAGCCCCTGCCCGAAGGAATCGACACACCCCGATTTCTACTGGTATGGAATTCATGGCGTCGAAACGCTCTATACTGTCATGGGCCCCGGTTGCGAGACTGTAGTTCGTGTGAGCACACCCAACACAGATCTCGCCATAGGCACCTGGAAAGAAGGCAAGATCGGTACCTTTCGCGGACGCCGTAAAGAGAATAACAGCTATCAGGGTGGATACGGCGGAACCGTCTTTGGAACCAAAGGCACCGCACAAATCGGCAGCTTCAGTGGCTATGAACCGCTGCTCGTCGAAGTCGTCAAGTTTTTTCGAACGGGAAAAGCGCCCGTCTCAAATGCAGAATCAGTGGAAATTTACACGTTTATGACGGCCGCCGATCTGAGCAAAGCAAAAGCGGGCACTCCGGTCAAGATGCAGGCGGTGTACTCGCAGGCGTTGAAAGCAGCCAGAAAAAAACTGGCACCCTATCTGGATTAATTTTAAGATTCCGTGAGTACTGTTTTTTCAGAAGCACAGGTTTCAGAAATCAGATCCAGCATTCTGGTGCGATTAACAGGTTTCTTCAGGTAATCATTACAACCGGCATCGATGCACTTTTCCCGATCACCTTCCATTGCATTTGCCGTCAATGCAATGATCGGGCCCGTGTAACCCCGCTCACGCAGTTTCCCAGTGGCTTCGTATCCATCCAGAACCGGCATTTGGATATCCATCAAAATCACATCATAAAGCAGACCGCCCTCCATCGATTCCAGACCTGCCTGGTATGCCACTTCGCCATTTTCAGCAACGCTCACTTCCGCGCCAGCCTTCTTCAAGATGAAGGAAATCAGGCGTTGGTTATCAGGACCATCTTCTGCCAGCAGTATTTTTATCCCTTTCAAACACGGTTCATCAGAGGTGGGATGTCCCGTCTGACTTTGATGCGACTCTTGAACATCCTGTGAACTCTCATTGGAATGCTCCTGCATTAATTTAATACCCACCAGACTTCCCGCTTGAACGGTGACACTAAATTGAGAACCCTGATCGGGTTCGCTGGAAACCGTGATCTCGCCACCTAACAATTCTGCCAGACGTTTGCAGATCGTCAGACCTAATCCCGTCCCACCATATTTCCTGGTTGTCGATGAGTCGGCCTGCATAAAGGGACGGAACAGATTCGACCTTTGTGACTCAGTCATGCCAATGCCCTGATCGACGACCGTAAATTGAACCTGTGGCTCCTGTCCGGCGGATTCCAGAAGTCGTGTTTCCAGTCGGATTGTACCTACTTCCGTAAACTTGATGGCATTTCCGATCAGGTTGATCAGGATCTGCCTGATTCTTGTCGGGTCAGATTTGATTTTGAAAGGTAGCGGATATTCAAAACTGGCTTCCAGTTTCAGTCCTTTGGCTTCAGCTCTCACCTGGACCAGTTCCAGGACCTCTTCCACAATTTTTTTGGGAGAACACAAAATCGATTCGATCTCAATTTTATCCGCCTCAATTTTCGAAAGGTCCAGAATATCATTGATCAACTCCATCAAATGCCCGCCATTGCGTTTGATGATTTCTAACGAGTCCAAAAACAGCTCGGGCATCTGATGGGAAGTGGCTTCCAGCTCCAGGATTTCGGTATACCCCAGAATGGCTGTCATCGGAGTGCGTATTTCATGACTCATATTTGCCAGAAAGGCACTCTTGGATTGATTTGACGCTTCCGCTTCTCGTCTTAATGTTTTCTGCTCGCGGAGCAACTGTACTGCGCGAATCGCATTCCTGACGCGTGCCTTGATTTCCGAATTGGTTGCTGGCTTTGGAATATAATCGAAGGCCCCTTCATCAAACGCACGCGAAATTACTTTTCCATCATGCTGAGAGGTGACCATAATCACCGCCATCTCTTCAATTTTGTAATTCGCACGGATATCCCGCAATACCTCAAATCCATTCAGAACAGGCATTTCAACATCGAGTAATACGATATCCGGTTTCAGCTCATGAACTTTCTGCTGCGCTTCTTCGCCATCAGTGGCCGTGAATAATTGATAATCGGGTTGAGTGAGAGCATCCGTAAAAATACGTCTGATTACCTCAGAGTCATCCACAATTAATATTTTGGAAATCGGGTTGAGTGGGAGCATATTTCTGTCAGGGCCTTAGATTTACAGAAAGCGAGAAAAAGAGGAGACAGCACTGTAAAATTAGGTCGAAACATGCCTTAACGATCGCAGAGAACCTGGATTTCCACTGTTTTTAAATTGAACAAATAATATTCGTACCAGTTAAAACACTAAAACCGATTATGACTCAATTTAAACGGGGGGAGAAGTTCCCTGACAAAACATCACGTATTTCGTTTTATCTTAAAATTCGTTCAGTCATCAGAGACTCGAAGTGCTGGAATCTCCCTCTTGAGCGTCTCCAGTATAGCATCAGAGGCGCTGGTATTGCTCAGACTTAATTCGACCAGATTCGGCGTGGAAGACAGATAACCCACCCCATAATCAGTCACACCAGTGTGATCCAAAACCAGGACTTTAAGCCGAGGCAACCGCGCCAGAATTTTTAATCCTTGATCTGTGATCTGCGTGCCATCCAGCTCCAGTGATTCCAGATTTCGAAGCCGGGAAATCATCGAGGCACCACGGTCCGAAATATCACAATATGATAAATTCAAACCTGTTAAAGTCTCTTTCGTTGGTCCCCTAGTGAGAGTTTCCAGTTCCGATTCGGAAAATTCAGAATCAGGTAATCCAACAAATGTCAAGCCGTCTATATTGAGCAGAGACTCCAAACATGATTTTTCAATCTTGCACTTTTTGAGACCAATGGTTTTCAAATTTCTGAGCTGCGAAATTTTGATTGCTCTCTCTTGATTAATGTGAAACCCTTCTAATCCCAGATAATTTAACCTGGGGAAGTGAGACAATAAATCAAACAATTCATCGAGTTCTTCGGGACTGGTAATCGTCTGACGGTATAATTCGATACCAGACAGAGAACGATGATAGCGTAATAACGGACCAGGAATAAAGAGAGGCTCTTTCGCCCCTCCATAGACTGTTTCCACTGGCTCTCCCCGATCGTTCTGATAAGTCACTATCAGATAAGCCTTTTGTTTTTGAAAAGCGACAATGGTCGTATGAAACTGAATCACCACAAAAAAGGAATAGGCGATTGTGATGCATACGAATACCAAAGCACCAATCAGACCTCTGCGGATGAGAACCCGTCTGTTGTTGTGCGTTGCACCAACCAGTTTGGGTTCGACATCTGAATTCATATTCTCACCGGTTTCATTAGCGTGCCGTCCATCCGCCATCAACGGTCACCATACTGCCCGTCATATAGCTTGATGCATCGCTGGCCAGAAAAATCGCTGCGCCCTGTATTTCTTCCATCCGTGCCCAGCGATTCATGGCCACCGCGCCCACGATGAATTTTTTGATCTCTTCGGTTTCTGCAAATGGTTCATTCATCGGCGTCAGAAATGGTCCCGGACAGATGGCATTACAGGTGATTCCGTATTCACAAAGTTCCAGACCTAAAGCCCGCGTCATCTGTACCATCGCACCTTTACTGGAAGTATAAGGAGTTCGATTCGCCATTCCCACCAGTCCCAGTGTACTCGCTAAATTGATGATCCGACCATACTTCGCCTGTTTCATATGCGGAACCACAGACTTCGCACACAACCAGGGACCGGTCACATTCACATTCTGTACCTGCTCGAAGTCTTCCAACGACAATTCATCTATGGGCCCGCGAATATTCACTCCCGCGTTATTAATCAGAATATCAATCTTTCCGAACTCCGATATCGCACGCTCCGTCATCGCAGCAACCTGATCGGCATCGGTCACGTCCGCCTGCATCCCAATCACACGATTTCCATAGTCTTTCTGAATTTGGGCAGCCGTCGCGGTGACTTCATCTTCATGACGACTGGTCAGCAGCAAATCAGCGCCTGCAGATGCCAGACCCTCTGCCATAGCTGAACCCAAACCTTTGGACCCCCCCGTGATGATAGCAGCACGACCTGTTAAATCGAACAATTTTATTCCAGGCAGCATTGATGTCCCTTCCTCTTTTTTATTTTCAACTGTTGGCAATCACCGATATATGTTTTTGAAATGCAGCATCCGTTTCCGGAAAATCGCTTCGATAATGTACTCCACGACTCTCCCGACGTTCAATCGCAGAGGCAATCATCAGCTGCGCAACAAGCAGCATGTTCTGCAGTTCCCAACCACTCAACGTTTTGAATTCACGGTTCACCACATAGCGACTCCAGAAATCGACTTTTTCTTTCGCGTCTTTCAGGGATTCTGCACTTCTCGTTATCCCCACATCACGCCACATTAAACTGGCTAGCGAGTTTCTTAAATCGTCACTATCTAAATCTTCATCCGAGCCTTTCTCTGAATCCCACTCAGGCAAGAGTGAAGCAGAGAACTGATCGGGTTGACTGAGCGCTGCCGCGGAGGCTCCTTTTCCAGCGGCGGCACCAAAGATCAACCCTTCCAGCAGACTATTGGAAGCCAGACGGTTACTACCATGCAAACCGGAGGAAGTCACTTCGCCGGCGGCCCAGAGATGGGGAACCGAGGTACGCGCCTCCAAATCAGTTTTCACCCCGCCAATCATATAATGTGCACCAGGACGAACGGGAATTTGATCTTTCGATAAATCGAGCCCAAAACTCGCACACACTTCGCTAATGTTGGGAAACCGCTCTCTGATGAGTGATCTTTTCAAATGCGTTAAATCAAGATAAACACAAGAGTGATTCGTTTTCAACATCCGATCGGTAATCGCCCGGCTCACAACGTCGCGGTGCGCTAATTCCAGATCGGGATGATATTCCGACATGAAACGCACCCCGTTACTATCGCGCAAATATGCACCTTCGCCACGTACCGCTTCGGAAACAAGATAACGAGCCCCGCCCGCAATATATAGAACCGTAGGATGAAACTGCATAAATTCCATGTCCTGCAGTAAAGCGCCGGCGCGAAATGCCAGAGCATGTCCATCGCCGGTCGCCAGAGCGGGATTGGTGGTTTCCCGAAAAAGACAACCCGCGCCACCGGTTGCCAGAATGACCTGTTTGGCCCAGATCAAAGTTTTTCCATGATAGCGGTTCCAGATAATTGCACCGCGGCACTTTCCCTCTTCGGTCACTAAGTCGAGGGTCGGAGTTTTCGTCCAGGTCTGGATGGAGGGTCGATTTTCGACTGCTGACACCAGCGCCCGCATCAGCTCTTTTCCCGTCGCGTCGCCCAATGCATGTGCGACCCGGCGATGACTGTGCCCCCCCTCCTTGGTGAGAGCCAGCTTGCCGTCCTGTTTGTCGAAGTCGGCGCCATACTCAATTAATTCACGTATATGACGCGGCGCTTCCTGGCAAACATGCTCTACAAGTTCTCGATTACAAAGATCTTTACCCGCGGCTAATGTATCTTCGATATGATTGGAAATATCGTCCAGTGGATCCAGCACACCCGCAATGCCTCCCTGGGCATAAGCGCTGTTGGACTGCGTTACTTTCCCTTTGTTAACGATAATCGTTTCCAGACGAGGATCAATTTGCAGCGCCGCCCGGGAACCGGCAATCCCGCCACCAATAATCAACACATCTGTGAAGATATGGGGGATGCGTTTCGGATTGATACGAGTAAGATAGCGCTGACCAGATTCAATCTGAATAGGATCCAAGTCTTCGTGCTCCTTTAACTCTTTCAATTTATTCTGTTGATACAGAAGAAATTAAACCCCCGCTGAAATTAGATCGTCATACAGGAAAAACCACCATCGATGGCTATGTTACTGCCTGTCAGAAAACTACCTGCCTTACCGGCTGCCATTAACAAAACTGCGCCCGCCAATTCATCCGGATCACCAAAGCGGTTCGCTGGCGTATGGTTCATAATACTGGCAACGCGTTCGGGTGTCAGCACTTTTCGATTTTGCTCCGCCGGAAAAAAACCGGGAGAAAGTGCATTTACACGAATCCCCTGTTCGGCCCACTCGCGCGCCAGGTTCTGAGTCAAATTTAATACGGCTGCTTTCGACGCAGAATAGGTAAAGACCCGTGATAAGGGAGTAATCGCGCTCATGGAGGTAATGTTGATAATAGAGCCGGCCACTTTCTGATCCAGCATTGACTGACCAAAGACCTGACAGGCCACTTTTACACTCAACAGATTCACGCGGAAAATATTGTCCCATTCCTCATCGCTGATTTCCAGAAAAGGAGTCGCCGCATTGATGCCGGCTCCATTTACCAGAATATCTGCAACCTGCCCGTTATTTTTCAAATGTGCGACCAGCGACTCAAGATCGCTTCGACTGGTAGAATCGGCTGTAAAAAATTCGGCACTGCCTTGCAGTTCCTCAATCATTTTTACACGACTGGCGCCGTTTTCCGCATTGCGACCCACGATCACCACATGAGCGCCCGCCTGCGCCAGCGCGTCTGCAATCGCACCGCCCAGAACTCCCGTACCACCAATCACAACAGCCGTTTTACCAGACAGGCCAAACAGATCCTGCAAATACCGGGATGAGAATGTTTCACTCATCACACACCACCTTCTCTATATCAAAGAATCGTCACACAGCAGAAATGGAAAAACTAACCAATGAATTCCAATTTCACCGGGTTGGGAATAATGCCCGCTTCGTAACCCCGGTTAAGCAGAGTCGCAACTGCTTCGCGTCCCCGTTCGCCGAAATCCAGAGTCCAGTCATTGACATACATGCCGACAAATTTGTCAGCACTTTCCAGATTCAGATCGCGCCCATACTTTAATGCATGTTCCAGGGCTTCTTTGCGATGGTCTAACCCATACTGAATGCTCTTCTTCAAAATCGCTGTGACTTCTTCCATCATTTCCATGCCCATGTCTTTGCGAATCGCATTCGCACCCAAGGGCAGTGGTAGACCGGTCTCTTCATACCACCAGACACCCATATCAACAACCAGCTTCAGCCCCTGACTGGCATACGTCAGTTGTCCTTCATGAATGATCAGACCAGCATCCACTTTTCCCTGTTCGACCAGGTTCAGAATTTCATCGAAGGGATGAATTTCGTATTCGAAATCGTCACCCAGTAGTAATTTCAATGATAGAAATGCGGTTGTCAATTTGCCGGGAATCGCAATTGTTTTTCCCCGCAGGTCATCGATCTTCCAGTCTTCCCGCGCGACAACCATCGGCCCGTATTGATCACCAATCGAAGCGCCACAAGAACAGATCGCATAGGTATCCGTCAGATAGGCATAACCGTGCAGACTGACGGCCGTCAGTTCCAACTCGGCATTAAAAGCCCGCTGATTTAATGTCTCGATATCTTGTAACTCATGAGTAAACCGATACTTACCGGTTTCTACCTTGTCGTTAGCCAAGGCATGAAACATAAAGGCATCGTCCGGATCGGGACTATGACCTACCTGAATTAATACTTTCTCATCTGTCATCATGGATCACACACATTATTAAAGTGAAAAGGTTGAATACAAGCGATTGCACACAGGCTGAAATACCAGTCGCAAAAGCCGGAATAGCGACAAAATAGCTTGCTGAATACTATAGAGAGTTCCCGACGACTTAGCCACCTTGCAGAGAAAACTACTTACCTGTGAGACCAGAACACGGTTTTTCAGGAAAACTGAAATTCAGAAGGCTGGATCTGGGAAGAAAATCAGTCTCGGTCCGTTATCAATAAAATTCTTGTCACAAAAAAACTGGCAATGTATATTCATATACCGTCACTCACATCGTTTCTTATTCATTTTGAAGCGCGTCGAAGGAAGTCTCATGAAAACCATCCTCCTTTTCTGTCTGCTCATCTTTGTCATTACACCTTCAGGCTTACTTGCACAAAAGAAAGGGGAACGGGTCATTGTGACGACCAGGAAAGCCGACTTGAAGGTGGACGAAACCGTTCTCAAAACATTAAGTGAAGGCTTTGAAGTTGTTATTAAAGACATCAACGGCCCCTGGTACTGGGTGGATCATAAAGGCACCCTTGGTTGGGTTCATTCTGAAAGTACCAAAACCGTGGATCAGGCAATCGATTTCTACACACGTCAAATTGCGAACAACCCGACGAGTAACAATTATCGATATCGGGGAGATGCGTTTCGGCTGAAAAAGAATTACAAGTCTGCCTTATCAGATTTTAATGCAGCAATCAGACTCAATCCCAATTCTGCCAGAGCCTTTGATTCCCGTTCAAAAATCTATAGCAAAACAGGCAAAAAAGCGAACGCATTCGAAGACCTGAATACAGCGATTAAACTGGATCCCAACTCGTCGACCAGATACAACAACCGGGCTGTCATCCTGTCCGGGAACTCCAGGTATTCCGAAGCAATCCAGGATTACTCATCAGCAATTCGTTTGAACCCCAATAAAGGAATCTATTACAAAAACCGCGGCTTGTCGTACAAAAAAACAAAGCAATACGATTTAGCCATTAAAGACTTTACTACTGCCATTCGGTTAGTTCCCACTTATGCAGACGCCTATACAAACCGCGGCGATACTTATAAGACCCTAAAAAATGAGGAAGCCGCTATTAATGATTTTGAAAAGTCACTCAAAATCGATCCCAAAGATAGTTCGACAAATTATAAAGCAGGCCTCTGTTATCAAAATAAAAATCAATTCCAGCAGGCGATTCAGAAATTTAACGTCGCGATCAAGTCAAATCCAAAATATCGTTTCGCTTACCGGGCACGCGGAATCTGCTATCGAAAGCTCGGAAATTATGCAAAAGCATTGCAGGATATTGATAAAGCGATCCAGCTCTCGCCCAAATACTCATCCGCCTATCGCAGCCGCGCCTGGTTAAAAACTACTGCTTCAGACCCCAACTATATCGATGTCAAAAAAGCGAAAGACGATTTAAGACAGGCCGAAAAGTTAGCCTCAAAAAAATCATGGCAATTGTATCAGGCACAGGCGGCACTCTACGCTACCGAAGGCAATTTTAATAAAGCAATAGAGGCCGGCAAAAAATGCCTCGAACTGCAAAAAGCATATCCGAATCTGCGAAAAGAACTGATACAGGAATCGGAAGCGCGTCTCAAACTCTACCAGCAAAACAAACCCTTCCGAGAGATCCCGCAGAATAATTAAAACAGCCTCTATAAAGATTGATTACCACAAAAGGCATGAACGAATAACACGAACCTAATCTGTTTCTATTCGATATATTTTATAATTTTGCTACCACGAAAGACACGAAAAGCACGAAATTTAAAAACGGTGATCCTGTATCTACTCAATTCACAAGCAGTGATTTCACAAAGCACTGAATATTTTTATTACTTAAAAAGAACACCTGATATCACTCCCGCAACACACACTCATTTTCGTGTAATTTCGTGTCTTTCGTGGTAGAAACTTTTTCTCAGTCAAATAAAAGGAACTCAAATGACCGAGATCCTCTTCAAAGAAGAATGCTACGCGATTCAAGGGGCAGCGTTTGAAGTCTATCGTGAAATGGGATGCGGTTTTCTGGAAGCCGTTTATCAGGAATGTCTGGAACGGGAATTGAATTTATCAAAAATCCCTTTTGTCTCGTATCCAAAATTACAACTGACCTATAAAGGGATTCCACTTGAGAAAACATATCAGCCTGATCTCATCTGCTATAATTCGATCATCGTCGAACTCAAAGCCGTGAAAGAAATCGCCGCCGATCATCAGGCTCAGATTCTCAATTATATGAAAGCAACCGAAATACAACTCGGCTTACTGATCAACTTTGGCAGTCACCCCAAAGCCACAGTGAATCGATATGTTTTATAATTTTGCTACCACAAAAGACACGAAGCAGATTTCCAATGATGGCTTCTGCAGGGTTCTTAAAGATCATGCAAACGACCATCCATAAGCGGCTTAAACTCTTGGCTTGCTTTTCTGCGATTGTTTGGCTCGGCACACTACACCCACTGCGATCAAGACAACGCTGAACACGAATACCAAAACGATTCCAAGCGGCTCAAGTTCAACCGAGATACTTGTATCGTAAACGTTGATACTTTCATCGAAAACTTAGCGGAAGAAATCGACATTTACTGGCGAGTAGGCAGCTACGATGAGAGAGAAACAGATTACCGCAAGCAGAACAAAGGCAACAGAGAATGCGATGATGCTACATAGATTCCATTTGTCCATAAGTCAATTTTCCACTTCGCCTTTGGTGCGGTGAACCTTCCATCATTGTATCGGGTAGTCGATACTTTGAGAATCCCAACTGAACATGGGGAATATGTTAAATTGTCAAGAATAGCCCCATGTATCCGACATTTCCCAGATGGCTTGAGTATGAAACTATTCCAGGCTCGTTTTCACTCATCCTCTTTTGTTCGTGTTGTTCGTGCCTTCCTTAATCACCGAGACAAAGGATTTTGCCTCCATTCGAATTCACCCGGTCTGCGTAATCAAGAATCGCGTCGATAATTTTGTCCATTTGATTCTTGTTAATTTTCACCTTTATTGGAGAACCGCCCACCTTGTCTTTCCACCCGGTAATGACTTCAAATTCAGGTGGTCTTTTTATTAGGTCGTTCTTAGCATCCATGAACAGACGCCGAAAGTGGTTGATGTTAGAGCGGTCAAATTCAGAGTTATCATATAAATCTACAATAATCCCAATTTCATTTCCCATGTGTTCGTTCCAAGACCACCAGTACCAATAATATCCGCTGTCCCCTTCAAAGGACGTGATATAGTGGTTCTCAGCTTCGTTTTTGTAAATAATTGTGAGTGCCACTTTAAAATCCTCATTATTTACCTGTTTCTTTTTCTAATTTTTCGTGTAATTTCGTGTCTTTCGTGGTAGAAAAAAACAAACTGTCACCGGCCCTCATCACTCAAAATCCGTTCCAGCAAATCCGCGGGCTGATCTTCCGGATGAACAGGAATTTCGCAACACTCTTTGATGTTGCGAAAAAAAGTGTGCTGCCGTTTGGCAAACCGACGCGTCTGTTGCTTAAGCAGTTCGACGGCCCGATCGTAGGAATACGCGCCTTCCATAAAGTCGATCAGCTCTTTATATCCCAATGCCTGCCGCGCCGTGCGGCTCATCGGTTCTGCTGCCGACAGCAATTGCTTGACCTCATCCATCAGCCCTTCAGCAAGCATCTGATCCACGCGCTCATTGATTCGCTCATAGAGCCACTCACGATCCGGCAATAACCAGAATACATGCGCCGGACATTCTTCCGCATTCAAAACCGGTTCAGCATGCTGTGCAGAAAGAGGAACGCCAGTCACATGATACACTTCCAGCGCGCGGGCCACACGGCGGACGTCATTCGGATGCAATTTCTCTGCCGAAACCGGATCAACGGCTGCCAATCGATCATGCAACGCCTCATTGCCCTCGGTCTCCGCGAACGTTTCCATCTCGTTCCGATACTCCCAGTCCGCAGAAGGACCATCAAACACACCTCGCAAAATGGTCCGCAAATACAGACCCGTGCCTCCCACAAACAGCGGCGTTCGTCCCCGCGTTATAATCTGCTCGCAACATTCTTTGGCAGCCGTAAAATAGTCGGCAACACTGAACTTCTCATGAGGCTCGATCAAATCAATCAAATGATGTGGCACACGCGCTCGCTCTGCAGGAGAAGCCTTCGCTGTCCCAATATCCATACCCCGATACAGCGACATCGAATCCATTGCCAGAATCTCTGCATTCAGATGTTCTGCCAGCAACAGGCTCAACTCGGTCTTGCCGCAAGCCGTCGGACCTGCCAGAAACCAGCACTGTTGTAATACTTCGGTTGAAAACTGCATATTCGTTTCATCTCATACTGGTCTGATCTCTCACTCTAAAAAGAGTAAGTCTCTTCCAGCCGGGACTCGTCATTTTTGGCTCATTCGGCTACGATACACATCATACATTCTGAGCCGCTCAGAATTTCGTATTGTCATGTAGTATATTTATCAGCGTCTAATGTCGAAAGAGAGACACCATGGCGAGTTTCGAAACCAGCGTTCAGTTATCCACCACAGCCGAAGAAATCTTTGATTTTCTGATCGATACCGAGAACATTCTGAAAATCAGCCCCCCCGATACCGGACTGGCATTTACCAATAAACCGGACAAATTACACCAGGGCGCCATTCTGGATTTCCAGATTCAAGGCTTCGGACAGGTTCAGCAGGGGTCACATGAAATCATCGAATTTAACTCTCCCGAGTTATATATCGAAAAACAGATTACCGGGCCACTCAAGTCCTACCTGCATGAACATCACGTTGTAGCGAATGGAGACAATCAGGTAACCGTCATTGATCGACTGGAATTCGAACCACCAGGAGGCCTGCTCGGCTTCTTAATTACCGAATCGAAGCTCCTGGAACTGTTCGACGAAGGCTTTTTCCATCGCCACAATGCCTTAAAAGCGATCTTTAACTAATCCAAAATGCGTGAAGAATTGCTGCTTACTTGAATGCACGACGATCGCCAGGCCGGGCAATGCGCTCTGCGGGTAGACCCAGATCGGCTTGAGCCGGCTTATCGGGCTCCGTTAAGTAAACTGTTTTTAATGCATCCAGACGCTGCTTGATTGACGACAGTTCTTCCAACTCCTCACTGATGGAAACATTCGACGTTTCTAAAGCACCCGCTTGAATTAGGCCAGCCCCTTTTTTTCCCGGCGTTAAGATACGCCCGGTTCCGGAACGCGGAGTCGCTTCAAACAGACAGCACTCGCGGGGGAACAATTCACTCGAATCCGTAAAGCAGACCAACTGAACATGGCCGATGGTCTGTTTTTGTTCTTCGTCAGCACTCGTAACCATCGCCGTCACTTCACCCGTTTCGGAAATCTGAATTGAATGCGATTTTGGCGGCAAAGTAACTTCAGGCTCCAGAGGATAATTCTTTTGTGAACCACGAATACAAATACGGTTTTCTTCGTCGATTAATAATCGTCCCGTTCGGGTAAAGACAGTTTTATCGCCCAGATTAACCTGCAGAAACCCCTGACCCTTGATGGCAATGTCCAACTCGCGCCCGGTCTCGATCATTTCACCAATGGTTTGCGAAACCCGTGTCTGCAAAACCTGACTGCCCATACCCACGGCAATCGGCGGTTCTGACTTCGCTGCTTCACTGGCCGGTGTTTGCACATAATCATAAGGCAACGATTCAAATTCGACATACGAACGCTTAAAACCAATCGTTCCCGCATTCGCTATGTTGTTGACGATCACATCGCGCGATAGCCTCAAGGCATCCACGGTCGGCTTCAAGCGGTGTAACAATTCATCCAGGTCCGCTTTAGAAGAAAATCCGATGAAGCCGGTCTGATCGGAGGGTGGTCCCTGCAAGATGGAGCCCAGCTGTGGAACTGCATTGACATCCAAACGGGAAAGCGGCAATTCATCCGGTGTCTCAGCTGAGTTTTTAACATTTTGAGGCTGTAATAATTTGCGAATAGAAAGCAGATCAGAGGCTGCCTTGTGAGGCACACCCTGAAGTTCTTCAAACCAGATTTCCAGTTCTTCTTTCGAAGCATGAGGAAGGTGTTCGCGAATAATCGAACGCATCATCTGGTCTTTTCTGGCTGCACTTTTTTTCCTGGAATCTTCAAGCGGTTCGGCATTGAGAGGCGGCATCAACGGGCCAGGAGTCTGCTGAATTTCCTGTCCTGGATCTAATAGAAGAGGAGCCTTCGGGTGATTGACTTCTAATGGTTCAATGTGTTTTTTGACAGTCCCGGGAAATTTCAATTCGGGACCTTTCACCTCGGGCTCATCCGAGGCACTTTCCTCCGCGCTCGTTTCGGAAAGCGCTAATTCAACCGGATTCAGATTTTCTGCAGAGAAATTTTCCGCAGAGAAAAACGGATCTTCGCTAGAGTCTGTCTGCTCAATCAATGACTCATTAACCAATGGTTCATCAAATTGAACTGTGGTATTTCCGCGGGGCGCGCGATCTATGGCAACAGTTACCGCGCCAGTTTCATTCGCAAAACCCAGGTCCCTGAAATACAGAATTCCCTGGATGAATAAGACCACCGCCAACACACAAACCGAAACGGCAAATATCATCCGCTCAAAATTTTTTCGCATACCTGCTTCCCTGCAGTAACAAGACGCCGCTCTTTGCTTCGACCTGCTGATTGAGATTTCAAAATCAGAGTCGTTAAGTTATCGAAATTAACACTTTAGAACAAGACTTTTCCTGGCAAGGCCTGAAAGAGCCGCAGACCATCAGTACCAGATTCCTGTCATTACCGATAATCTTAGAGACCGAAAGTCTCTTTATGTAGCGAAAACACCCACTGATTTCGTACAATAACCGACTCTTCACAATACACAGGGATCGAGATCCTGAATGTCGCGTGAGAATGACTCCTTGAAATCAAAGAACACTAATGAATATCGACCTACCCAAGGCCTACCGAATTCGCCAGAACTTCCAATCTTCTCGGCTGGAGAACATTCCAGAGACCATTCAGGCAGAACTCACGAAAATCAATCTGGGAAAAGTAGTTAAACCAGGAGACTCCGTTGCCATCACAGTCGGCAGCCGGGGCATTGCCAATATCGACTTGATTACGAAAACAACCGTCGATTTTCTGAAATCTCTCGACGCGGTTCCTTTTATCGTTCCCGCAATGGGAAGTCATGGCGGGGGAACGGCAGAAGGACAAGCTGCCGTCATCGCCGGATATGGAATCACCGAGGAAACCATGGGAGTCGAGATCCGCTCCTCCATGGAAACGGTCATCGTCGACACCACCCCCCAGGGCATCCCCGTTCATTTCGACAAACACGCCTATGAAGCAGACCATGTTCTGATTTGCGGTCGCGTCAAACCACACACGCGTTTTGTCGGCGATATCGAATCGGGCCTGCACAAGATGATGCTCATCGGTCTGGGCAAACACGCCGGCGCCAAAATCTATCACCGTGCCATTGAAGATTTCAGCTTTGAAGAAATCATCAAAGCCGTCGCACAATCCGTCCTGGAAAAATGCTCTGTCGTCGGCGGACTGGCGATTGTAGAAAATTCTTACGACGAAACCGGATTGATTGAAGCCATTCCTCCGGAACAGTTTTATGAACGTGAAAAAGCACTGTTGAACATTGCCCGCGAATGGCTGCCAAGGTTACCCTTCGAAAAAATAGATTTTCTGATTGTCGATCGTATTGGAAAAAACATCAGCGGCTCGGGAATGGATGCTTGTGTCATCGGCCGCAAGTTTAATGACCACGCTGCCACCGAACACGACAATGTTGCCGTGAAGCGTATTATGGTGCGCAGCCTGACCGAAGAAACACACGGCAATGCTCTGGGAATCGGTTTAGCCGAATTCACCAACCAACGCACAGTCGACGGCATTGACTGGAAAATCACACGCATCAACGCGAATACCGGAAGTCACCCCACCTCAGCGATGGTCCCTCTGGTCTACGAAACAGACAGAGAAGCCGTTGAAGCCGCTTTATCAACCATCGGACTGGTCGAACCAGAACAAAGTCGTATCGTACAAATTTATGACACACTCGAACTAAGTGAAGTCATCGTCAGTGAAACGTATCTGAATGAAATCAACGAGCGGGACGATCTGGAAATCATGTCGGGACCGTTTGAATTACCATTCGATACACAAAATAATTTAACCCCCGTTTTTGAAAAAACTCAACACTAACCCATTACACTAACTCCCACAGAAAGAAATTCATGTCTACCGAAGGCCTCTCAGAAGCTGCCCTTGCAGAACTCGCCAAGTATGATACCCCCACTGTTTGCAATGTGATCGAACTCTGGAACATTCGCCCCCGCAACACAGGCTACATGAACGATTCCATTAAAGCCTGCTTCCCCAAGATGCCACCTATGGTAGGCTATGCCCTGACTTCAACCTTTCGCAGTATGGCACCACCGCGCAGTGGCGATGTCTACTCGGGACTGGATGCACAGGTCGCTGCTTTCGAATCACTGCCCGGTGCCCCCGTGGTCGTGTATCAGGATATCGACGAACCAACGGCTTCAGCCACCTTCGGCGAAGTCATGTGCTCCACCTATAAAGCCTACGGCGCGAAAGGCATTATCACTTCGGGCGCCGGACGCGATCTGGATCAGGTTGAAGCCCTCGACTTTCCCGCATTCACCAACGGCACCAACTGTGCCCACGGCTATTGTCATACGTTGCAGGTCGGCGTGCCGATCACCGTTGGCGGCATCGCCATTTATCCCGGCGACTTACTGCACGGCGACTTGAACGGCGTCACCACGATCCCCACTGAGATCGCCTCAGAAATTGCAGACGCCTGCAAAGACCTGATGAAAGCCGAAGACATCGTGCTCGACTATCTCAAAGAAGGTAACCTGACCCCCGAAGGACTCGGAGCAGCCCGCAAAGAACTCGGAGCCGAAATCGCCAAACTAGGAAAACGCTTGCGGGGTGAATAACAAACAATCCCACAAAATTGATTTAAAATACAAAGCTGGCTCTCTCAGGGAGCCAGCTTTTTTCTTTGGTGGTCCCAAAATAAACAACCTGGTGTGGCCCTGAATGCAATTCGGAATTTCCGCGGGCAACAGGAAACTGTCAGAGCATGCGTCCTAAAAACTAACAGGATCCAATCACCAGTGTGCCGCAACTCAGCCCGAAACAAATTCAGGCCACCCGGTTCGTGTTTTTCGTGGTAGTAAAAAATTACGACGATCGCACGAACCTTTCAAGCGACTGGATTCTTGAGAATCCCATTGACGATCTTTGCGGGTTGGCCATCCGTTAAACGTTCCTGTCTTGTGGATCGTTCGAATAGTACCTCGCGATGATCAAGGCCGAACAGATGCAGCAGCGTCGCATGATAATCGAAATGCGTAACGTGATCGTGGATCGCTTTAAATCCCAATTCGTCGGTTTCGCCGTGAATGTGCCCGCCCTTCACACCGCCACCCGCGAGCCACATGCTGAAGCCGTAGGGATTGTGGTCACGTCCGATCGGTTTTTGCATTTCGATGATCGGCAGACGGCCCATCTCACCGCCCCAATGCACGAGAGTCGTATCGAGCAAACCGCGTGACTTTAAATCTTTGACCAGCGCTGCCGAGGGTTGGTCGGTTTTACGGCACATTTCCGGCAGGCGTTTGTGAATACCCGCGTGATGATCCCATTGCTGATACGCGTTATGAAGTTGCACGAAACGGACACCCCGTTCCACCAACCGACGGGCGATCAGACAGCGCGATCCGAATTCACGAGTCTCTTCCTGATCCAGTCCGTAAAGTTTTTTTGTGGCTACGCTTTCACTCGAAATATCGAGAGCCTCTTTTGCCGCAACCTGCATGCGGGCAGCAAGTTCATAGCTGGCGATGCGAGCTTCAAGGTCGTTTTCACCCGGATGCTGCTTCAGATGTTCACGGTTGAACTGGTTCAAAAACGTGAGCCATTCTCGCTGGGCCGGGCCACGGAGATGCAGCGGAGCGTTGAGGTCAAGAATGCGAGGCTCCCGTGAGCGAATCACCGTTCCCTGATAAATCGACGGAATGAATCCGTTCGACCAGTTGAGTTCACGATCCAGCGGCAGGCCGTCTTCAGCGGTCAGTACGACGAAGGACGGCAGATTCTGGTTCTCCGTCCCCAGCGCATATGTGATCCAGCTTCCGAGAGAAGGACGGCCAGAGCGTGGACGACCGGAGTTGATTGCGCGCATAGCCGTGGGATGGGCACTGTTGAACGTCTGCATCGAACGAATGAGCGTGATGTCATCAGCAACGCTGCCGATGTGTGGCAACAGTTCACTCATTTCGATGCCGCTTTCGCCGTAACGACGGAACTTCCATTTGCTGCCGAGCAGTTTGCGGCTGTTGCGCGCCGCCATATTCGAACCGAGCTTGAGCTCGCCGGTATACTCCGTGTCGTTCCGTTTGTCTACTTCGGGCTTTGGATCAAAGAGATCGATCTGGCTTGGACCTCCGCTGGTAAAGATCGAGATCATCGCCCGCGCCGACGGCTCCACATGCGGCAGTTTTGGTGTGAGATCGAACGTCGGCCGTTCCAGCATCGGCTTGACCGGATCGGCGGCATAACCGTCTTGAGCAAGCAGCCATGTCGCCGCGAGTCCGCCCAGCCCCATGACCTGTGATGTGAGGAACTCACGGCGAGCCAGAGAGGTATGTAAGTCGTGTTGCATGGTTTTCCTCAAATCAGTCCACATACAAAAATGCATTGTTACTTAACAGGAACTGACAAAAGATCGCCAGCGCCTGCTTCTCCGGGTGTTTCGCAAACGAAATTTTCTTGGCCTCTTCAGGTGTCAGTTCTCTGGCCTTTTGCGCAGCCAACTTTTTCTGAATTGAGAGAAACGCGAGGTTGTGTTCCATTTGCTCGGCAGTTGGTTCACTCGCGATCGCCAATCGCCACGCACGACGTAGCTGCGCGGAGGGGTCGTCACCGACATCCTGAACCACGCGCGCAGCAAAGATTTCTGACTGACTTAGCAGCTCTACATTGTTCATGAACAGCAGCGACTGGCCAGCGACGGTCGATGAGTTTCGCTGTTCGCAGTTGGGAGTCATCGTCGGAGAGTCAAAGGCTTTAAGCATGTCCAGCTTCAACGTCCGCCGGGCTTGAACGTAGATGCTGCGTCGGAAAGCAGCATTTCCCTTCAACTCAATCACGCGACCCTCTCGGTCATTCTTCGGCGTCCCGATCACAACTTGCCCAACCCCATTCGCCGTTACCTGCATAGGTGGTCCGTAATGCGTTGCATTGAGATTCCCCGAGACGGTCAGCACTGAGTCGCGAATCGTCTCAGCATCGAGCCGCCGCAGATTCGTCCGTCCCAATAACTGATTGTCCGGGTCTACTTCATCGAGGGCTTCGGTCCGCACCGACTCTTGGCGGTACACAGTCGACATCATAAGCAACTTGTGGAACTTCTTGAGTCTCCAGCCATTTGCGACGAAGTAGTCAGCGAGCCAGTCGAGCAGTTCCGGATGCGTGGGACGGTCGCCCTGAGACCCGAAGTCGCTCGGCGTCGCGACAATTCCGCGACCGAAATGATGCATCCAGATACGGTTAACCAGCACGCGCCCCGTGAGCGGATGCGCGCCATTGGTAAGATGCTTTGCATAGGCCAGACGACGGCCAGTGGTTTCCAGCTTGGGATTGTTTGCGGGAACGACCGGCTGGTCACCGCGCGTAAACACCGACAATCCCCCCGGGAGCACTTCCTCGGCCGGTTGCGTGTGGCTACCGCGACGGAACAGGTACGTCACAGGAACTTTGCCGGGGATCTCAGAGAGCGTCCGAACGAAATCCTCTTTGGGTCGCCGTGCTTTGATTTTTGCGACACGTTTGTTGTACTCCTTCAACTCCTTCTGGTAACGATCGGGGTAAAGCTGACTGAGTGTGCCTATGTAAACGTCGAGTGCGAAGTACTTTTTCAGGATCGCAATCTGCTCGGGAGTGCGGTTCTTGCGAGTGCGATTCAAAACGGCATCGCGAATGATGTCAGCCTTTGCCTGCACATCAGCTGGCAGCTTCGCGATCCCGATTTCAAGAGCCTCAGTCAGATGCCGCTTTATCTGCGCTTGCCGCTCGTTGGACGCCTGCTTGAGTTCGGCACTGATTTCCTCGGAAAGCTGACGTTGCGCGTCACTCCAAAGCGAGAGCCGCCGCTCTTCAGGCGACCGCCAGTTTTTCCAGTCGAATGCGGGCTCAAAGATAGCTCGCATGCGGTGATAGTCTACGTGGGTAATTGGGTCGAATCGATGATTATGACATCGGGCACATCCGACCGACAGCCCTAGCAGCGACGACGAAACAATGTTGATCGTATCAGCGATAACTTCGTTGCGGGCGATATCCTGATTGACGGACCTGTCAGAAGTTCCGTCCGGACCGTTTCGCAGAAATCCGGTCGCGGTGAGACGGTCTTTGTCAGCCTCTGACAGATCGTGGTACGGGCGTCTAACTAACTCATCTCCGGCCAACTGCTCGACAAGGAACTGGTCGAATGGCTTGTCTGCATTGAACGAACGAATGACGTAATCGCGATACTTATAGGCAGACTCTCGAACACGGTCTTTTTCGCTGTAGCCATCGCTGTCAGCATAACCGGCGACGTCCAACCAGTGGCGGGCCCATCGTTCACCGTAATGTTCGGATGCAAGCAATTGATCGAGCAACCGCGACCATGCGTCCGGACCTTCGTCCGCAAGAAACTCATCGACGTCTTCGGGGGAGGGAGGCAGCCCGAGCAAATCAAAATACGCCCGTCGAATCAGCGTCCGCTTGTCTGCATCGGGGGAAAAACTAAGCCCCTTACGTTCAAGTCGTTCCAACACGAACGCATCAACTGGAGTCCGCACTCGTTCCGCCGCTTTCACTTTGGGAACAGGGGGAGCCACAACCGGCTGGAGCGACCAGAAGGTCCGTTCTTCTTCAGTAAATTCCAGTTGGTCGGCATTGGCCGGCTCGGGTCGCGCGGTGCGCGCCCCCTGGTCAATCCACTCTTTGATCACGCGCAGTTCTGTCGCTGAAAGGGTTTTCTCACCCGGCGGCATTTCGCCACTTTCCAACCGTTCAATAAGAAAACTGGTTCCGGACTTCCCCGATACGATGGCTGGCCCCGAGTCTCCGCCTGACACAAGAAATCGGGCGAGCCGAACGTCAAGGTTCCCCTCAGTCTTCGACTCTTCCCCGTGACAGTGGAAGCAGTGTGATTTAAAAATCGGCCGAACATCCGCTTCAAATGTCCGCTTTACTTCTGCATCAGCACCCGCTGGTACAAGCCCCACGAACACCACCACAAGCAGAATACAGCAAGGCATATTAAAATTGAACACGCGCATCAACATTACCCTCTCAGGTCTTTCCGAGAAGTAGTAGTCTGACACATTCCCTACGGATTGTGCCTCAGCCACACTCAACAGTTTTGGGTTGATTCTACTGCAACCGTTTCGCATTTGCTATCAAATCTCTTCAAATTCGTATGATTCCAGCTTGGTTTAGGTGCTTCACCACCCATGATTCACAATGCCACGATGTTCTTAAGAAAGTCACAGCAACGTGATGGTGCTATTCTTCTCTGTCCTAAAATCGTTGGATTTTCGAAGAGCTAGATCCAATCCTAATTATTGTCTGAAACCAAGACCAATTTGTCGGACAAATTCATCCTGAAAATCATAATTCACTGAACTCAATCAGCCAGAGTTTTAAGACAATTGAGACCGAGAAAAACTGTGGTTTTATTTTCTGTCCACGATTTGACGAGATTCGCGGATGAATTGATCCGTTCGCCCCGTTTCCTCCCGGTTTTTTTCTCATGTCTTTTTCCATCACTGTGCTCGCTGCACATCGATGAACATCGCATTCATTTCCGGCGCGTCGTGAACATAGAGCAGACGACCGGGGCTGATTTCCCGGATGCTGGTGTAATTGAAACGAATCTTCTCAGAAATAACGTGGTGCGACGTCCAGGTTTTTCCATGATCGAGACTAAACATGAGGCTTGAGACTGGCCGCCCGAAACTGCACGCAAGAATTCCGTTGCTCATGAGCACCAGATCGGGTAATACTTTTCCCACTTCGAGTTCGACGTGTTCCGTCCAGGTCTTCCCGGCGTTATGGGAAAACATCTGGTACATTCTCGAACCGCCACCTCTGATCACAGCGGTCATCTTGATGTCAGTCAGACGCACCACAGCCGGTTCACCGCCAGGACCGATTGTGGAAAGGTAGTTCCACGTCCTGCCGTTGTCTGTACTGCGCACGAGGTGCGACATCCGCATCGTTCTAGTGCGTCCATCCTTCAGCTTCACCTTCTTCCGGCTCCACACGACCATCGTCGCGCCACCATCGTCATCGTTCCAAACGTGGCGTTCGCAGATAATCACGTCTCCCGGAGATTCGTTAGTGAACTCCTTCGGCAAAACAATCCGGTTATCTTCCATTGTGAACGACGTGGCTTGAGCGTTCATGTAGGTAGTTTTCCCCACGACAGAACCATCGGGCTGGGTGCGGGTCCAGCGCGACATGCCAAGGATGGTTCCATCGGGACGGCGCAACATAGGCAGCGGGGTGGTCTCCAATTGATCAAGTCCTGAGATAGGCTCCCAGGTCTTACCGGCATCGGTCGATTTGAGCAATCCATAAGGTTCGTAAAAAGCGTCCCTACCTTGAGCCACACTCATAAGCAGTAGCCCGTCCCCCATATCGTAGAGATAAGGCCGCGTATGGTTGACTTCCTTTCGGGGAATATCCCATGGCTTGCTGACCGTTATCTTGACGGGGTCCTTTAGTGGCGGAGTAGTGATTTTCCGCACGCCCAGCCTCACTGAAGCCCAAATCGCCTCGCCCAGTCCGGCCGGCGCACTCGACCCGAATTGAATGAAAGGCTCGGGCGAATCTGTCGGCTTCCAAAACGCACCTTGACCGGTCACTTTTCGCTCACCATCGACCCAAATCTCCATATCTCTGCCTCGAATAATCAGTCGATACAAGTGAAAATCGCTCGTGGTATTCATCCTAATGGACCGATCCGTATGGCTCGCGGCAGAGGTTGGAAAAAGCACCAACCCATCATGATGTCGGCCATCGCTGACCAGCACGGACACAGCAGCCCCATCGCGCCAAGGCCACAGAGACGCGTTCCTTTTTTTCTGCGTACCGGTGATCCGCGAACCACTGACAGACAACACCTTTACCTTTGCCTCGACTATGATCTCCTGGTCCGATTTCCATTTCCACGGCGCTCGGAAACAAGCCATTTCGACTGAGTCATCGACTAGTCTTAACCCCTCCGAATCGATTGTCGCATTCGGATTTCCGATAACTTTCCATTCAGAGCTTGGTAACCCCTTGCCGTCATAATTAACGAGCCATGTGATGCCACTCTCGTTTGCTAACGCAAAAGAGCCTGGGAACATGACAAACAGGCAGGCAATGAAGAGGACAGATCTTACATTCATGGGAGGGGTTCTCAATGATAAAAATCCCATCTGCGATATGGGGATTGGAGTGCCATGATATACCCGTTAAACAAATCGTTTGTTTTGCTTTACGGAACGCGACGAGTCTCACGAATAGAATCAGGCGTGATCGACGTTCACCATTGTAAAAGTAGCAAGTAGGGCAGTCAATCTTAGCCACTCGACCCACATCATTGCTTCCTTTTGTATCGATGTGAATCGGAACCTGTTATTCGTTACTCGATTATGTTTTGTTGATGTGATTGCTCTGATGTCGTCGAGAATCCTGGCCTGAGCGACCGCAGGGCTTGACGATAAAAAATCCTGTGTTCTAATCAGCTCAAACAAACTGGATCAACCTTTTCCTCCTCCTGACCCCCTCCAACCCCGGTCTGAGAATTAAATCGGTGGGAAGGGTAAAAAACAAAATCCTACCGGTAGCACCTATGATTGATCTTGAGTTCGCGTCAACGAAGCGCTCCCAATTATTGAGTTCTCCCCGAACGGTCTGCAGTTGCTTGGCTTTGGCATTCATCAGTTCTATGGTCACGAAAAGTGGTATTGCGATCCAGTAGGATTGATCAATTTCGGCCCGAACCTGTCGGTGCTGAATTTTGGCCACCCCTGGCATGACGACTCGTCCCAAGCCGACGCTTTGCTGGCATCACGGCCTGACTGCCAATACAAAATCATCAACGCCTTCGAAGGCAATGGTCCTATCGACCTACTGAACCAACATCGGATCTGCATGATCCATGACGCTCATGGCACAGGCGAAAGAATCATGCCGCTCGGCTCCACACCAACGCTACGTATTGGGAAAGTCAATGCAGTCAGTTTTCGCGTTGTGCGATTGAAAAACGAACGTGTGAAAAGCAGCACCTACAACGGCCACAAAACCGCCGCTATTCCTTTTGGACGGGAAGAAGCACCTCCTTTACGTTTCCAGTTCGAACCTGCTAACGATGGCACCCATAACAATGTCACAGCTACAGTGACCAATGATTACCTCGAGAACTACCCTCAATGCCGTCTGACCTTCGTTTTACCGAAGGAGCAGTACTCCGTTAATAAAGGCGCTATAGAATCATCGATCACCGTGATGATCAGAAATATGTGATTCTCAGTATCAGAGTAGACCTGCTTGCCAAAAAATCGACAGTGGTGCGGGTTCACCATCAAGCACACCTTCGGCGCAGGTAGCACCTCCTCCGTTACGATCAATACCATCCCGCGTCCTCTTAAAAAGAAATCAGAGCCTGGTAGAACCCTTACTTCTTTTGGCGCTTGGGGACTGTCTGCATCAGTAGCGTCAACGACTTTCGGAGTGCTTCGAATCCCACACTGGATCCTTTGTAGTATCCCATTCTTACGACAACCAGATTGTGCGAGGGAATAATGATCGTATACTGGCCGCCGGCCCCTGCACAGATTTGTCGGAACGAGATTTACTCCTCATTGTGAAACCAAGGGATCCAGAAACTCATAGAGTTTTTGTGTCGCCGGGTCATCGGGCTTACCAAGGTCGTTATTCAGGCGATTGTGGTTGCTATCGCCTTTGCCATGCAGGGTTGTGGGAATCTCTGATGCCTTCAGGACACTTCCCAATCTTTGCGCCTGAGCCCTTGTGTCTGAATTACCCGGAAAATACAGAATGAGGAAAGGCGGAATGCCTTTACCTTTCTTCACATGAGTCACGGCTGAATAATCAATATGCTTTTCCGGGTCGTTCCCGAATTTTTGTCGATGCCCAAAGGTAAACATCTTACCGCCGTAAAGGGCCTGACGAAATTCCGCTGTCATGATGATCTTGGGGATATCGTAAGTATCTCCGTCAACCGGAACACAACCTTTGAGCACATCGAACGGCACCCCTTCATTCTTTAAGTAGCGGTCGTCAGTACAAATTAACGCCGCCAACTGAGCACCGGCAGAATGCCCCCCCACAAAAATCCGTTTGGGATCGCCGCCATACCTGGCAATGTTTTTGTGTACCCAGGCGAGCGACTTGGCGACATCGCCCGTCAACGCATCCATTTTCACTTCTGGTAGAAGTCGATAATTCGTCGACACAAAAACAAAACCACGATCAGTCAGTACTTTGGGTTTCAGTGCAACATCACTCTTGTCGCCCACACGCCAGCCACCACCGTGAATCCAGAACACAACGGGCAGGCGCTTCCCGGCAGAATTTTCCGGCGTGTAAATATCAAGCACGTGACGAGCGTGACCATTCTCCACGTAAGGAATATCTGACGTCAGTTTCTGGGCAATCGCAGCGTTACTGAAGGTAAGAAGCGGGAATACGAGAGCGAGAATGAGTCTGGGGTTCATGCTGGAGATTCCTGTTCATGGCAGTATTGCGGTATGGATTAATGAATGTAGCGATAACTCGAGTGATTTCACTTTACACCAGTGTCATTACGGATGCAAGAAAATGGTGTTGTGGGCCGAACTTCTCATCGGTGCGCCGGGTGTCGCTCATCCTTTATGAGCGTGCGGCCCTTTTGTTTGTTCCAAAAACAACTTGCCTGATAGACTTGTGTTTTACACAATTGTACCATGCTCAGGCAGGTACAGAATGAACGTCGCCTGATTGTGTTGATCCATTATCCTTTAAGGTCCTATAAAATAAGTGATGAAAACCATCCAGTTACCATTGAAATCTGCGCAGCGTTTGATGGTCGCCAGCCAGCAGCTGGCAGGCCCCGCTTTGGAACCCGTTCAAATCATTGAGCATCTGGGATACGTCCAGATTGACACCATCTCAGTTGTGGAACGTGCGCATCACCATGTTTTCTGGAGTCGCAATCAGAAATATAGTCCAGCAGACCTGAGTCATCTCGTTGAATCACGAGACGTGTTTGAATACTGGAGCCATGCCGCCTCTTACCTGCCCATGAAAGACTACCGTTATTCGTTACTCCCAAAGAAAGAATTTCAGAAACGCGAGGCTTCCTGGTTTCCCAGAGATCTGAAATTGATGAAACAGATTTTAAAGCGGATAGAAAAAGAAGGCCCCCTTCGGTCAAAAGACTTTGAAATGACGAAGCAGGGAAAATCAGGGTGGTGGGATTGGAAGCCAGCCAAAAAAGCATTAGAGCGCCTGTTCCTCGAAGGCAAGCTGGAAATCACCCGACGCGAGGGATTCCAAAAAGTCTACGATCTGCCTGAGAATGTGATTCCCAGTTCTGTTGATACCACACTCCCCAGCGAAACCGACTATGCCCGCTATCTGATTCAAAGAACATTGCAGCATCATGGACTCGCGACGGGAAGCGAAATGTCCTACATGCGCAAATCGCAAACCAAGACAACCGTGTTATCAACGCTCAAGGAAATGGTGTCCGCGGGCGAAATCACGCCAGTCTCAGTAGCAGGCGTTGAGCAACCTTATTACGCTCTCAAACAATCACTGGAGAACATCCCCCGGGTCAGCCCCAAAGTTCATATTTTATCTCCGTTTGATAATTTGATCATCCAGAGAAAAAAGCTGCTCACCTTTTTTGATTATGATTACAAAATTGAATGCTACGTACCGGCTCCCAAAAGAAAATATGGATACTTTTCTCTACCAGTCCTCCAGGGCAGCCGCTTTGTAGCCCGCATCGATTGCAAAGCAGACCGCCCCAACCAACGGCTTATGATTCAATCCATTCACTACGAAAAAAACGTAGACCAGCGTTTATTACAGAAAAAAATGGAATCAAAACTGTTGTCATTCGCCAAATTCAACGGCTGCAACGCGTTGGAATTCAACATCAAATGAGATAGAGGAAATCATGGCACCAGGATTGAAAACACTTGTCACTGGAATCACCCTGTTCATCCTGGGGATGATTGTCATTACCATGGTAATACCAATTCTAGTATATGATCTAATTGATAATAGAAATGGAGAGCAGTTCAAGGTTCCAGGAATAACTCAGGTAACGATTGAAGAACCAGGTAACTATTACCTGTGGAATGATTACCAGACAGTTTTTGAAGGCAAGAGCTATACTCAATCAAAGACTTTACCTGACGGAATGGAATTCAAAATCAGGAATCAGGCAACAGGCAAATTTTTTAATTTTGTTACCGATCTTTCAATTTCCTCAAACAGAGGAATGAGTTCAAGCAATAGCATCGGTTACGTTGAAATACCAGCTCCCGTAAAAATAGAAATTGAAGTTGTTGGTGGAACTGAAGATCGAATATTTTCATTTGCTCGATCTGTCTTTACGACTCACTTAGCACTCATCGTTTGTGGAGCTCTTCTTTCCATGGCGATTTGTTTCATAGGATGTGGACTTGTCGTATGGGGTATTGCAAAGCTGGTGAATTCAAACAAGAATGATGACGAAGCAAACTCGAACGAATCGCACCATTGAGATTTTTTACTGAGGAAAATGATACATGACTCGCATCAATCAGTTAAGAATAAGAACAAATAAATGATAACACTAAAAACAGAGACCGAGTCCATAATTCAGTTCTGAGGGACGAAATTGAATAGCAAAATTGAATATGAAATATCAGCGTCCAAAGCGTAAAGCGTAGAGATCGGCATCCTTAAGCTCAAAACGGAGGCGGATAGTGCGACCGGCGAGAGATTTTAACTCGCGGACGCCGTTCCAGCTCAGTGCTTGTTCGAGTGAATCACCGTAAAGTTCGTCGCAGTCGTTGAGCGTGAATCCGGGGAGCGGATCTCCCTGCTCGTCCTGAATCTCACAACGTAGGCTGCCGGCGGCGGAGGTAGCAAAGTTCAGGAGCAACTCGACTTCGCCGGGGGATTTCGGCAACGGACCGACGACGGCCTGAGCAGGATCGACATCGTTGGCAAGGGTGTCTGCTAGAGGGGAATCAGGGTTGTCGATGTTGAGGAATACGCCGCGATCATCGCTCGCAAATTTCGGTGCCACTTGTCCCGCTTCCGCCAACCGCGCGATTTCCGTGGCGGAGAGTACACGGCGCAGGACAAGAATATCATCGGCGTACCCGAGAAAGGGTTCGTTGGAAACCGATGTGTCAGGGTGGTCTTCGCCGAACCGCAAATCGCCACGAGTAAACTTCAGATCACCGATGCCACCTTTTCCACCAGATCCAACTTTCCGACCGTCAAAATAGACGGTCACTTTCCCGTCATCCCAAGTGGCCGCGAGGTGGTGGGTTGAGTCATCATTGGACTCGCTGCTCCAGGTTCCCGTTTTCTCCAATGGCACGTTCACCTTCAATTTTCCGCAGTAGAATCGAATCGAATCGCGACCGGCGCTGTCGATGTCAAAGAGCATATCGTTTTCCTTGATCTCTCCACCCCCGTAGGTCGAAAAGAGACGCCTTCGCCCCGAGGGAACACCGCGAACCGACACCGCGAGGGTGACCTGAGGTCCGAGATTCTGCGTTCCCGCCAGAGTCAGTGTGGCGTCCTTGCGAAATTCGAGTGAACCCGCGCCGCGAATAGGCTTGTCCTCATTGACACGCAGACGGGCCAGCGGATCGATGCGAACGGTGCGGGGAGCGTTGGGTGGTGGTACCGAAAACGTGAGTGATCTGGTCAGCAGCGAACCACCGGAAGGAGGTCCGTGGACGGAAACAAAGCCATCTGTCCGGATGGTATAACGACGTATTCGGCAGGCTTCGCCTTCCCAGTAACCCTCGGTGGAATAGAGGGAAATCTCAGGACCGTCGTGAATGGGGGAAGTGGTGAAAACGAGTCCGTGAGCGATGAAGTTGTTGCGTGTGACCCAGCGATCGGGTTGCAGACCGGGACGGATGAGCGTCTCGGTCCAGCGGTGGAAGTTCAACCCATCTCGACTGGTCATGAAGAGACCGTCGGTCAGGCCGTAGCCTTTTCTTCCTTCGCGACGGTAGTCGCGTTCGACGTAGCGCATGGGGAAGCCGAAATACAGGTGCGGCGCGCGGCGGTAGCGTGTGATTCCGTTGGTGTAGATCTGGGTGGGTGGCGAGCCGGGATATTCGAGCCGCTTGGTCTCGGTCCATTTCAGGAAATCCTTTGAGGTAGCCGTTCCCGCATCGCGTCCGAATCCGGGCCGATTCTTACGCACAAACGCCACGTAGCATCTGCGCACAGAGTCCCATGAAGCCACATTGAGAGAATCGAACGCACCGTCGGTCATCACTGGTTCTTTCTGGGAAAGTTGCCAGTGAATGCCGTCGGGCGAATGGAACGCATAGAGACAGCGAACCCGCCTTCCCTTCTCCAAGGCTTTTTCGTCGTGCATGAATGCCAGTGCCTTGTAGCGCCGTTTACGCGGGCAGTCAGGGTTAGTGTCTTTAAAGGGAGCAAAGTTGTGTCCGCCGGGACCAAACCAGACGATGTTGTTCGCGGTAGAGCCATCGTGCTTAAACAGGCCCAAGTTGGGCTTGGTCCAGTGGATGCCGTCTTTACTTTCCGCGTAGCAAGTCGTTTCATGGCTCATGTGATGGCGTTCCAGCAAACGTCCCCGCCTCTTCCCACGTCCCGAACCACGATAGTACATCCGATAAAGGTCACCATCCTTAAACACAGTATGGTATGCCGAGGTCTCGCCCTCCCACGGCGCGTCATGTACGATGGCAACCTCGCGAGGAACAGGCCTATGCAGGGTCAACGCCGTGCCATCGAGTTTCTCGATCAGGAATTTATCCACGAACAACTCACGACGGTTTCCGATTTCTACAGGAACTTTGGATTCTTGCGCGGACGCCGCAGCTCCCATCAGCACTACCAGACTGAAGAAATGTAAAAGTTTCAAGGACAACCTCCATAGAGATAAGATTCATCAGAACGATCACTGATTCGATTAATTAAACACCAATTGATGTTCAACTCGAGTTTACTTTGCATCGAATTCAAATTCAAACGGACATACCACAAGCAATTGCAACACCACCGGCGAGCGTTCCAGGTACAATAGACTTTGCCGGGAGCTTCATAGAATCGACCGAGGAACATAACAATCGATTGAAACCATTTGATTCTAGCTAAAACTATCCGGATTTCTGTCTATTAACAATGATATTATAAAACGGCGAACTCAACGAGGATTAAAGCAACTAAAGGAAATCTGGGGCATTATTGTTTATTCCCGCTGGACAATTCCAGCGCGTGGCCACTAAGGTCAATTCGATTTTTTAAATTCCTCTGCCAATCTAAAACGTGATTTTCCCGACATGACCATCTGGAGCTTGCCGCCCGTTTCTTCGATTACTATTTCTGTATCCACTTTCCATTGGCTCTCCCGCAGAATCTCGGCTTCCGGGTCAAAATAAAAGTAGCCACTCGATTCCTGTTTCCCCAGTTTCATAGGTATATAGGATGGCTTACCCTGTTTCAGTTGAACTTGGAGATCGAATTTCTCAAGCTGCTTGTCTTTCACCTTTACCCCCCCGACATAATGGGGCGAGAAATTCAGAACAAAACTGCCGAATTCATTTTCTGATGTCGTATATGATTGCTTCCAGTGGTCACCAATTTTGCAAGGCAACTCGGGAAAGGTGACCAATCCACCAAGAAACAGCGAGTTCAGTCCTCGTTCCTCGAGTAGTGCTCCCGGCGATTCTGATTTGTAAAATCCCTGAATTCTTTTCCTTAGTTTTTCATCCATTTTGACATCACTGACCTCACCACGCGAGTTTATCTGGAATTTCAGTTCGATGCCCAACAACAAGTCAGAGAGAGTCCCTGCCACCAGTCTTTTCATAAAATTGAGATCTGTCTCTTTCACTCCCTCTTTGGAATCGTAGTCATAACGATTTCGAGGGGAATCATGACTACTCCGAACCCGAGTCAGTTTAAACTTAAGTTCATTGGTCCCCGCTGCTGCGTTTTGTTTGAGTACTTGGATGTCGAAATCAAACGTCAGGCTCTGTTCAACACCCTGCAGCTTTCCCTCACCGGGCACAGCCAACTTGGAATAGGAGGTAGTTTCCCAATGATAGGTTTTCTGCTTGTCAAATTTCCAGCGGAATAAGCGACCCTGCGACGGTGCTTGAATCAACAGGGTCGAGCCGGCACTTTGCCCCGGATCGGCGACCACGCTCCGAGTGAATCCGAGGCAACCCCACATCAATAAGGAACTCAGCAGGCTGAGCCGTATGCATGATTTTAAGCCGGTATGTTTCATGGAAGATTCTTTTTCCTGTTTTTAATCCGGTTGAAAAGACAAAAAGCGAGGCAGGCCTGAGCTCAGCCTACAACAGTTCCAGCCTGCGGCAAGCTCGAAATCGCATCAACTCTAATAAGTCATTATGAATAACGAAGAAGCGAATGCTAATTCCTGCAATAATCAAACGATTCCAACTCCGACGGCTTGCTAGTCAGAAATTCGTACCACACGAAAACCGAATCGACTATTACTTAAATCAGGTGCTGAATTGTGGCGAGCTGACGAATAGCAATAGCTGGCAACGTTGGTTACCCCGCCACCGCGGATTACACGATATTTCATCCGACCCTTTGTCTGTAGCGGATCCTTGATCATACCGCTGGGATAGACGTCAAACCAGTCTTGGCACCACTCAAACACATTGCCATGCATGTCATATAATCCAAATGAATTTGGTTTCTTTTCACCTGCAGGATGAATTTTGAAGCCTGAATTTTTAAAATACCATGCATAGTCGCCTAACTTCGAATAATCATCACCAAAACTATACTTTGTCGTTGTCCCGGCCCGGCACGCATATTCCCATTCAGCCTCAGTTGGCAGTCGGTAGCTGAAGCCTTTCTCACCAGGCATCTCCGAAAGCTTACGGCAGAATTCCACAGCATCATTCCAGTTTACACTTTCAACAGGATGGTTTGGTCCCTTGAATGCGCTGGGATTAGTTCCCATCACTTTTTCATATTGCTGCTGAGTCACTTCATAAACACCCATTTCAAAAGGTTTGGTCAAGATCACCTGATGGACTGGTTTCTCGTTGTTCTTTTTCGTTTGAAAAGATGCACCCATCTGAAACTTACCTGCGGGGATTCGCTGGAACTTCATACCGATCGAATTGACTGATTCTTTTTTGCCAACATCACGCTGATTCGGTTTTTCAACTCTTTTGGGGATATTTACTTTCAGTCCCTGATTCTTGGGACCGACTTTCTTCCCCTGTTTTCTGAGGATCTGTCGACTGATTATGTTAACCGTCAGAGGAAAGTCCGTATTAATGATTGCGGAACTGTCCAGCATGGGGGCAGCCTCATTGCTGAAATTATTGATCACCAGATAATACGCTGCCACCAGTTCGAGGTGCTGCCGGACATGAAACTTTTCTTTCTCAGTCAGGTCAACAATCATCTTGTGAGTCAGTTTTCTTTTGTCTGGTCTTTTGAGGAAGATCTGTAATTTTTTGGCAAAAGCAATCCAGACCGCCGAATCAGCTGCCTTGCGTGAATTTTTTTCTAAATCGATTACGGTCTGCAACAACCGATCGCGTCCCCCCTTATCACCTGTCTGATCAGTGACACAAGTCCCCATCAGAAGCGTGGCGGGGGAAGTGCGTGAGAGAGCGGGTATCTTCATCAACGCAGCAGCGGCTTTAATTGGGTCACCGGTAATCATATAGTAATGAAATAACCGTCCCTGGTAGCCCGGGACGTTGTCAGCATCAACGCTTTTAAAGTAGGCATCAGCTTTACTCTTTGCTGTTTGCTCATCACCAGTATTATGAGCGATGCACCAACTGAGCCACTGGAGAGCCGCGCTCTTATAGTGATCTGTCATTAGAGCCAGGACCTTATTGGCATCGTCGTACTTACCATACTTTGTCTGAATGTTGACCAGGCAGTTGTAGGAGTTTCCTGAACGTGACCGAAAAGCATGTTCGGCGTGTTTCAGGGCATTTTCCTGATCATTCTGTCGGGCATACCAGTACGCCAGTTGAATTTCCCAGTGAACTGTATTGAGAGACTGAATCGGTAGTTCCAGCATTTTCTTCGACAGTGCTACCCATTCCTTTTCCTGTTCCTGATTCTGATACAGATAGGCCAGTTGTGATAAATAGAAGTCATCGTCTGATATTTTGACTAGTTGTTCCAAGACACGCTTAATATTTTCTTGTTCGGTTTTTGGCGCTTTATCTTTTTTCTCATATCTGTCTTTAAAGTCATAACGTTTCACTAGCGAGGCCAGGACAAAAACCGAATCGGAATTTTGTTTCTCGACTTCTTGCAATTCTTCCGGCGTGGTGGATTTTGCTTCAATAACTGACAGTGGTGCTGCCTCCGATTTCGGACTGATCTTTTCCATACCTTCCAGTAGACTCGGGACAAAATACTGATCTGCAAATTGCCGAAGGGCCAGCAGGGAAGAATAGGTGTGGTCGACCTGATTCATTCGGGACATGCTGGACATCACAGGGAGTTGAGCCATCTGCAGTCCGATATTCACCATTGGCATCATCAGCTGCTTGTGTCGAAACGCCGGTGCGGGACGACTGGGCATCGTCTGGTTGGCCTGAGCAAGCATGGCAATGGCCAGTTTCGAATTCGTCTGCTGCAATTGAATATAATCACGAAACGGATGTGTGCGACAGATAAATTCATAATACCGGATGAGATCAGAGGCATCCAATCCAAGATAGTGCCGAAGCGTATCTATGGATGCCGTTGCATTGGTAAAGCTCCGTTCGAGCAGCATCTGTCCCAGTACGGCGCTGTTGAATTCCCGTTTAATTTCTTTATCGGCTCCGAGCTGCCGCAATTGAGTAATCAGTTCATTTCTAGAGCGCAGTTCTACAAGTGGGGACGCTTTCTGCTCGTACTCATAAATAGTCGATTTCAAATCGGGAGAAACCTTGCTCAATTCTCCTGCTTTTTTCACAAGCTGGGAACCGGTCTTCTGCCTCAATGTTTCTGATGCGATCCGCATGTGTCCTACCGTGCGCCCCATGATCAGCGCATCGCTGAGACGCAGGCACTCGGGGTTCTGTTTTTCCGCTATGAAGTAATTTTTCAGCGTCTGACTGGAGAGTCCGGTCGCTTCGTAAATCGCTGCCAGATAAAAAGGGCCCAGATGGGGAGCATCGGTTTCAGCAGGTTTTCGTAAAGCATCCAGATCATAGGCGGAGATCGCTTTCGCATAATACAGGGGAGCCTGCATGCCTTTCGCTGGCTTCCAGCGACCTGCGCTGACTGCTTTTTCATACTCAGCAAGAGTCTGTGCCGCGTCTGCATGGCGTCCATAAATCGCCTGTAGATATGCCAGCAGAACGGTTGCCTGTGAGATCGACTGGCCTGGCGCATTGGTCCCCAGATGGGTTTTGGCAAATGCTTCGTACTCAGACGGCTTTTCCGAAGAGAGCCCTTTTGCGCGAAGCGCATAGAGCATGCCTCGCGCTTTGCAGACCGAGCTGAAATCACTCCAGTAATACTCGGTTAAAACTCCCAGATGACCATATGCCTGTGCCAGTTGTAAATAAGCTTGCCAGTTCGGACCTTTCTCATCAAGAAACTGATGCAGTCCACGAATCAT
>Ga0055584_100000475_pt1 | contig 38052 bp, 34 predicted proteins | sample OSDHelmetaG_FD_58716 | JGI IMG/M metagenome (GOLD analysis project Ga0055584, IMG submission 58716) | Pelagic marine sediment microbial communities from the LTER site Helgoland, North Sea, for post-phytoplankton bloom and carbon turnover... | ecosystem: Environmental > Aquatic > Marine >...
ACTACTAATTTTTATTTTCATATAAAATTAAACCCAGAATAACTGGGTTTAATATTTCCTTAATTTAAATCTAGCATATACTATTACATGATGAATCCATGATGTGCTCCGATCATACTCATGACCATAGGTATGGACATTAAAGTATTTGACCGTGAAGCAAGGAATGCAACTCTTTTGCTTTTAGCTATTTCTTCTGCAGAAGCCTCAACCATCCCAAGAATTTTCTTTTGATTTGGCCAAATCAAAACCCAGACATTAAATAACATAATGGTACCAAGCCATGCACCAATACCAATGGTAGTTGCATAGGTATCATTCGATCGCATACCTAATTCAAAAGCATCGCCCAGTCTTCCTGTCATATAAAGATAGCCAGCACCTGTTAGCCAGGTAAACGCTGCACCCCATCTGAACCACCAAAGTGCCCTTGGGGCAACATATTTAGTTATTCCAGCACCACCAGGACCGCCCTCATCATTTAAGGCTTCCCCTAAAGCAGGTACTTGAACAAAATTAAAGTAATAAAGAAGGCCAATCCAAGTAATTCCAGCTAATACATGAGCCCAAATCATGGCTGACTGGCCGGCAATACCAACTAAATGACGATCATCTGTTATTAGGATAAGGAGAAAAGCTAGAACAAAACCCGCGATTATTGTTCCTCTTACAGTATTTAAAGGATTCATATTGAGTTACCTATTTTATTATTAATAGTGGTTATACAATCTTCATTATAATTAATTTATTACAAAAAATGGTAATTTTTTAAGAGACAAATACAAAGAGGCTAAGTTACAATCAATTGGTAATTTTATAAACACAAAATGAGATAAAAAAATTGAATATCAATGAGCGAATAAAAGAACAATTAGAAAGCCATAAGGTCATGCTTTATATGAAAGGAACACCTGATTTTCCCCAATGTGGTTTTTCCAGTCAAACGGTTTCAGCACTTAAAATGATCGGTAAGCCATTCTCCTATGTCAATATCTTTGAAGATCAAGAGATCAGAGAAGGGTTGAAAGAATATTCTAATTGGCCAACATTCCCGCAGTTATATGTCAATGGGGAGTTAATTGGTGGATGCGATATAGTAATGGAAATGTATCAGAATGGAGAATTAGCAAATATCCTGTCATCGTAAATACGAATTTTCAAGTCATTGATTTATCGTAAATTGACTTGTATCGATTAACAACATCACAAAATATATCGGCAGTCTTCTCTGCGTCGTAAGCAGCTCCATGCGCCTGATCAGCATCCCATTCAAAACCGGCAAGATCCACTGCTTTAGCAAGAACTGTATGACCATAAGCTAAACCACAGAGAGTAGCAGTGTCAAAACATGAAAACGGATGAAAAGGGTTACGTTTCAGAGAACATCTATTCGCTGCCTCATTGATAAAATTCAGATCGAAAGAGGCATTATGCCCAACCAAAATTGCTCGTTTACAGGATAGTTCCTTCATTACTTCTCGAATTTTTAAGAAGATATCATTTAGAGCCTCTTTTTCATCAATTGCCAATCTTAGAGGATGATGTGGATCAATCTTGTTGACCGCTAGAGAAGCTGGCTCAAGATTAGCACCTTCAAATGGTTTTATGTGATGACGAATCGTGTCACCACGAATTAGCGTGCCATCTTCTTGTGGGTCAATCATAACTGCAGCAACTTCAAGTAGTGCATCTGTGAGTGGGTTGAAACCTCCAGTTTCAACATCAATAACAATAGGTAAGTAACCTCGAAATCTATTCGCTATGTGGAAAGGGTGTTCCATATTTTTAAATTAGCATGCTTTATTAGTATATATTATTGATATTATCCATCATTATGATGGAGGATATTTTTTTCGATAATTAGATTCATACTGAATCGAACACCAAAACCTGTGATTTTAGTGGGTATATGTCCTAAACCACCTTTATTGGTAGCAGCACTGAGATCAATATGAATCCATGGGATGGCCGAATCAACAAATTCATTTAAAAAACATGCTGCAAGGATGTGATCCCCGCCACCACCAGGTGAACATTGCTTGAGATCTGCTGTTTCACTTGCAAGTTCAGACATGAATTCCCTGCCAATAGGAAATGGCCAGATTCTTTCACCACTGTCTCTACCGCATTTCTTTATTATTGGATGCAAGTTTGGGTAATTAGTAAAAGCACCGCTATAACGTGTAGTGACAGCATTCATGCAAGCACCTGTTAATGTTGCGTAATCAATTATAAAATCAGGTTTTTCTTTACCAGCAAAAAATAATGTATCAGCCAAGACCATCCTTCCTTCAGCATCAGTATGAATAGTTTGGATAGTTTTACCGTTAGCTGCTGTAATTATATCTTGCGATTTATATGCTTCTGGACCGGTACGATTTTCAGTTATTGCCAACCAACAGTCGACTTCAATTGGTAGTTTGAGTTTAGTGATTGCTAGGAGCGTACCAAGTGCGACTGCACTTCCACCCATATCAATATGCATATCAAGCATACTATTAAATGGTTTTAAATTAGTTCCACCGGTATCAAAAATAATACCTTTACCTACTAAGCTTAAGGTCTTCTCGGATTCGATATTTTGGGGTTTGTATTTGATTTTAATTATAGCGGCACTATCATTCTCATTACCTTGGGCTACGGCAAGAAAAGCACCTGCATTCATCTTTTTAAGTTCTTCTGTATTGTAGATATCTAAATCCCAGTTGAGCTCCTTAGACATTCTAACTATCAGGTCTTGGTAATTAATTGCATTAAGTTTGTTTGCAGGTAACGCGGTTAACCAACGCGCCAGATTATTTCCTTGTGCTTCAGCTAATATTCTATCTAAATTAATTCTCTCTGATAAACCAATTAATTTAATACTATTAATTTTTTCTCTTGCTGGTTTAGATTTGTATTCCGGCATTATAAATTTTTGAGCTAAGCTGGCAGATATCATATCTCTAGCTATTAATTCTTGATTATCTTTATCGAAACCTAGGACCCAAAAAGCAATGGAACCTGCTTTTTCTTTCAGAGCTATCTGAGTTATTTTTCTAGCTATGGTTAAACGTTCGAAAACTTCAAGATTATTTGCAATTTTTGTAATATGGATAGCAGTTTGCCTTTTATTCGAAAGTCTAGTTGATATAGTGGATGGTCCGTTTGAAGTGCTTTTCGCAACAAGAAGTTTAATATTTTTACCTTGGGGTATGTTCGACCAGATCTTATCAGTAGTTTTTTTTGGCAAAATGATGAAGAGTTGGTCGATTTTTTCAAAATCAGTAGCTTTAGGCTTTCCTGTTAACTGATTAATGCGAATATTTTTTTGGAAATCAGTGAAACGCAGCTCTGTCATTTTTTTACCTTTATTTTGCTGTATTTTTTGATGGGTATATTTAATTTAATTCGAAAGGACTTAGATAAAATATACTTACATATTGTATTATGAGAATCCTAACAGGAGATATTGGTGAATTCATTAAAGAAAATCTATAATGGGTCTTCAATAACAATGATTATGGATAATCGAATATGAGTGATTTTAATAGAATTGATGATGAGGACCCGATTGAGACTAGAGAGTGGCTCGATTCTATTGATTCTGTTATAGCGCAACATGGCCCGGAAAGAGCACATTTTATTCTTAATAAAATGGTTGATTATGCGCGTCGATCAGGCACATATCTTCCATTTTCTCATAACACCGCGTACTTAAATACAATACCTGTAGGTATGCAACCCAGTTATCCGGGTGATAGATCGATAGAGAAAAGGATCGAGGCTATTATTCGCTGGAATGCAATGGCTATGGTAGTTCAAGCTAATAAAAAAAGTTCTGAATACGGTGGTCATATTTCAACTTATGCTTCATCAGCTACTTTATATGAGGTTGGTTTTAATCACTTCTGGCGAGCACCTACTAGAGAAAATCAAGGTGATATGATTTTTATGCAAGGCCATTCCTCACCTGGGATATATGCACGTGCTTTCCTTGAAGGTAGGTTAGATGAATCACAACTTAACAAGTTTAGGCAAGAGGTGGGCGGTAATGGCTTATCTTCTTATCCACACCCATGGTTGATGCCAGATTTTTGGCAATTTCCTACAGTCTCTATGGGGTTGGGACCAATGATGGCAACATATCAAGCACGGTTTATGCGTTACATGGAGCATCGTGGATTAAGTCAACCTGATAACAGAAAGGTATGGTGCTTTCTTGGTGATGGTGAAATGGATGAACCAGAATCTATGGGCGCAATAACCATGCCTGTAAGAGAAGGTTTGGATAATCTTATTTTTGTTGTTAATTGCAATTTACAACGATTGGACGGGCCAGTTAGAGGGAATGGTAAAATCATTCAGGAACTAGAGGCAGCCTTTGGTGGGGCAGGATGGAATGTAATTAAGTTGATTTGGGGTTCTCGATGGGACGCTCTATTAGCCCGAGATAATGACGGTTTACTAAAACAGATAATGGAAGAATGTGTGGATGGAGAGTATCAAAACTTTAAATCCAAAGGTGGAGACTACGTAAGAGAAAATTTCTTTGGCAAGTATCCTGAAACAAAAGAAATGGTAGCAAATTTATCTGATCAGGATATTTGGCGTTTGAATCGAGGTGGTCATGATGCCAAGAAAGTATTCGCGGCATACGATAAAGCAATCAAGCATAAAGGTAGGCCGACCATTATTTTAGCAAAAACAGTTAAAGGTTTTGGTATGGGCGCTGCTGGGGAAGGTCAAAATATTGCTCATCAGCAAAAGAAGCTGGATATTGAAGCTTTAAAAGAATTCAGGGATCGGTTTAATATTCCGATATCAGACAAAAATATAAAAAATGTGCCATATTATAAACCTTCTCCAAAAAGTGAAGAGATAGAGTACCTTCAGGAACGGAGAGAGAAATTAGGTGGATATTTACCACAAAGAAAAACAAAAACAAAAAACTTAAAAATACCCTCACTAGAGATATTCAAGGGTCAACTTGAGGGGACTGGAGAGCGAGAAGCATCCACAACGATGGCCTTCATAAGAATATTGAATTCTTTGGTTCGTGATAAAAGTATTGGTAAAAATATTGTTCCTATTGTTCCCGATGAAGCTAGAACATTTGGGATGGAGGGCATGTTTAGGCAGATAGGTATCTATTCTTCTAAGGGTCAGCTTTATACACCTCAAGATGCAGATCAATTGATGTTTTATAAAGAGGATAAGAAAGGACAAATTCTTGAAGAGGGGATTAATGAAGCTGGTGCATTTTGTTCATGGTTAGCTGCTGGTACCTCATATAGTAATCATGATCAGCAGATGATTCCCTTTTATATTTACTACTCAATGTTTGGCTTCCAAAGGATAGGCGATTTTGTCTGGGCTGGGGGTGATATGCAGTCCAGGGGCTTCCTTATTGGTGGAACTGCTGGCAGAACCACGCTTGCTGGTGAAGGACTCCAGCATCAGGATGGGCACAGTTTAATTAACGCTTCTACAATCCCTAATTGCATTGCTTATGACCCCACATATGCATATGAATTGGCGGTAATTATTCATAATGGCTTGCAAAGGATGATGGGTAAACAAGAGAATATTTTTTATTACATAACATGTATGAATGAAAATTATTCACATCCTAAAATGCCAGAGAATTCTGAAGCTGGTATTTTGAAGGGTATGTATTTGCTTAATGATGGTAAAAATAAAGAAGGTGACTCTAGACCACAATTGATGGGTTCAGGAACTATATTAAGAGAGGTTCTCGCTGCAGCTGATATGTTAGATAAAGATTTTTCTATTTCATGCGATGTCTGGTCGGTAACTAGTTTTAATGAACTCAGAAGAGAAGCTTTAGAGATAGACCGCAGGAACCAATTAAATCCAAGCGCTAGAAAAAAATATTCTTATTTAGATAAATGTTTAAAAAATAAGAAGGGCCCTTTTATTGCTGCAACCGATTATATGAAATTAGTGCCTGATCAAATTCAAAAATGGATTCCAGGGAAATATACCACCCTTGGTACTGATGGTTACGGAAGAAGTGATGCAAGAAAAGCTTTGCGAGATCATTTTGAGGTTGATAGTAGGTATATAGTTCTTGCAACACTCAATAGCTTATTGGATGAGGGCAAGATAGAGCAGAAAGTAGTGCTTGACGCAATTAAGAAATATAAAATAAATATAGATAAAACTGATCCGGTAAAACTCTAAAATGAGCAAAAAGTTAGTTGATTCTATTGATATTAAAATACCTGATTTAGGGGATTTTGATTCTATTGAAGTAATTGAAATCTTAGTTAAGGAAGGCGATAACGTCGAAAATGAAGCAAGTCTGATCACTCTTGAGACAGATAAGGCAACCATGGATATTCCTTCACCACGAGATGGAAAGGTCACCGCATTAAATATAAAAATCGGTGACAAAGTTAAGCAAGGAGATCTAATTGGACGGATGGCAGTGTCCAATATACCTGAAAAAGAAATTAATAATTCTCATATTGAGCCTTCAACAGAAGATAAAAGTATTAAGATAGATGAAAAAGAATTACCTCCAAACCAGATTGATACTCATTTTGCAGCATCAGTGACAACTCCCATTGTAAGCGCTGGAAAAATACCAAATATTGATGAAAAATCTTTTTCATCAGCACATGCGAGTCCTTCAGTAAGAAAATTTGCCAGAGAGCTTGGTGTTAACTTAGTTGAGGTAAACGGTAGTGGCCCAAAATCAAGAATCTTGCATGATGATGTTAAAGCATTCGTAAAGGCTATCTTATCTGGAGTGCCTTCATCCAAATCCAATTTGCCGGAATTACCAACTGTTGATTTTGGTAAATATGGTGATATTGAGGAAAAACCCTTAAGTAGAATACAAACAATATCGGGACCTAGAATACAAGCGAGTTGGATAAACTTACCCCATGTTACCCAGCATGATGAGGCAGATATTACGGCGATGGATGCCGAGCGGTTACGTCAAAGAAACCTTGCTAAAAATAAAAATATAAAACTGTCACCTCTCGCTTTTATAATTAGAGCTTGCGCGCTTACTTTAAAGAGTTTTCCGAAAGTAAATGCCTCTTTATCAGTTGATGGTAAAACACTCATATATAAGAAGTATTGTAATATAGGATTTGCAACTGACACAGAAAATGGATTAGTAGTACCTGTTATAAAAGATGCAGATAAAAAATCAGTAATTGAGGTTGCTAAAGAGCTGAGCAATCTATCCGGGCGAGCGCGAGAAGGCAAGCTTAGAGCAAGTGATATGCAGGGTGGAACATTTACCATATCCAGTTTAGGTGGGATAGGAGGAACAGCATTTACACCGATTATTAATGCTCCCGAAGTTGCAATTCTAGGAGTTTCACGGGCAGCAATGCGACCTATCTGGGATGGAAAGAAGTTTTTACCGAGACTGATGCTTCCAGTTTCATTTTCTTATGATCACCGAGTAATTGATGGTGCTGATGCGGCTCGCTTTACTACTCATTTTGGCCAAGAGATAGTGAATATTGACACCTTGATCAAGGCTGGTTGAAGTTTGAGTAATATTATGAAAATTAAGCTACCTGATATTGGTGATTTTACAAATGTAGATGTAATTGAGATTCTAGTAGAGGTTGGTCAGATAGTTAACAAAAATGATCATCTTATTTCGATAGAGACAGATAAGGCCTCTATTGAAGTTCCTGCTGAGAATGATGGCGAGGTGCTCACTATCGATGTTTCTATTGGCGATAAAATTTCGCAAGGCGATTTAATTCTCTCAATGAAAACACATAATCAGAATGATAGTTTGAAAAAAAAAGAGAGCACTAGAATTCATAATAAACCCTTAAATTCTAATACAGTTAATACGGATCTTCTGGTGCTTGGAGCAGGTCCAGGTGGATATACAGCAGCTTTTCGTGCTGCTGATTTAGGTCTTAATGTAACTTTAGTAGAGCGATGGCCTGTTCTTGGTGGAGTTTGTTTGAATGTTGGCTGTATCCCATCAAAAGCTTTATTACACGCAGCAAAAGTTATTGATGACGCAGCCGCTATGGAAGATCATGGTATAAAATTTTCTAAACCAAAAATTATGCCGAAAGTATTGAATTCATGGAAAGAATCAATTATTAAAAAATTAACAACTGGTTTAGAGCAATTAGCAAATCAAAGAAAAGTTAAGGTAGTCCATGGTACTGGTAAATTTACATCACCAAATAAAATTATTCTAAATGATAAAGATATTATATCCTTTAAACAGTGCATCATAGCTGTTGGTTCAGAAAGTGCTTCCTTACCAGAAATGCCTGATGATGAACGAATAATGAATTCTAGTTCTGCATTAGAGATTAACTCAATCCCAAAAAATTTACTTGTAGTAGGGGGTGGAATTATTGGCTTAGAAATGGCGTGTGTATACAGTTCATTGGGAGCTGAAGTTACTATAGTAGAGTTAACAGATAGCTTAATGCCAGAAACTGATGCAGATTTAGTTAAACCGTATTTGGAAATTATAAATAATCGTTATAAAGAGATTCTATTAAATACAAAAGTTAAAAAAATGAGATCAATTAGCTCAGGTATCAAGGTTACATTTGAAGCTAACAAGAAGGAAGAAACAAAAAGTTATGAGCGTGTTTTGGTGGCGGTTGGAAGGCGTTCAAATGGATTGGATATTGATCTTGATAATGCAAAAGTGGATATTGATACCCGTGGGATTATTGCTGTAGATAAGCAGATGAAGACTAATCAGGCGCATATATTCGCAATAGGTGATATTACTGGTAACCCAATGTTGGCTCATAAAGCAACGCATCAGGGGAAAATTGCAGCAGAAGTTGCGGCTGGTTTAAAGAGTGCTTTTGATGTCAGAGTTATTCCATCTGTTGCCTATACTGATCCAGAGATTGCTTGGGTCGGTGTGACGGAAAATGATGCAAAACAATCTGGTATCACTTACGAAAAGACTAAATTTCCATGGGCAGCTAGTGGAAGATCTTTGACCAATTCGAGGGATGAAGGTTTTACTAAATTATTATTTGATAAAGAAACAGGTAGAGTGATAGGTGGAGGAATTGTTGGGAATTGTGCCGGTGACCTCATTGCTGAAATTGCCCTCGCTATAGAAATGGGAGCAGATGCCGCAGACATAGGTATGACTATTCATCCGCATCCAACTTTATCAGAGACAATCGCCTTTGCTGCTGAGGCCCAAGAAGGCGTATTAACTGATTTATATATGCCAAAAAAATAAGATAGATTACTTCTAATTAGCTTTTATTGACTCTTTTTATTAGGTCATTAATTGCATTTACTTTATCCTTCATAACGCTTTCTTTATGATGTTTTAAGGCTGCAATTTTGTCCTGCCGTCTTGTTAGCTCTCTTGTGATATGTATTTTAGCTTGTTTTTTAAAAGTACTGTTAGCTTTCCGTTTCTTGACATTGATGATATCTATGCAATCAACTGGACAGACTGGTATGCATAATTTACATCCTGGACATTCAGACGCCAATACGGTGTGCATGTAATTATTCGCCCCGATAATTGCATCGAAAGGACATGCTTTTATACAAAGAGTGCAACCTATGCAGAGTGATTCGTTGATTTTTGCGACAATATTGGTTTTTGACATTCTGTAAGTAGTTATTATTTGATTTTCATACCTGGTCTAGCACCACTATCAACTGACAACAGAAAAATATCACTATTTCCTGGTCCTGCGGCCAAGACCATTCCTTCTGAGACTCCAAATCTCATTTTTCTTGGTGCAAGATTTGCTGCAACGACAACATGTTTATTTATCAAATCATCAACCTTGTATGCGCTTTTTATACCAGCAAAAACTTTACGTTGACTATCTCCAAGATTAAGGGTTAATTCAAGTAATTTATCCGCGCCTGTCACCTCTTTTGCTTCTATTATTTGAGCGACTCGTAAGTCTACTTTTAAGAAATCATCGATAGTAATGAAATCAGAATTGGATTCAGGGTTATCATTATTAGTTGTTTCTTTAGATGCCTCTATCATTTTATCTACCTTTTCTTTCTCAACTCGAGTTAAGAGTGGCTTGTATATGCTAATTTTAGTATCAAGTAATGGATTTTTACGATCATCCCAAGACCATTTTTTTTCATTAAATAAAATTTTTACATTTTTCGCAATATCAGGAATAACTGGCATAAGATAAATCATTAGTAGTCTAAAGAGATTCATTCCTTGTGTGCAAACTGTCTGGACTTCATTAGTTTTAGAGCTATTTTTTATCATTAACCATGGCTTTTTCTCTTCAATATATCTATTTGCTATATCCGCTAACAACATAATGTGCTTCATGGCTTTTGAATATTCACGAGCTTCATAATGAGTGGCAATTATTTCTGAGGCACTTGAGAATGTATTAAATAATTTCTCATCATCAAGTCTAGAGGATAGTCGCCCTTGAAAATTTTTATTAATAAAGCCTGAACATCTACTAGCTATGTTTATTAATTTTCCTATTAAGTCAGAATTGACTCGAGCAACAAAATCATCCATATTCATATCTATGTCTTCCATGCTTGGGCCTAATTTAGCAGCATAATAATATCTAATATAATTTGGATTTAGATTATCTAGGTAAGTCGCTGCATTGATAAATGTCCCTCGAGATTTCGACATTTTTTTTCCATTAATAGTCAAAAAGCCATGCGCAAAAACACTGGTTGGTTTTCTTAACTCAGCTCCCTCGAGAACAGCAGGCCAAAATAAAGTGTGAAAATAAACTATGTCTTTTCCAATGAAATGGTATAGCTCATGTTCGCTATCTTTATTGAAATAGTCATCAAACTTCAGTTGTTTATTTTTAGCGCACAAATTAAGAAAACTTGCTAGATATCCAATTGGAGCATCAAGCCAGACATAGAAGTACTTATTATGAGTATTTGGGATCTTGAAACCAAAATATGGATCATCTCTGGAGATATCCCAGTCTTTTAAACCCATTTCAAACCATTCTGATAATTTATTTGTTATATTTTTGTGCAGATGTGCAGTTTTCATCCAATCTTTTAGCTCGTTTTTAAAGCTACTTAATTTGAAAAAGAAATGCTCAGATTCCTTCCAGATTGGTTTAGTTCTTGATAGTGTAGATATTGGTTCAATCATCTCGTTTGGGGAATAGGTTGCACCACACTTTTCACATGCGTCCCCATATTGAGATTCAGCCCGGCATTTGGGGCAGGTCCCCTGAATAAATCGATCAGGTAGGAACATTTTTTCTTCTATATCATATGCTTGATCAATATTTTTAGTATAAATGTAATCAGATTTTACCAGTGAATTATAAATATGCTCCACAAGCTCTTGATTTTCTTTCGAGTGAGTTGAATGAAAATTATCAAATTCAACATCAAAATTTTTAAGATCTCGATGCTGTTTTTTTGCAATAGATGTTACAAGGTCTTCTGGTGTTACCCCTTCTTCTCTTGCTTTTATCATGATAGGTGTGCCATGCGCATCTGCCGCACAAACATAATGACAATTATGTCCTCTTAATTTTTGAAATCTTACCCAAATATCAGTTTGGATATATTCAACAAGGTGGCCCATATGTATTGAACCATTTGCATATGGAAGAGCACTACTAACTAGGATATTGCGTTTTTTAATTTTCATTTTAATTTATTTTCACGTTGGGTATAAAAATGCGGAAAATATTTTATCTTAATAGGTCAATTATGCCATGATCAGTAATGATTATATTGTTTTTAATTATTTTTACTAAAATAATATAAATTATTACTCAACCTTAGTTACAATAACACTAACAAATCAGTAAATTCCCATAGAGTAAAGCGTGAACCCAAAAACTATAGCCCAAATAACCGATCTATTACATGAATCGATAATTCCGAATACGAACTTGACTTTACAGCAGCTAGGTAAGGTCAAATCAATTGAAATGATCAGTGATGATTGCTTTGTATCAATAGAGTTAGGATTTCATGCGAAATCAGATCTTTTGCTATATCAAAACTTTTTCAAAAATACAGTATCATCGATTGTTGATTATAAAGTTGTAATCAAGATAGTAAGTCAGGTTGATTCACAAGGTGTGCAGTCCAATTTAGCGCCAATAAAAAATGTAAAAAATATAATTGCGATAGCTTCAGGAAAAGGTGGTGTAGGAAAATCAACTACAGCGGCAAATCTTGCATTAGCTTTACATCAGGATGGTGCTAGAGTTGGTATTCTTGATGCTGATATATACGGTCCTTCCCAGCCTCTAATTTTTGGTATTGATGATGAGAAGCCTTCCAGTAATGATGGAAAAACAATGAACCCATTGAATGCTTTTGGTGTTCAAATTATGTCAATCGGATTTTTAATTGATGCAAAACAACCAATGGTATGGCGAGGTCCAATGGTTACTTCAGCACTAAATCAATTATTAAAACAAACTTTATGGAATGATCTGGATTATTTAATAGTTGATATGCCACCTGGAACTGGTGATATTCAGCTAACTTTATCCCAGCAAGTTCCAGTTAGCGGCGCAGTTATAATTACTACACCACAAGATATTGCATTATTGGATGCAAGGAAAGGCTTGGAAATGTTTCGTAAGGTATCAATACCTATACTTGGTGTTGTAGAGAATATGAGTACTTATATTTGCAGTAACTGTGAACATGAAGAATCTATTTTTGGTGATGGTGGTGGTATTAATCTGGCTGATGAATTTGATATTGATTTGCTATGTAATGTTCCATTAGATATGTCTATTAGAGTGCAGACAGATGATGGGACACCATCATTAGAAGCAGAGCCTGATGGGGAGCACGCAAAAAGATATAAGCAAGGTGCACGAAAAATGGCTATAGCCTTAGCGTTAAAGAAGAAAGATTATAGTCAGTACTTTCCTAATATTGTGGTTGAGGAGACATAGATGAGTATAAAATCAGATCACTGGATTCAGAATATGGCAGCAGAGCAGCAAATGATAGAACCATATGAATCTAGACAAATCAAGACAGTTGATGGCAATCGAATAGTATCTTATGGTACTTCTAGTTATGGCTATGATGTTCGTTGTTCAAATGAGTTTAAAGTTTTTACAAATCTTGAATCAGTTATCGTTGATCCAAAGAATTTTGATGAATCTAGTTTTATTAATAAGACAGCTGATGTTTGTATTATTCCACCTAACTCTTTTGCTTTAGCTCGGACTGTTGAGTATTTTCGCATTCCGCGCAATGTTCTGACTGTCTGTTTGGGTAAATCAACATATGCAAGATGTGGAATTATAGTGAATGTGACTCCTTTGGAGCCAGAATGGGAAGGGCACGTAACTTTGGAGTTTTCAAATACGACTCCTCTACCAGCAAAAATTTATGCCAATGAAGGCGTAGCCCAAATGCTCTTTTTTGAATCTGATGAAGATTGTAAGACATCATATAAGGATCGTGATGGAAAATATCAGGGCCAAAGAGGCGTTACTTTGCCAAAAACCTAAACTACATGATTTAAGTTCAATGGCTGATCTAAAATTTGACCATTAAATGTTAGCTGACTATTTTGGTATATGACTTTACTGTTTATCAGTAATTCTAGAGCCTTCTTATATATCTTATGTTCTGCTAACAAAACTCTTCTTGAGAGCGAGGCAGCATCATCATTCTTTTTTATTTTAACTTTAGCTTGAATGATTGGAGGGCCACCGTCTAATTCTTCTGTAACAACATGGACAGTACATCCATGCCATTTTTCTCCTGCATCAAGAACTTTTTGATGAGTGTCTAATCCCGGGTATTTAGGAAGAAGGGAAGGATGAATATTAATTACTAGTCCTTTGATATTTTTGATAAAAAAAGGAGATAGTATACGCATAAATCCAGCTAGGATAATATAGTCAGGTGAGTACCTATCTAACTCGTTGAGTAGTTCTTTCTCAAAGACTGCTCTGCCGGAAAAGTCAGAGTGGTTTATACATATGGAAGGTATTTTTGCTAGTTCAGCTCTGGCCAATCCTTTTGCATCTGGGGTATTACTTATAACTGCAGATATTTTTAGTTGCAGCTCATTACTCTTGATAGCATCAATTATCGCTTGAAGGTTGGAGCCACTCCCAGAGATTAATACAACAGCACTTTTCTTTGATGATGGGCTACTCAAATATATTCAACCATCCCTTTTCCAGGGCTGATTTTTCCAATTTCCCAGGCAACCTCATTACATGCATTAAGTAATTCAAGTGCGGTACTAACTTCGCTTTGGTCGACTACAAGAGCCATACCAACACCACAATTAAAAGTTCTTCTCATTTCTTCTGTTGAGATGTTACCAGTGGTTGATAACCAATCGAATATTGAGGGTTGTTGCCAACTATTTACATTAATTGTTGCATGGATATCTGAGCTTAATATACGTGGAATATTTTCGGAAAGTCCGCCACCAGTAATATGTGCCATACCTTTTATTTTTATTTTATCCATCAAATGCATGATTGATTTTACGTAAATTTTAGTTGGTTTTAATAATAAATCATGCACGGATTCTCCCTCAAGATCGAGGTTGCCTGTAATACCTAATACTTTTCTTATAAGTGAATATCCATTTGAATGAGGCCCACTAGAGGCAAGCCCAATAATAGAATCCCCCATTGATATTGATGAGCCATCAATAAGATCCTTGTGATCTACTATACCCACACAAAAACCAGCTAAATCATAATCATCCTTACTATACATATCTGGCATTTCAGCTGTCTCGCCACCGATTAGTGCGGCGCCTGATTGTTTACAACCATTGGCGATACCTGCTATGACTTTTGTTGCATTATCGACATGGAGTTTACCGCAGGCGAAATAATCAAGAAAAAAGAGTGGCTCAGCACCTTGAACCAGCACATCATTGACACACATCGCTACCAGATCAATACCAATATGGTCATGATGATTGAGTTGTTGAGCTAGCATTAATTTTGTTCCAACACCGTCTGTTCCTGATACTAGGATTGGTTTTTTGTACTTTTCTGATTGAAGAGCAAAGAGCCCACCAAATCCACCAAGACTCGATATAGCTTCTGCTCTATGAGTTTTTGCTACAAAAGGCTTTATTTTTTCTATTAGTTGATTGCCCGCATCTATATCAACGCCAGCATCCCGATAAGTCATAGATTTTTTTTTATTTTTCATATTATTGAATAATTGTTTATTAAAAATTTTATTGTTGTATGAGCGGTGTTATATTTTTTTAACTACTAAGGTTCGATTATATACTTAAAGTTAAAAAGTCGATAAGGTTATATATTCTAATATGATATGAATTATAAATCATGCGCTCAGTTGTTAAATTAATCTGTTACATCTCTTTATTATTTTACTGTTTATCTCACAACGTTATTGCAGTAGAAATGAAAGGTTTGTATGAGATTCAAGTACCATATGACACAGTTAGCTTTAGATCGAGTAAAGCGGCACAAAAACTGGCATTAAGTAAGGTTTTAGTTAGATTAATTGGACCTAAAAAAGGGGTTATTGATAACCTTATTAGAGATTATTTTCCTGACCCCAGTAGATTTATTCGTCAATTTGAACCCCATCAAAATGGTGATTTAATTGTTTCAATGGATGGTGATGCCATTCAACAAATACTCCTGCAGACTGATAACAGTGTTTGGGGAACAGAACGACCATTAACATTACTACTTATAGCTATAGATGAGGGTATGGGAGAGAGAGTCGTACTCACTTCTGATGGTTTTGAGCGAGAATGGCAGGGCTCAACTAATATTGAAAAATATCGAGTAATGAAGCAAAAAATGACATTAATAGCTAATTTACGCGGTATTCCAATTATCTTCCCTAAAATGGATGTACAAGATCAAAGTATCGTGGATTATAGTGATATATGGGGAGACTTTTTTAAAAATATGAATATCTTATCTCAACGCTATGAATCAACAGTGATTCTCACAGGCAAAATTAGACAAGATGAATTAGAGCAAAATAGTTGGGTATTAAATATTGGTAATGAAATAACAAGATTTAGGGCTTCACCAGAACAAGCAATTAATTATCTCGCTGATAATTTATTGACTAGATACTCTTATTCAGGCAGGGTCCCAGCAAAAGAAATTCAATTGAAAATACATGGCATTAAATCTATAAATGATGTTGGTGATGTCTATCTTAGTTTAAATAATTTAAGTATGATTGAAAGGTTTATTATGAGTGATGTTAATGAGAATTCTGCTCAATACTTACTTAGTTATAATGGATTTATAGATGATTTAATTGCGTCGCTAAATAACTCAGATATTTTTGAGGTGAGCGATACTATTAAATACCAATATAAATCCAAAGAAAAGCGTATCTTGGAATATAAATTAACTAGAAACTAAAAAATTATAACCATGTATTTAAATTGGATTCCAAATATTATATCAATTATTAGAATTATTCTTATTGCACCTGTTTTGGTGTTGATTTATGACTCTAAATTTGAATGGGCCTTATTTTTATTTTTAATTGCTGGATTATCTGACGCATTAGATGGTTATTTGGCTAAGCATTTTGGCTGGAGAACCCGAATAGGGGCACTACTTGACCCAGTTGCTGATAAGCTTTTAGTGGCTGGTACATTTGTTATTTTAACTTGGCTGAATTTTATTCCATTCTGGTTGTCAGCAATTGTAATATCTAGAGATTTAATTATAGCTAGTGGTGTATTATTCTACAGTTTTGTGATTGAGCCTTTTGAGGGTGAACCTACCGTAATTAGTAAAATTAATACGGTATTGGAGTTATTGTTCGTACTAATGGTTCTCAGCTCTGCAGCATTTTCTTGGCCTAACCAAACAATTATTACTTTTCTTGGTGCTGCTGTTATAGTTACTGTTGTAATCAGTGGCATTGATTACATTATCTCATGGACTCGGCGGGTAAAAACGCACGATATACATGTTTAAATTACTTAAAAGATTATAATTTGAGTCAACTAAGCCTACCAATTAAACTGGATGATAATGCTGTTTTTGAGAACTATCTCCCTGGGCAAAATCAGAATTTAATAAACTTCCTAAAAGATTTAATTTTGCCTAATTGTTATATTCCAAGTTGCTGGCTTTGGGGTCAACATTCCAGTGGCAAGAGTCATTTACTTCAAGCAACTTGTGAGCGATTTCAAGATAATGCCATATACCTGCCAATGGAGGACATGATAGAAGAGGATTCTTCAATCTTGGATGGTATGAATACTCGTAAAATTATCTGTATTGATGATATTCATCTATGTGCTCAATCTGAATCTTGGGAACTCTCTCTCTTTGAATTATTTAATCGTCTGAAAGATTTTGAATCAACATTATTAGTTTCATCTTTAAATAACCCCATGAATACTAGTTTTAATTTAGCTGATTTATCTAGTAGATTTTCCCAGTACTCTATATTTAAAGTACAGGCTTTAAATGACGAAGATTGCAAACTAGCTCTTCAATTAAGGGCAAAGCAACGCGGTATCCAGTTATCTGACGAGGTTGCAAGTTATTTGTTAAGTCACCAAAAAAGAGATATGAGTGTTCTTTATAATTTTTTGGATAAATTAGATAAAGAGTCACTAGCGGCTAAACGAAAACTTACTTTGCCTTTTGTAAGATTGATTATGAATCAATCGGATTGATTTGTGATGTAATTAATGCGATTCTTTTTCCTAATGATTGCGCAATAACCTTTTCTTCTGTAGTTATTTCATTGGTGGAGGTTGCTGATGCAACATGACTTGGCCCATAAGGTGTTCCTCCACTGGTTGTATTTGATAGCTCTTTAGTAGAATAGGGTACACCAGTTATTAGCATGCCATGATGTATCAATGGGATAGCCATAGTTAATAGTGTAGTCTCTTGACCGCCATGCATACTCTGAGAGGAGGTAAATACACCTGCAGGTTTACCTTCTAGTGTATTGTTAAGCCATTCATTAGTGGTACTATCTAGAAAATATTTTAGCTCTGCTGCCATATTTCCAAAACGAGTTGGACTTCCTAGAATCAATCCACTGCATTCCTGTAAATCTTTTTTTTCAACGTAAGCAGGACCATTTTGAGGTATATCTTCTTCTGTTGATTCACAAACTGTTGATATAGATGGGACTGTTCTGAGTTTTGATTTAATATTGTTTACAGAATCAACACCATGACAAATTTCTCTAGCTAGAGCTTCCGTTGAGCCATTTTTTGAATAATAAAGTACCAGTATTTCTTTCATTTTTATAAAACTGTAAATAGATTCTCGGGTGGTCTGGCAATTACTGCTTTTCCATTCGAATAATTAACTATAATTGGACGTTCTATGACTTTAGGGTGAGCTTCTAGCCATTCTGATAATGCATCATTATCGTTTAAATCAGGAAGATCATTCGCGGTTTTGAATTCTTTTTCATTGACTCTCAAGATATCTTTTATTTCTAAACCCAATATCCTTCCCAAGTATTTAATTTTTTCAGATGAAAGCGTATCTTTTAGATACAAGATTACCTCGGGCTTAATGCCTTGATCTTTAATCAATGAAAGTGCTTTTCTTGATTTTGAACAGCTTGGATTATGGTAAATAGATATATGCATCGTGAGTTTTTATGAAAGTAATTTCATTAATTCCTTCACTGAAATAAGCTCCGAATTTTCATTAGTTCGTTTCCGATATTCAATTTGATTATTTTTAATATTTTTTTCACTAATAACTATTCGATGAGGAATACCTATGAGTTCTGCATCGGTGAATTTTACACCTGGTCTTATTTGTCGGTCATCAAGAAGTACTTCATAGTCTGATCCAAGAAGTTGATCATATAAACTTTCTGTATACGCTTTAACATCGGGTGATTTATCATAACCAATTGGAATTATTATTACATGAAAAGGTGCGAGCGCTTCTGGCCAAATAATACCTTTTTCATCATGATTTTGCTCAATAGATGCCCCCACTATTCTGGTTATACCAATCCCATAGCAGCCCATTGACATTGGAATATCCTTACCCTCTTTGCTCTGAACAGTCGCTTTCATAGCCTCACTATATTTAGTGCCTAGTTGGAAAATATGGCCAACCTCTATCCCTCTTGTGACTTTAAGAACTCCTTTTCCATTAGGTGAGGGGTCACCATCTTTAACAATTCTCAGATCATGTGTATCAGGCTCATCAATATCCCTTATAAAGTTGATGTTTGTATAATGATAATTAGTTTCATTAGCACCACAAACAAAATCATTCATCAACCCAACAGCATGATCATAATAAGTTGGAATATTTAAATCTATAGGCCCTAGATAACCTAATGCAAAACCTGTATGTTTTTTTATGGTTTCAGGACTGGCCATAGTCACTGGAATAGTGGCGCCAGGTATTTTTGCTGCTTTTATTAGATTTAGTTCGTGATCACCTCTGACTATCAAGGCTATTGGTTTTTCAACACCATTGATAATTAAAGTTTTAATCGTTTTTTCTGGGTTTATATCTAAAAATTTACATAGAGATTTAATATCTTTGGTTTTGGGTGTGGCTACTTTAGTTTTTTTGCCATTTGCCTTACCTCTTAAGGTGCTTAATTTTTTTATTTGAGCTGATTCAACATTTGATGCATAGTTTTCTTCATCACAATATACAATAGCATCTTCTCCGGATTTGGCTATTACATGGAACTCTTGAGATCGATTGCCACCTATTTCTCCGTTATCAGCATCAACAATACGAAACTTTAATCCCAGCCTTGTAAATGCTGCTGAATAAGCTTTATGCATAAGCTCATATCCGTCTTCTAATGATTTTTGATCTATATGAAATGAATATGCATCTTTCATTATGAATTCACGTGCGCGCATCACACCAAATCTAGGCCTGATTTCGTCTCGAAATTTTGTCTGAATTTGATAAAAATTTATTGGTAATTGTTTATGGCTTTTTAATTCCTTTCTGGCCAGATCAGTAATAACTTCTTCGTGAGTTGGGCCAAAACAATAATCTTTTTGATGTCGATCTTTTATTCTCAATAATAATGAACCATATTGATCCCAACGACCAGATTCTATCCATAACTTACTCGGTTGAACTGCTGGCATGAGTAACTCTTGCGCGCCAGCTCGATCCATTTCTTCTCTAATAATTGCTTCTACTTTCCTCAGAACTCTCAATCCAAATGGCATCCAGGTAAATAGTCCAGAACCTAGTTTTTTAATAAGGCCTGCCCTGAGCATTAATTGATGACTAATTATTTCTGCTTCAACAGGATTTTCTTTTATTGTTGTTAGAGCTAATTTTGAATAAAGCATATTATTATTTTAATTGTTAACAATCTGATAGTTTACATGTTCAAAAATATAAAGTAGATATGTGATTGTATATATATTTTTATATATGCAAAATAATTAAAATATATTTAATAAAATTATATTCTTAAATAAGGTTTGTAAGAATCCCTCATTTAATAAGATGCGTACATATCTATGAAAAAGCAACGACGAATTAAATATCTAAAAAATATGGGGCTGGATGTATGGCTAAAGTTGGATGCTACTGAAGTCATTACTATTGATGCTAATCAGAATAAAAATAGAGACATAAAGAGTATTGAGTTATGTGATGATTGTAATACATCTCATAAATATTCAAATCACACCCCCACTATAGATTCAGTTGATTTACTTATATTAGGAGACGCAAATGAGAATGATAGTTCCAATCAAGCACATATGATCAAGCTTGAAAAGCTCTTAGAGAATATCATATATTCAATAGGGGTAAGAATAGAAAAAGTCTCTAAAGTTGATGTTTGTTGTGTTAATTTTTTGAATAGAAAAATTGAAGAAATACAACCTTCCAGGATTCTAGTATTTGACCCATTACTCGCCAATAAAATCTTGGGAAATAACGATGAGATAGATATATTGCGTGAGTGCCAGCATGAGCTCAATGGTATTCTATTAAACGTTTCGTTCAACTTGGTTGATATTCTTAATAACTCTGATTTAAAAAGATTGGTTTGGAAGGATTTGTGTTTGTTGAGAAAAGATATGGAAAATAAATAGTGGAATTAAAGAATCTAGATTTTGACATAAATGAAATGCAAGATAGTGACTTAATAGATGTTACAAGTATCGAAAGAGAGAGTTATGATTTTCCATGGAATGAGAGTATCTTTAGAGATTGCCTTCTATCAGGTTATAAATGTTTTGCCCTAAAGAAACAGGGTATTGTTATAGGTTATGCAATCCTATCCATAGTGATGGATGAGGCCCATGTTTTAAATATCTGTATAGGAAAGAAATACCAAAACCTTGGCTTTGGTGACAAATTATTGGATTATTTAGTCGGCGAATCACAACAAGCAGGCGTAAAAAAAATCTTTCTCGAGGTACGTCCATCTAACAAGAAAGCCATTGCGTTATATCGTAAAAAGGGGTTTGAGCAGATTGCAAAAAGATCATCCTATTATCGGCATTCCAATGGTAGGGAAGATGCTGAGGTATACGCATTAAATATGGGTAAAATAGGCTACATAGATATACAATATTAATCATTTCGGATTATTCGCTAATTAATTGATAATAGTTATAAGGTTCAAATGAGCTTATTAGAATTGCAAACAGCAAAACGTAGAACTTTTGCTATAATTTCACACCCTGACGCAGGTAAAACGACACTAACAGAGAAGTTATTGTTGTTTGGTGGGGCAATACAGTTGGCAGGTTCAGTAAAAGGGCGTAAAGCTAGTCGACATGCTACTTCAGATTGGATGGCCTTGGAACAACAACGAGGTATTTCAGTAACCTCCTCTGTAATGCAGTTCCCATACAATGACTGCATTATAAATCTGCTTGACACGCCCGGTCACGAGGATTTCTCGGAAGATACATACAGGACATTAACCGCTGTTGATTCAGCGCTAATGGTGATTGATTGTGCGAAAGGAGTAGAAACGAGGACTATCAAGTTGATGGAAGTATGTAGGTTGAGAGACACTCCAATCACCACTTTTATCAATAAATTGGATCGTGAAGGAAGAGAACCAATAGAATTATTAGATGAAATAGAGTCTATTCTAAAAATAAAATGCTCACCGATAACTTGGCCAATTGGTATGGGCCATTCTTTAAAGGGGATATATCATATTAGTGAAGACAAAATTTTTGTTTATAGCTCAGAGAAAGGTAAGGAAAGAACATCGACAATTAAAATAATTGATGGACTTAATTCTGTTGATGCAGATAATTACCTAGGAGAGCAAGCAGAAGCAATTAGAAGTGAGATTGAGCTAATTAGCGAGGTTTACCCTAATTTTGATAATGATTTGTACTTATCCGGTAAACAAAGCCCAGTTTTTTTTGGATCCGCAATTTCTAATTTTGGCCTTAAGGAGCTACTTGATGGTTTTGTAAAAACTGCACCAAAACCAAAATCAAGAGAATCAGATAAAAGGATCATTATGGCTACTGAAGACAATCTGACTGGATTTGTTTTTAAGATTCAAGCAAATATGAATCCGGCACATCGAGACCGAATAGCATTTATGCGTATTTGTTCCGGGGAGTACAAAAATGGGATGAAATTAATGCATGTTCGTTTAGGTAAGGAGATAAAAATTACAGATGCTATTACTTTTATGGCGGCAGATCGTCAGAAAGCAGAATCAGCATTTGCAGGAGATATTATTGGTTTACACAATCATGGCACAATCAATATCGGAGATACATTCACCGATGGTGAGCAAATAAAATTTTCAGGGATTCCAAATTTTGCGCCAGAAATATTTAGAAGAGTGATTTTAAAAGATCCCCTGAAGTTAAAGGCTCTAAAAAAAGGATTGTCTCAGTTATGTGAAGAAGGTGCTACTCAATTATTTAAACCAATGAGAAATAACGATTTAATTCTGGGTGCAGTCGGTTTACTTCAGTTTGATGTTGTAGCTCATAGATTGCTCGATGAATATAAAGTTGAATGTACCTTTGAGACAATTAACGTTGCAACCGCGAGATGGGTTGATTGTGAAAAGACAAAGATTTTAGATGAGTTTAAGAGAAAAGCCTATGATAATTTAGCTCTTGATCACAGTGATCTTCTCGTTTATGTTGCACCAACGAAAGTTAACTTGAGTTTAACTGAAGAACGATGGCCAGAGATTAAACTATCAGAAACGCGTGAACACTAAGTACTTATAATTTTTTCCTTCGTCTAGTTCTTTTTTTTAATGTTCCGCCTGAGTTGATTTCAGGATTGAGATAGTTGTTTATTAAATTAATATTACCGCTTGATATATCACCTAATAATTCTATTATAGATTCGATATTAATATCTGAATCTAGTTCATTCTTGAGGCCATGACTTATTGCGTTAATATGCTCTGCTTGTGTTCCGCAACAACCACCAATTATATCAGCACCAATTGTCTTGGCTATAACAGCATATTTGGCCATTAATTCGGGAGTACCAGTATATTTAATTTCACCATCAACAAATTCAGGGATACCACAATTACCTTTAGCCACTAGAAACATTGATTTATTTTTTCGTTCCTTCTCAAGGCAAATCATTGTTCCAATAAGGTCTGCTGCACCTACCCCACAGTTTGCTCCATAACCTATAACTTCAGGATAAAAACTTTCAGCAACCCTGGCCAAATCTTTTGGCTCTAAACCCATCATCGATTTACCATGAGTATCAAAGCTATAAGTACAGATCATTGGTATATTGAACTGCCTACCTGCCTCTATAGCGCATCTTAATTCCTTTTCCGCAGACATAGTTTCAATCCATAATACATCTACCCCACCATCTACTAAACCTCTTATTTGTTCAGAAAATCCTTTAACAGCGTCTTCCTCTGATAATTCACCAAGAGGGGTAATTAATTCCCCTGATGGACCTATTGATCCTGCAATTATTATTTCGCGATTAAATCCTGCTGCTGCTTTCTTTGCAATTTCAGCTGCTTTGTAGTTAATGATATAAGTATCATTTTGAGCGTCATGTAATTTTAGTCTGAATTCATTCGCCCCAAAAGAATTGGTAAGAATTATATCTGATCCAGCCGCTATAAAATTTTTATGATTGTTTGCTACGTTGTTAGGTTCTTCAATATTCCATAATTCTGGGGGATAACCTGACTCTAACCCCATAGCAAAGAAATTAGTTCCAGTGGCTCCATCAGCAACAAGATATTTTTTTTCTTGTATTAAAATATCTAACTTTCTTCTGTCCATCATAATCAGTACCTTTTATTCTTGTTTGTCTACAAAGAATCCAAAAAAAAACCTGTCAGCCGAAGCTAAACAGGATTAATTCTATTTAGCTGTATTTATTAAACGCCCGCAAGCTGGTCAAATCGGCGTTAAAACACTATACAACAATCACTTGATTGATTGTGAGTTTTATTTAATTTAAGACTAATTATTTAATATATTTTATATTTACCTTTGATGATATCAAAGTACATCGCACAATCTCCCATGAAACTATAGATTGGATATTCAAAGGTAGCAGGTTTATTTTTTTCCACAAAAAAGTGACCGATCCATGCAAGGCCATAAGCGGATAAGAAAGCAAGAAATAAATTCCTCATTTCATTACTAACTAATAATTTGATTACAAAAAACAAGAATAGATTTGAGCCAATGAAATGCAAAAGCTTTGTGTATTTATTTGCATGTTCTTTAATATAATAGGGGTAGAATTCTTTGAAACTGGTGAATTTTTTTTTCATTTTTAGGGTGGCCTTATATCTCAAATACTTCCGCTGCCCAAAGTATAAAAAGTACATATAGCAGTAGAAATAATATGTAATAAATTTTTGAAAAATTTCTTATCTTATTCTTTTTGATTAGCCTCGTCGCGTGCCAATTGATAACAATAAATGGAAATAATAAAATCAATAAAAATAAAACTGGTCTAAGCATGTATTATGTATATCATCTTCAAAGCAAAATATAAACTAATCGGTAATTATCTGGTCGATTACTGAATTTACTTATTAATCTGAGAATACTGCTCGTATAATAAAGATATGAAGAATTCAAAAATTATTAGCATTGCCCCAATGATGGATTGGACAGATTCTCATTGCCGTTATTTTATGAGATTACTTAATCCAGATATATTGCTTTATTCAGAGATGATTACTGCTGAAGCCCTGTTGCATGGTAGTGCTAAAAAATATCTGCATTTTAATAATCAAGAGCATCCTGTCGCTCTTCAGCTTGGTGGAAGCAATCCTTATAAACTTAAGCAATCTTCAATCTTAGCTGAACAGGAAGGCTATGATGAGATAAATCTAAATATAGGATGTCCGAGTGAGCGTGTTCAAAAAGGATCTTTTGGAGCTTGTTTGATGGAGGATCCAAACTTGGTAGCTGATTGTGTTGATGCCATGATAAATGCTGTCGATATACCTATTTCGGTAAAAACACGAATTGGTATTGATGATTATGATAGTTACGAATTTTTATATAATTTTATTAAAATAGTGTCTGAAACAGGGTGCTCCAGATTTATAATTCATGCTCGTAAGGCTATATTGTCTGGATTAAGCCCAAAAGAAAACAGATCTATACCACCATTAAATTATGATCGAGTTTATCGAATAAAATCGGATTTTAAGCATTTGCATATTACGTTAAATGGAGGAATTAAAAATCTAGATGATTGTAAAAAAAATCTTAATATACTAGATGGGGTAATGATTGGTAGGCATGCTTATCATCAACCATGGTTCTTGCATGAACTTAAATTATTAGATGAATCTGCTAAATATGATCAACTCAAGAGAGAGGATGTAATTGAGCTTATGTATCCCTATATTCAAGATCAATTAAATCAAGGGAATCATCTAAAGCACATTACACGTCATATGCTGGGGCTCTATAAAAATCAGCCTGGCGCTAGATCATGGAGAAGGTATTTAAGCACACATGCACATAACTCAGACGCCGGTATTGAGGTGCTGCAAAATGCTCTTAAAATACTTCCAAAGGCAGCATAGAAGGTTAAATGAAAAGCATAGATCAATCATTGGCTGAAATATCTGATATATATGATCTTTATGAGCGCTCCGTACAGAATGTCGAGCATGAAATTGAGTTCATGCAAAACACTTACCAGAATTTAAAAGGAAAGCGAGCTTATCTATATAGAGAGGATTTTTGTGGCACAGCTAATTCATCTTGTGCTTGGGTAGATCAAGGGGATACTTATTATGCATCAGGTATAGATAATGATGGCGCTGTATTAAATTGGACTGAAAATAATCGTTTGTCAAACTTGGATAATAAAACTCAAAAAAGAATAAAAGTTATAGAATCTGATGTTTTAACCATGCGCCCTATAGAGGTTGATATATTATCTGCATTCAATTTTAGTTATTTTTGTTTTCACACTCGAGATTTATTACTTTCATATTTTGTTCGCTCCTTTAATACACTGAAATATGATGGAGTTTTCTTTTTGGATTTATTTGGTGGTTCTGAGGCTCACCAAGAATTAACAGAAAAAACTGAACATGATGAATTTACTTATATTTGGAGGCAATCTAAATTTCACCCCTTAACAAATCATATTGAGTGCTCCATAAGTTACGATTTTTCTGATGGTTCATCCATTAATGATGCTTTTTTATATAATTGGCGTTTATGGAGTGCTCCAGAGATCAAGGAGTTATTGCTGCAAGCTGGTTTTAAAAATGTAACATTCTTTTGGGAAGGTGAGGACGAGGAAGGTGAAGGTAATGGAGAGTTTACCCCGAATACGACTGGCGAAGCGGATCTTGCATGGGTTATCTATATTACTGCTGAAAAATAATTTAGGTAAGTGCACTCTTTAACTTATCAAACTCATTACTGAGTTCTTTTGGCAGACGATCACCAAATGTTTCAAAATATTCACCAATTGAGTTTACCTCCTGGAGCCATTCTTTATTTTCAACAGTTAATAGTTCCTCGAGTACATCTTTTGAGATATCTAGATCATTTGTATCAATATCTTTTGTATTTGGAATATTTCCTATTGATGTGGAGCGAGCAGAGACTCGACTTTCACAACGATCAATAATCCAACGAAGAACTCTGAGATTTTCACCAAAACCTGGCCATAAAAATTTTCCATCTTCATTTTGACGAAACCAGTTTACGTGAAATATTTTGGGTAATTTATCTGACTTTTCGCTAAATGAAAGCCAGTGACTCCAATAATCTGCAAAATTATATCCACAGAATGGTTTCATTGCCATTGGATCTCTTCTTACAATTCCAACTTCACCTATTGCGGCAGCTGTAGTTTCTGATGCTACCCCAGCTCCCACCAGAACCCCATGTTTCCAGTTATTTGCTTCATACACTAAAGGGGCAAGTTTCTTTCGTCTTCCACCAAACACAATTGCAGAAATAGGAACTCCTTCAGGAGCCTCTGCAAGTTCCGAATATGAGGGATTGTTAACAGCTGAGACAGTAAATCTTGAGTTTGGATGTGCAGCAGATCTTAAATCTGAATTAAATTTATCACCTTGCCAATCGATTATAGGTTCACCAATATTTTTATCTTCCCACCATGGATCATTTTGTTCAGTTAATCCAACATTTGTATAAATAGTGTCACTTTTGATCATATCAAAAGCATTTTTATTTGTTTTTTCATTTGTACCTGGAACGACACCAAAATAGCCCGCTTCAGGATTTATTGCTCGCATTTGACCTTCCTCATCTAGATGAAGCCAAGCTATATCATCACCCAGTGTCCATATCTTCCAACCTGGCTGTGATTTTGGTGGAATTAACATTGCAAGGTTAGTTTTGCCACACGCTGAAGGAAAAGCACAGGCCACATAATGAGTTTCACCTTGAGGATTCTCAATACCGACAATGAGCATATGCTCAGCCAACCAACCTTCTTTCCTGGCTTGCCAGCTAGCTATTCTTAGGGCGTGACATTTTTTTCCTAATAATGCATTGCCACCGTAGCCAGAACCAATGCTCTTTATCGATAATTCATCAGGAAAGTGCATAATAAATCGTTTTTCAGGATCAAGATCTCCAGTAGAATGGAGTCCTTTCACAAAATTACCCTCTTGCTCTATTCTGTGAAGTGCTTTCGCGCCCATTCGAGTCATCAGCTTCATGTTCACAACTACGTATGCACTATCAGTTATTTCGACGCCACATCTGGCGTATGGTGAGTCCACCGGACCCATGCAATAAGGAATAACATACATAGTTCTTCCTTTCATGGCACCTTTAAAAAGTTGGTCTATTTTATTATGTGCCTCCATTGGGGCCATCCAATTATTATTTGGGCCTGCATCTTCTTTTTCTTTGGTGCAAATAAAGGTTAAATGTTCCACTCGTGCGACATCAGTCGGATCAGATCTATGAAGATAACAGTTAGGATAATTACTTTGATTGAGCGCCTCTAAATCACCAGATTTGTTCATTTGCTTTATTAAAAAGTTATATTCTACTTCAGATCCATTACACCATTGTATATTATCAGGAAGTGTTTGAGATGCTACCTCATCAACCCAGTTTTGCAGTGCTTTTAATGTAGTTGTCATAATTATTTTACGCCGAATATCTTGAAATATAATTTTTTAGGAGGTGAACTTGTTTAATGGTTTTATAGTATGAAATTAATATGATTATATCTTATTATTGAATGTTATTAAATCAATCATACTATATAAAGTATATTATGCTTTTTTTCACTCATCCTTCAATACACAAAGTTACATATGATTAATTTAGAAGATTTTTTTGGGTCATCAAGCCCTTTAAAAGCAATGCTGGGCGGTTATCAGCCAAGACAAGGACAAGCTAAAATGGCTGAAGAGGTCGCCTATGCAATAAAAGAAAACCAAAACTTGGTGATTGAGGCTGGAACAGGTATCGGGAAGACGTTTGCTTATCTTGTTCCAGCATTATTAAGTGGTCAAAAAATTATTATATCAACTGGTACAAAAACTTTACAAGATCAACTTTATCACAGAGATTTACCTCTGATTAGTAAGGCAATTGGCAGACCATTATCTACTGCTTTGTTAAAAGGCCGCTCTAATTATCTATGTCTTAATAGAGCTAAATTGGCAACTTCAAATGATAAATACATAGCTCGTGATTTGAAATTAGTCAATCAATGGTTACATCAAACAATTGTTGGAGATCGTTCTGAATTAATTGATATTTCGGAAACTTCATCAGTTTGGCCTATGGTTACCTCAACAATCGATAACTGCTTAGGTAGAAAATGCCCTGAATACAATGATTGTCATGTAGTGAAGGCAAGAAAGAATGCTCAAGAATCTGATCTGGTAGTAATAAATCATCACTTGTTGCTAGCTGATCTAACAATAAAAGATGAGGGTTTCGCAGAATTTCTGCCTTCAGCTCAAGCAATGATATTGGATGAAGCGCATCAGATTCCAGACTTAGCCGCTCAGTTCTTTGGGATAAGTATTGGTAATATTGAAATCGAGAGATTATGCAATGAATTATTAGTAATAATAATTCCAATGAATCAACCGGTGGTTTTAAAGCAAATTGATAAATTAAAAAAATCAATAAATAAATTGATGATATCTGCCCCAAAAAGAGAGGGTCGTTATGAATTAATAAATATTAATAAAGAAGTCATAAATTCAATTAAGGCATTATCAGAAAATCTAAGACTTCTCGCACATGTAATTTCACCAATTGCAGAAATGCATGATTCATTGGAAAAAAAATATGAAATTATTGAGCTTTATTTTCATCGATTATCCAGTATTTTGGATTTTGAATTAAGTGATGGTTTATGTTGGCTGGATATTAAGTCGCGAAGTCTTCGATTAAATTTAACACCATTGGATGTAGGAAAAAAACTAAGGACATTAATTACGCAATCAGATAAAGCTTGGATTTTTACATCAGCCACTTTAGCTATAGGTGATGATTTTAGTTATTTTAAGGATCGTATTGGCCTATTTGATGCTATGGATTGTTCTTTTCCAAGCCCATATGCGCTGAGTGAAAATGCGCTTATTTATTTGCCTTCAAACATACCTGAGCCATCAGATACAAATTTCACTGAAATAATGCTGGAAGAAACTTCCCCATTATTGAAGCTAGTTTCAGGCGGAGTATTTTATCTTTTTACTAGCCATCATGCTCTAAATCAAGCTAGAAATTGGTTTGCGTCTAAACAAACATTAATCGAGGGGAGGACGTTATTGATTCAGGGTGATTCACCGCGAGATGAGATGTTAAAGGAGTTCAGATCTCACGGAAACGCTATATTATTGGGAACTGGTAGTTTTTGGGAAGGTGTGGATGTGAGGGGGGAGGCCTTAAATATGGTTATAATTGATAAGCTCCCATTTAAATCACCAGCAGATCCATTAATGATGGCACGTTTAGAGTACATAAAGAAGAATGGTGGTAATGGTTTTATTGACCATCAACTGCCGACAGCTGTATTAGCTCTAAAACAAGGAGTAGGTCGTTTACTTCGTGATCAAAAAGATTTTGGCGTGGTGGTCTTATGTGACCCTAGAGTAAAAAATAAAAATTATGGTAAAACATTTCTCGAAGGTCTTTTTCCTATGCAAGCAACTGAATTACTTAATAAAGTTAAAGAATTTCTAGAATCACATAAGTCGGCATAAGGATATATATGAAGATATTAGCAATTGATACTTCATCTGATAATTGCTCAGTAGCATTGGACATTAATAATAATTATTTTGAATCTAATGTATTTGAGGCAAAAAGCCACACACAGGTTCTATTGCCGATGATAAATGATTTACTGGATGAAGCAAATATTTTAATGAGTGAAGTTGATGCCATTGTTTTGGGGATTGGGCCAGGTTCATTTATTGGTATGCGAATTGGCGCATCTGTCGCACAAGGATTGGCTTTTGCAGCTAATGTTAAAATTATACCGATCTCCTCTATGGAGGCGGTTGCGTCAGATGTTATGGATAATTATAACTTAAATAATTTAATGCTTTGCCAAGATGCAAGGATGAGTGAATCGTATGTTGGGAGTTATCAGCGTAAAGAAAACGGAACAATTAAATTAATATCGTCAATCAAATTAGTTTCATTAATTGAGCTTAAAAAATTGATTATTGATAGTGAAATAGATTCATTTGGGATCGGTTTTGTTGATTGCCCTGATATTATGCAGAAATTTAGTTTTAATTTTAGTGAGAGTGCGCATATAGGATATCCTAAAGCTGGTATTTTGTTAAAATTAAATCAGAAAAATAACTATATCCAATCAGCCGTTCAACCCGAGGAGTTAATGCTTGATTACATCAGAAAAGAAGTGGTAAAAAAACCAAAAAAATGTGTTACTTGAATCAATGTTCTTAATGTAATTACTTTAATCTAGCTTTATGAAAAATCATCTTTCAAATCTTCTGTTAACTGATTTAATTAACTGTAGATCAATTACGCCTGATGATGCGGGTTGTCAGGATATTATTGAAGCTCACTTGAGCGCCTCTGGATTTAAATGTGAAGTACTAAAATATGGGGAAGTTACCAATTTATGGGCTACTATCGGAACTGAAAAAGGTCCTACCCTCTGCTTTGCTGGCCATACAGATGTAGTTCCACCAGGACCAGAAAAAGATTGGGATTTTGATCCTTTTGATGCAACTTACTCTGAGAAATATATCTTTGGTCGAGGAGCTGCAGATATGAAATCTGGTTTAGCTGCAATGATAATTGCAGCTCAGGAATTTATATCAAACTACCCAAATTATCATGGTCGTATAGCTTTTTTAATCACAAGTGATGAAGAGGGCCCCGCTCAAAACGGAACTAAGAAAGTAATTGAGGAGTTACAGAACAGACAAGAAAAAATTGATTGGTGCATTGTTGGCGAACCCTCTAGCAAAGATGTCTTAGGAGATACAGTAAGAGTTGGAAGGAGAGGTTCCTTGACGGGATTTCTTAAAATTAGAGGTACTCAAGGACATGTTGCATACCCACATTTAGCAATCAATCCAATTCATAAAAGCTCACCATTGATCGCTAAGCTTTTAAAAATCCAATGGGACGGCGGGTACGAATCTTTTCCACCTTCAAGCTTACAAATTGTTGATGTATCAACCAACAATGAGGCTAATAATGTAATTCCTGGTGAGGTTAATATTATTTTTAATTTCCGCTTTAATCCATCATGGAGCTATAAAAAATTGAAATTAGCCATTCAGAGAATCTGTGATGAAGAATCACTTAATTATGAATTGAGATGGCGTGAATCAGGAGAACCTTTTTATACTGAATCTGGTTTTCTAAGGGATACTGTGCAATCAGTTATCCGTGACTTTAATGGAAAGGAGCCGATACTTTCAACTGATGGTGGTACTTCTGATGGAAGATTTCTAGCTCCTCATGGAATTCAAGTTATTGAACTTGGGTCATTAAATAAAACTATTCATAAAGTGAATGAATGCGTTCCTATAGCAGATACACCTAAATTAACTGAAATATATTTAAATATTATGAAATGTTTATTTATTGAATGAGTTATAACTAATAAAGATACTTAGAGAAGCCAGTAGAAGACAAGAAATAGCTACCCATGCCGGCATAGATAACCACATAAAATTCCAATCTGTGGTTGCACATTCGCCCGAGCCACTGAATATTAGTAGCAAAGCATCACCTAGAGGGAAGTTACCCACTAAATAGTCGAAGCCAGGTCCACAACTAGGAACTTTATCCGCTGGAAGATTTTGAAGCCAAGTATGCCAACCCGCTATTCCAGTACCTGCAAGAGATGTAATTAATATTAAAGTATTGTAGATATAATTTTTGGGTGTTTCCGGTAAGTGTATCGCTGCAATTAAAAAAAGAATTCCTGTTACAACGACCGCAATTCTCTGAAGTACACAGAGAGGGCAGGGCGCCAAAAAAAGATAATGTTCTGCATATAGTGCATAAAGTATCATTACCAGACACACAAAAGATCCTGAGAAATAAAGTTGGCGATTACTTAAACTATTCATAATTAATATTATAAGCGATTTTGAGTTTGATTATAAAATCTTATTTTAGAGTCTTTTTGTATTCTTCAGGATGAAAACCAAGGATTATTGAATATTCCCCCCTAAGAACTGGCCTTTTAATTAAGGTTGGGTATTGTAGAAAAATTTTTGCAACATCATTAGTAGCCTTATTTCTCTCAGCTTCTGAAAGTTTTCTCCATGAAGCGCTTTTTCGATTAAGGCATAATTCGAGATCAATTAAATCTGACCATGAATTTAGAACATTCTTATCTAATCCATCTTTTCTAAAATCATGAAATATAAAATCAAGTCTATTATTTTCAAGCCACTTCGAGGCTTTTCTGCAAGTGTCACAATTCTTTATACCATACAAAATAAGCATAATTATTAACCAATATATTCTCTAAGATTATGTTTTAGTTGTGTCATTAGTTTCTTTGATAATGGCTGACCATTTTTGTCAACAATAAAGAACACATCTTCAGCTCGCTCACCGATAGTAATTATTTTAGCGGTTTGGATATTAATATCCAGATTCTTGAATACTTGCCCAATTTTAGATAATAAACCTGGCTCATCTTTTGTCACTATTTCGAGTATTGTACGATTGTTTGGAGAATCGTCTTTGAAGATAAGCTCAGATTTGGTTGCAAAATGCTTTGTAATTCTTGGTGGTCGTCGAGATACATGTATATCTTGATCAGATCTATCTAAAAATGATGCTAATTTGAGCTCCAGTTTCTGGATGGTCTTGGTGGTTATTTTATTGATGCCTTTGTCGATAAAAACATATGTATCGATACTATAATTATTCTTCATTGGAACGATTCTTGTGTCCATTATATTCATGCCAAGCTCATCAAGTATCCCAGTAGTTGCTGCAAAAGTCCGCATAGATTGAGGTGCATAAATTACAATTTGTATGCTTTTGTTGTTCTCTTGTTGCCGTATATTTATAAATTTGTTGGTTTTGTTTTTTATTAATTGTTCAGTATGCCATGCTATTTCATGAGACTTATATCTAATGAAATAATCATCTATATGTAGATCCCAAATAGATAATATTTCTTCATTATTGATATTAATTCTTGAGAGTATTTTTTTTGATTCGATTTTTTTATTAAAGATTAAGTTATTGTGATCTATTGGATCTTCTAGCTTATTTTTTAGTGCGTCTCTAGTTGCAGTGTACAAATCATAAAATAAAGTCTCTTTCCACGAATTCCATAGATCTGGATTGGTTCCTCTTATATCCGCGATAGTCAGTAAATAGAGATAATCTAGACGTAAACTATTTCCTATTAACTGAGTAAATTCACTTATTACTCTCGGGTCACTAATGTCTCTTTTTTGCGCAGTCATAGAAAATAACAAGTGATATTTTACGAGCCAGGAAACGATCTCTGCTGAATCCTTATCCATGGCATGCTCAAGACAAAAAGTTTTTGCATCAATAGCGCCTATTTCTGAGTGATCGCCACCACGACCTTTTGCGATATCATGAAAGAGGCCAGCAAGATAAACAATTTCAGGTTTTTTTAATGATTGCATTATTTTGCTGCAATGAGGGTATTCATCATCAAATTTAGTTAACGAAAAACGTCTTAAATTACTGACAACATTTAGCGTATGTTCATCAACAGTGTAAGCGTGAAATAAATCATATTGCATTCGACCTACAATCCTACCAAAAGCTGGTATATATAGACCTAAAACACCATATAAGTTCATTCTCCTTAATTCATGAGTGACTCCCTGTGGTGCTTTTATAATGTCGAGAAAAAGCCGATGATTTCTTGGCTGTTGTCTAAATTCATCATTAATAAGGTATAAATTTCTTTTTATCAAACCAATAGTGTGTGCACTAACACCTCGTAATTCAGGTTTTTTCTGCAATATAAGAAATATCTCTAATAATGCGGACGAGTCCTTCTTGAATATATGATCATTAGCGGCTTCTAGGTAATTATTTTTGATTTGAAATGAGGCATTTACTTCAATGGGTAGTGAACTTTTGATACCTATTACAAGCTCTTCAAATTGTTGTAATATCATTTCATTGATTCTTCTAATATCCATAACTGTTCGGTAATAACGCTGCATCATTTGCTCAACTCCGAGCATGAAGGATGCATCTTCATAACCAAGCATGATGGCTAAATTCTTTTGATAATCGAAAAGTAAGCGATCTTCTCTTCGCTTAGCAATTGAATGAAGGCCATAGCGGATTTTCCATAAAAAAGATTGACCTTCATATATTATTCTTAATTGCCCCTCTGTAAGTAAGTTATGACTAATTAATTCATTTAATCCATGGATTTGAAAGTGTCTATTTGCCACCCAATTGATAAGTTGAATATCTCTAAGGCCTCCTGGATTAAGTTTGATATTTGGTTCTAATTTATTTGCTGCATTAGAAGAGCGGAGATGCCGTTGTGATTGTTCCCTAGTCTTTGAAATAAAAAAATCTCTAGAAGACCACATGAGATTGGGCTTTATACTGTCTTTCATCAAAAAGAAGAGTTTTTTTTCACCGGAAATTACTCTTGATTCCATTAATGTTGTAACTACAGTTAGATCTTTTTTACTTTCATTTATGCATTCTTCTATGGTGCGAACACTGTGACCTAGATCAAAACCTAAGTCCCATAAATTTGTTAAAAAAAGTTCAATATTAGTATTGATTTCTTTTTTCAATTTATCTTTTAGTAGGATCATAATGTCGATATCAGAATGAGGGTGTAATTCTGCACGACCGTAGCCACCAACAGCCACTAAGGTAATATCTAGGGAGCTATTGAGATTATTACTCTCCCAAAGATGCTTTATAGCTAAATCGGTAGTAATCGATTGAAGATGAATTAAGGACCTAATATCATCATTATTTTGAGTAAAACGATTCTTTAGAAGTTCATTTATTTTTGATAATGATCGCTTTAAAGCGCTTATGCTGTTCTTTTTTTTTAGAGACTCTGCAAACCATTCAAAATCAGGGTCTGATATAAAATTCTCAATTGAGTTTTTTTGCATATTACTAATTATCTCTGGTCTTTTCCTAATGTTAGAACTTCATAACCATTTTTCTTGATAAGAATAGTATGTTCCCATTGGGCAGATAAATTATGATCCTTAGTGACTACTGTCCAACCATCAGGAAGTAGTTTAACTTCTTTTTTTCCAGCATTAACCATCGGTTCAACTGTTAAGGTCATTCCAGCTTTGAGTTGGAGGCCTGTTCTGGGTTTACCGTAATGAAGTACTTGTGGTTCCTCATGAAAAATTTGACCAATACCATGACCACAATAATCTCTAACTACAGAACATCTATTCTTCTCAACAAACGACTGAATAGCATATCCTATATCTCCTAAATAATTACCTTCACGCAACTGTTCTATACCTAGCCACATACCTTTATAGGCAATATCTGATAATCGTTTTGCTTTTATACTTGGTTTACCGACGAAGAACATTCTACTCGTATCACCATGAAAACCATCCTTGATTACAGTAATATCAATATTTAAACTATCTCCATTCTTTAAAATTCTCTCTGCAGGTATCCCATGGCAAACGACATGATTCAATGAAGTGCAAATAGACTTCGGGAATCCTCGATAATTCAAAGGTGCCGGAATGGCTTGCTGCACTTCTGTAATATATTTATGGCAGATTTTATCTAAATCTGATGTTGAAATACCTGGTTTAACGAAATCACCAATCATATCTAATACATCCGCTGCCAGTCTTCCAGCATTACGCATTTTATCTTGTTCTTCTGGGCTTTTGATTGTTACAGGCATTTTATATATGACTCTCAATTTTTGTTTTAAGCTATAGTTTAACTGTTAAGAGAAAAGATTTTGTTGAAATTTACATTTATCTTTTTTAAAAAAATAAGTTTATTCTATTAAATTATTGTTCCTTCAGGCTAGTTATGGTATAAAACGCGCGCCCTTGAGGCAAATAATCCACACGTTTATCGTCACATAATGCTGGGTGCTCAGTTTTAAAAACTAGGTTGCATAATGGGATAGACGGAGGCATAACCCGGAGAGAGAAAAATGAAAGCAATAACTATGCGTGAAATGTTAGAAGCGGGTGTCCATTTTGGACATCAAACCCGTTACTGGAATCCAAAAATGTCACCCTATATTTTTGGTTCAAGAAATAAAATACACATTATTAATCTAGAAAAAAGTCTTCCAATGGTCAGGGATGCATATGCTTTTATCAAAGCAGTGATTGCTGATGGTGGGAAAATACTTTTTGTAGGAACTAAGCGAGCGGCGAGAGAGGCAATAAAAATTGAGGCGGAACGCTGTGAAATGCCTTATGTAAATCATAGATGGCTTGGTGGAATGCTGACAAATTATAAAACTATTCGACAATCAGTTAAAAGATTAAAAAACTTAGATCAAATGGCTGAAGAAGGTGGTTTTGAAGGATTAACAAAGAAAGAGATCTTAGGTTTAACTAGAGAGTCTGAGAAATTAGAAAAGAGTCTCGGTGGAATTAAGGATATGGGATCAATTCCTGATGCAATTTTTGTTATTGATGTTGGACATGAAGAAATTGCAATTCGTGAAGCGAAAAAACTTGGTATTCCAGTGGTTGGTGTAGTTGATTCAAATTGCTCACCTGACTTGGTTGATTATGTAATACCTGGAAATGATGATGCAATGAGAGCTGTTTCACTATATGCGTCATACATGGCAGAAGCCGTTCTTGATGGTAAAGCATCTTTACCAGAAGTCACTCTTGGTGATGATGAGTTTATTGAATTAGATGAGGATGGAAAACCAAGTACAAGAAGTGCTAAAAAAGTCAAATCAACTGATAAATCTGTAAGTAAAAAAGTAAAAATAACTTCAGTTAAGAAAAAAACAAAACTTGATACTACAGAAGAACCATCATCGGATACAAAAACTCCAGAAGTTGAAGTTAATGAGACCGTGGATGATACAGAGCAAAAAAATGAAGAAGCTCTTGAAAAAGAAAAACCAGAATCATCAACAAAAAAGAAAGTAGCAAAAAAGAAAGTAGCAAAAAAGAAAGTAGCAAAAAAGAAAGTAG
>Ga0055584_100000476_pt1 | contig 38047 bp, 38 predicted proteins | sample OSDHelmetaG_FD_58716 | JGI IMG/M metagenome (GOLD analysis project Ga0055584, IMG submission 58716) | Pelagic marine sediment microbial communities from the LTER site Helgoland, North Sea, for post-phytoplankton bloom and carbon turnover... | ecosystem: Environmental > Aquatic > Marine >...
TGGGATTTTCGTTCGCACCGCTACCTGCTCGACGAAATACTCGCTGACACGGACTGCGGACATCGCATAGAACAAACTGTTTACATGGAGTGCGGTGCCTTCTACAGGCGCGACGAACCCTCAAGCATGCGTTTCTTAGGCGAAGTTGAATTTGTCAACGGTGTCGCCGCAATGGCGGCTAGCGGCCGTTACGGGTCGACCCTAGTTGCCGCAGGCATCGTCGGAATGGCCGATCTCACATTAGGTGCAAGCGTCGAAGAGGTCCTCACAGCACAGATGGCATGTGCTGGCAAGCGCTTCAAGGGCATCCGCTATGCCGCAGGCTGGGAAGATAAAACACGAGAAATTCATCTCAGCCACACCAACCCACCAGAACACCTTTACCGTGACTCTCCGATATTTCGACAAGGCTTCGCCAAGCTCGGCGAGCTGGGCTTGAGTTTTGATGCCTGGGTTTACCACACTCAACTGTCCGACCTAGTCGACCTCGCGCGCGCTTTCCCGGCGCAAGCAATTGTACTGAACCACGTTGGTGGACCAATGGGGCTGAGTTGGTATGCGAGCCGCAAAGAAGAAGTCTTTGCGCACTGGAGTGCCGGCATACAAGAGCTAGCGAAATGCGAGAACGTCTGCATCAAACTCGGCGGACTGGGCATGTTGCTGAACGGATTCGAATTCGAAAAGCGCGCACAAGCACCCTCCTCCGAAGACCTTGCGAACGCTTGGAGACCGTTTATTGAGACAGCCATCGAAGCATTCGGATGCGAACGCTGTATGTTCGAGAGCAATTTCCCAGTCGATAAAGTCAGCGGCAGCTATGGCAACTACTGGAACGCTTTTAAGCGCATCGCCGCAAGCGCGTCAGCCGAGCAGAAAGCTTCGCTATTCAAACAAACAGCGGTGGATTTCTATCGCCTGTAGCCGCATCCCGGATGCAAGGGTAACAACCAGTGAATGACAACCGGGCAAGGTGTAGGGTGCCCAAGGGGTACGACGCTAGCGCTCGGGTCGCGGCCACGCGCGCAAAAATAGGTCGCCATCGAGTTGCGCCCCAGGCTCAAGCGCTGGCGGGCGCAACATACGCTGCAAGTTAGGCCGTGGGTTGTAAGTCACATCATCCCCGGTCCAACGCTGTAAATAGGCGCGTCGACGCGCTGTATTACTACTATTGGGCGGCGCCCCATGCAGCAAACGCGCATCATGGATGGTGCAATCCCCTGGGCGTAGGTCAAAACTGACAATGTCGTATTGATCACGCGCCGCTTCTATATCTGGAACTTCGGGAAGTGCTTCCGTATAGGTCTGTTGTGGGTCAAAACTCACAGCCAGATAACGATTTCCCCATAAATGCGACCCGCGTACGTATTCAACCGCACCGGTTTCACGTGTCACGTCATCAAGCGCAACCCAGCAAGTTGCTACTTGCGTGCCAGCCACAGGCCAATAGGTAATATCTTGATGCCACAGTGTTGGCGTCGAAGTACGTGGCTCTTTGACCAAGATTTGGTCGAACAGTAGCGTCGCTTTATTCGACTCAAATAGCGCCGCGGCGGTTGCGCCAGCGGGGCCATCTAATACCGCATCTCGAAAGCCGTCGAGGTGGTGACAAACGAAGGTATCACCGAAGAAGAATCCAGTAGCATTGGCAGCGTTGATATTCTTAACCATACCAGACGGTGCTTGCATATCCGCATCAACCAGACCACGCAAGCGCTCAACCCAATTAGGGCTAAACAATCCACGCAGGCACACAATTCCATCGCGCCTGAAAGTGGCAACTTGCGCATCTGTAAGCGGCGGTACTTGGTCAGAAAACACGGCCTTCAACTCCAGATCGTTCGATTCGACAACTGTTTCATTGTGCACGCCGGCGCACGCGTCCACCAGATTCGGCCGCAGGCCCGCATTTGCGCCGCCACCTGTGCGTGCAAGCGTGCGCCGTTAATCCGGGCACCCCTATGGCAACTTTCTGCGCTCTAGCGTAGCAATCACGTAGAGGTGTGATGTAACGTCCCCAGCCACAGTTAACAACACAGGCAGCACTCAACAGTGGGCATCAAACAACTGGCCGAGCAGGCCCAAACCGAAATCAAGACGCTTAGCGTTGCCGAAGCTTTGCCGCGCTTCGATGACGACACTCTGGTATTCGTTGATGTGCGCGACATTCGTGAATTGGAACGCGACGGCACCATTGCCGAGGCCCAGCACGCGCCGCGCGGCATGATCGAATTCTGGTTCGACCCACAAAGCCCATATCATCGTGAAGTGTACGGCGACCCAGACAAAACTTACGTGCTGTTCTGTAACGCTGAATGGCGGTCCGCGCTCAGTGCAAAGTCGCTGCAAGACATGGGCATCGCCAACGTTGCGCAGCTCTACGGCGGCTTACCCGCGTGGCGCGAAGCTGGCGGTCCGACCATGGCCAAAGACCGCGCGTAGGCGTCGCAATGCGCAAACTGTCTAGCGTCGAAGGAATGTTTTTGTGGAACTGATCTTATTCGAGCCCATGCAGGGATATGCGCGGATCCGGCTCAATCGCCCGCAAAAACGTAATGCGATGAGCGCGCAGTTGCGCGCCGAATTGCGCACCGCGATGAAACTTGCACGCGAGCATTTTCACGTTCTGATTCTCACCGGCGTGGATGACATCTTTTGCGGTGGCATCGACCTTAAGGAAGTTCAGTCGGAGGCGGCGCAAGGATCGCAAGCCGCGTTGTCCGACTGGCGCGAGCTGAGTGCCGAAATTCGTGAACACCCGAGTATTTTTATCGCCGCAGTCAATGGCCTGGCACTCGGTGGCGGCGTGACCTTGACCGGCGTTTGCGACCTCGCCATAGCCAGCGATGACGCGCTGTTTGGCCTACCCGAGGTAGGCTTTGGAATGTATCCAAACCCGGCAGGTCCAGCCGCGCAATTGTCATTGTCACGCAAGCGCGCGGCATGGATGGTGCTCACGGCTGAACGCATATCAGCAGCACAGGCGCAAGCCTGGGGGCTCATTAATGAAGTAGTGCCGCGTGCGCAGCTCGACCAGCGCACCGAAACAATTGCCACGCGCATTGCGCAGTTCGATGCGGCAACTTTGAGCGCATGTAAGCGGGCCTTGGATGACATTCCATTGATGGTGAACAACTGGCGCGATGCGTTCAGTGCCGGCGTAAGCGCCAACGACGCAATCGCCGCAAGCAGTAGCCACGCCGCGCACGCGCTAGAGCTATTTACGCAGGGCGAACGTAACACTGGCCAAGGACAATAATCTGCCCCACGCCGCGCTTAGACGCTGCCGCCACTAGCGTGCCGAGCGAAGCGCTGTGCGCCGCGGCGACGCTCAGTGAAGGTATGCGGGCACGCAGAACCGCGTAGAATGCACACTACAAGTGCTACCGGGTCCGCGTGCGGACCGCGCGAAATCATCGCCATCATAGCGACCATGCAAACCGGTAGCGCACGCACGCATCTCCAAACGCTCGCAACTGCCGTCATTACACCAGCATGCAAATAACCCCGGCTCAGCCACGGCCTCAAGACGATCGCGGCGTTCTACGCGCGATCGGCTACATGTGCATAGCGGTCGGCGCCTTCGTTTGCCTCAATACCTTCGGCAAAGTTTTGAGCGGGCACGGTCTGGATACAACCCAGATTGTGTGGTCCCGCTACGCCGGTAGCATGTTGCTGATGCTGGTCATATTTGTACCACGCCACGGCTACCGCTTGCTGGCAAGCAATCAGCCGCGTTTGCAGATCGCCCGATCGCTGCTATTGGTTGCGTCCTCATTGCTGTACTTCCAAGGTCTATCGCACATATCGCTAACCACCGCCGCGGCCATTAGCTTTACCTCGCCACTGTTCATTACGGCGCTGTCTTTGCCATTGCTCGCTGAGCGCGTTGGACCACGGCGCTGGGCCGCCGTCACGGTTGGGTTCATTGGTGCGATGATTGTGATTCGCCCAGGCATGGCCGGTACGCACTGGGCCGTGTCCTACATTCTCGCCAGCACCACCTGTAGTGTGTTCTATCAAGTCTTGACGCGCCGCGTGGCTGGCCTCGACGATGTCACCACCAGTGCCACCTACCCGACGGTGCTCGGAACCATTGTATTGAGTCTATTTGTACTACCCAATTGGACAACGCCGCAAACCACCGCAGATTGGCTTCTGCTCATCTCACTTGGCCTCTTTGGCGGGGGTGGCCACTACTACCTCACGAAAGCGTACGAAAGCGGTGCCGCAGCAATAGTTTCGCCGTTTAACTACTTACAATTGGTCGGTGCAATCATAACTGGCTACTTCATTTTTGGAGATTTCCCTGACAATCTTACCTTGCTGGGTGCAGGCATCATCGTCCTATGCGGGCTTTACATTGCGCATCGAGAGGACGTGCAACGGCGCGCAAGAGTTAGACTCTAAACAATCGTAGCTAAACGCTTGCGCCGAAAGCACCGTACTCACAGCTGTGAGTACGGTGCTCGTTTGCGCGCGAGCAGTCTGAAACTTAACTAGAAGTTTGCCATGCAAAACTCGTCTCGTAGCGTTGAAGTCCCCTATGGCTGGGTCATCATTGCCATTTCTCTACTCATTCACACCATAGCGCTCGCCGCGCCGACGATTTTGTTCGTCGCGTTGAAGCCTATTGCTGCAGATTTCGATTGGCCACGCGCAGTTCCGTCGCTGGCGTACTCGCTGTTGATGATTGGCAGCGGCTTTGGTGGCGTGGCAATGGGCTGGTGGATGGATAAGCGCGGCATCATGTCGCCGGTACTGTTCGGTGCAGTAATGCTGGTCATCGGCGCCCTACTCGCAAGCCAGGCCGAAGGTCGCGCCAGTTTGTATATCGCTAACGGGGTCCTGATTGGCCTGCTTGGTAAGGCCGCGATGATCGCGCCGTTGATGGCCAACGCTACCAAATGGTTCGACCGTCGACGCGGGCTCGCAGTCGCAATTCTGGCCTCCGGTCAAGGCCTGTCGGGGCTGGTGTGGTTACCTATCATTGGCTCCCTAGTAGCGGATGTGGGATGGCGTCAGACCTATCTCTATTTTGCCATTTTTGGGCTAGTGACCATGGTGCCACTCAGCTTTTTGCTAAGACCGCGCCCCCCCGGCCTGCAACAATCGCCACCTCAGTCACAACACCCAGTCAATAACCGCGGCCTAGCTCGCTTCCATCCTGGCGGCATGCAATTAGTAATGTGGGTGGCTGTAATTGGTTGTTGCGCCGGCATGGCTATCCCGATCGTCCACCTCATCAGCTACGCGACTGACTTGGGCTATTCAGCAGCGCGGGGGGCAGAAATGCTAACGCTGCTGTTTACCGCCGCGTTCTTTTCGCGCATTGCTTTTGGTGCAGTCGCAGACCGTATTGGACCCACCAAAACTTTGATGATTGGCTCGTTTTGCCAAGCCAGTGCGCTGCTGTTTTTCGCGATGGTAGATTCAATGTTCGGTCTGTACGCCGCTGCGCTGATGTTTGGCTTGGGCTTCGCCGGGATCATGCCGTGTTATCCGCTATTGATTCGAACGCTATTTTCAGTCGAGCAAGCCGGCTGGCGCATTGCCGCGCAATATCTATTTGCCGCCAGCGGCATGGCTTTGGGTGGCTGGATGGCAGGTTGGATCTTTGATGAAACTGGCACCTACACATACGCGTTCCTTACCGGTGCCGCATTTACGCTAGCCAACTTAGTTTTGGTCTGTGGCATGCACGTCCACCACACCCGCACGCTGCTGCGTGTACAAGCACAGCCAGCTTGACGCCAAGCTAACTGCAGCCTAAAAGCGTCGATTTAATGATCGGTGTGGCTCCCGTAGAGTTGACCGAAACGGCGAACTTAGCGCAGCATCGGCAGCTGGCGAGCAATTCAAGTCAGGTGGAGACAAACGACTGTGGCGATAACAATAGAGCCACTCACGGCGCACATTGGCGCGCGCGTGGATGGGCTAGATATTACTCAAGCGATTGATGAGGAGACGGCTAGCGCGCTGCATGCAGGCATGGATCAACACGCTGTGCTGGTGTTCAAACAACAGCCGCTGACGCGCGACCAGCAACTAGCATTCAGCCGTAACCTTGGCCCTTTGGAAGAAACGAAAGGGACGAGCTTACGCAGCGCAGAAGATCTTCGTTTACCTAGCGTGTTTGCAGATGTTTCGAATCTTGACCGCCACGATAAACCCTTTCCAATTGACGACCGGCGACGCTTATTCGCTATTGGCAATCGTCTTTGGCACTCCGACAGTTCGTTTAAAAGTGTGCCAGCAAAGTATTCGATATTGCACGCGCTGAGTACCGTATCGCGGGGTGGCAATACAGAATTTGCCCATATGGGCGCGGCATACGAGGCCTTGGATGCCGATACACGCGCTGAGATTGAAGGCTTGGTTTGCAGCCACTCTCAGATGTACTCTCGATTGCAGATCGGCTTCACCGACTTTAGTGATGAAGAAGCGCAGCGTTTCCAACCAGTCCGCCAGAGCTTAGTAAGAACTCTGCCCGGCAGCGGTCGAAAATCCCTGTATTTATCCTCCCACGCTGGCACCATTGAGGGTTGGCCGGTACAAGAAGCGCTGACTTTTTTGCGGGATTTATCAGAGCATGCAACGCAAGCGCAATTTGTATATGTACACGCATGGGATGTCGGCGACACGGTCCTTTGGGATAACCGCCAGACCATGCATAGAGTGCGTCGCTTTCCAGCGAGCGAGGCGCGTGACATGCGCCGCACTACGCTTGCCGGACCAGGCCCAACCGTTCATCCGGCGTGAGCGCGATCCGCAGCGATAGGTTTTAGCTATAGGCCCCCAACGCCGATTCGTCTACCGCCGCCACGCAAATTGCCGGAGACTCGGATTCCACCTGCGGGGGTCACTTGGAGGCGCGATTGTCGCCTCAGCCGGCCCGCGCCGATCTCACCATAGTGCGTTGTTGGAGCATCAGCATGTCTTCGGAACACTTGTCTTCGGACAATAGGAACGGTCAAACATACGATTACATCGTCGTTGGCGCTGGCTCAGCCGGAGCTGTGGTGGCAAACCGCTTAAGCGCTAATTCAAGCCATCGCGTATTACTGCTCGAGGCCGGTCAAGCGTCCCATCCGTGGTCACGGATCCCAGTGGGTTTCGCCAAACTGATCGACAATCCGGCAGCTAACTGGTGTTACGAATCCGAACCCGAAGACGCCACCAACATGCGTAAGATCCCAGTCCCACGCGGGCGCTTACTGGGTGGCTCAAGTTCGATCAACGGCATGGTGTTTGTACGCGGCCAGTCGCATGACTACGACACCTGGGCGCAACTTGGGAACCGCGGTTGGAGTTATACAGATGTGCTACCGCTGTTTAAACGTATGGAGAGTTATGGCGGCGGCAACGATGAATTCCGTGGCCGAGATGGGCCACTAAAAGTCAACGACCACAGCGACAGTGGGCCGTTCTACGACGCTTTGTTCGAAGCAGGCGCAGAAGTTGGGTTGCCACGCAACGCCGATTATAACGGCGCGAGTCAAGACGGCATGAGCATGACCCAAGCGACGATTCGTAACGGCAGGCGCATGAGCACCGCTTTTTGTTATCTAGACCCGGTTCGCGCCCGGGCGAACTTGACCATCATCACCAGCGCCACCACCGAGGGCCTGTTGTTAGAAGACAAAGCCTGCGTCGGCGTGCGTTACAGTGTTGCCGGAACCAGCGCAATCGCACACGCCAGCCGCGAAGTAATCGTCAGCGCAGGTGCCATCAATTCGCCCAAATTGCTTGAACTCTCCGGCATTGGACAACGCCAGGTACTTGAAGCACAGGGGATTGCTGTGCAACATGAACTCGATGGCGTTGGTGAGAACCTGCGCGATCATTTTGCACCCAGACTGTTATGGGACATCGCACGCCCGGGCGTGGCGTATACCTCCGGGCTGAACTTACTCTGGCAAGGGGTCAAATATGCGCTTACCCGCAAGGGCCTATTAAGCCTGCCAGCTAGCCCAATTCGGGCATACCTGCGCTCACGCGAAGGACTGGAGTCGCCAGACCTAGGCGTCGCGTTCTTCCCGTTTATGTCGCAGAACTTCAAACTGACGGCGCAACCCGGCTTCACCGCGATTACCCATCAACTTCGCCCAGAGAGTACCGGGTCGATTCACATCAACTCCGCGGATGCGAACGTCGCGCCTAGCATTCGCTTCAATTTCCTGTCAGCGGAGTTAGATCGCCAGGCCGTGGTTGCAGCAGTCAAAGAAACGCGACGTCTGGTTAACGCGACCGCGCTCGACGGCATTCGCGGGACCGAATTGTCGCCAGGTCCCGAGGTACAAACTGATGATGAAATTCTCGCGTGGGCACGGGCATCCGCCGAGACTGTTTACCACCCGGTAGGCACCTGCAAGATGGGCAGTGACCCGCGCGCGGTTGTCGATCAAAGACTGCGGGTACATGGTTTGCGCGGACTACGTGTCGCAGATGCATCGATAATGCCAACATTAACCTCGGGTAATACCAACGCGCCATCGATAATGATTGGTGAGAAAGCCGCACAAATGATTATCGAGGACCAGAACTAGGCACCGGCTCTAGCCGTCGCCTTAACTAGCGAGCAAAGACCACGCCAGCGTGGCGCTACCGATTGCTACGACAACTGCACCGAGCATCGCGCCGCGCTTGATTAAGCGCTTAACCCGGTTTTTCTGCATAACAAATGCCGGTCGCGGTGCATAGTTGGGTACGTCCGCATCGCTTGCGCTTGGCAAGGACTCCCGCGGGTTAGATAAGAACCACGGCGCGATCCAACCGTAAGCCATGATAAGTGCTAGCGGTCGTGTCCATGTATGCGTTGGCATTGCGAGCAAGGTATCAACGCTAGTTCTAAAAAAGAATTGTGCGCGTTGTTGGAATTCTTCGCGCATAGGATCAGCAACAAACTGCGAGGCAAGATTAAAAACATCGCTCTTGCGCATCTCTTGTGCCGCCCAAGTTTCCGTTGGAAACTCTAATTTTTCAGGCTTGTCCAGATACGGATACTCGTTTTCAGCCATCCATGTGACATAGTGAATCAAGGCATCGCGCGCATATACGTAACGCTCGTCGTATTGTGAGATCTCGTGTTTTATCTCCAAGTAACGCGTCAAGCTTTTTAGCATGACGGTGTAATACCAACGCTCTTCGACATTGCCAAGATCAATTTCGACCAGATCATCTGCAGCGCTAATACAGCGCGCGATCAATGCTTCAGCCTTGTCTAGAAAGCGTCTATCAGCGCTAGCGACGAAAGCACTCAAAAGAGTCTCAATGGCATTACCAGGCCCGCGTCCGGGGCCGTGATAGCTCTCAGAACCAGACCTCGACGCATTACCGGTAAAGCCTCGATCAACCCAGCGAAACATGGACTTGGCGCCATCGTCGGAATTGATCACAAATTCGCCCAAGCCAATCACTGCATCGCGCGAACGTTCCTGACCTGTCAGCCAGTAATGCAATAACAAGCCTGTCGCGTACACGTGCTCAGGCGACAAGCCACCGCCAACGCCTTGCTCACTCGGGTAAGTCCGATGTGTTGCGCGTGCAGCGCTATGGTAGTGACCGGTATGCCAAAACATACCGTGATTGAAAGCCGCCCGATCACGCTCAGTATGGTAGAGGTCAATATCCGATACATGCCGGGCGAGGTCATCAAACAATTCGAACCAGCGCGCATCTGCCGAACGCAAGAAATTAACGCCAAAACCGAAGATCGAGTCGTACTGATTGTTGTAGTGCGATACCAGCGCTTGTGGTCCCTTGTGATATTTAGTTTCGTGATCGGCGTATTGCTCGCCAAAATGGCGCCAACCGTACTCATCAACGAGTTCACGCTTTGCCTCGAAGCCGGTAACTGGGTCGAGCGCTTTGTCGACTATCGCAAAGTAGCTAGGGTCGGCATGTTCACAACGCGGCGTCAGGTGTGGCAACGCTTGCGCAGCCGCATACCACTGCGGCTCGGCAGCCCAAGTGTTGCCGTCCACACAACAAACTAATTCCTCGCGCGCACTATCGACACCAAAGCTAAGCCAAAGTTCGTGGCTCTTGCGTTCGCCGCCTTGCAACTCGTGCCCGAAGGTATATTCGCTAGGGAACACGCCGAGGCGTAGCGAGCCATCTGTGGACGCGATTGCCTTGGGGAAGTTTTGCCAAAAATCGCGCATCGCCAAACGCACCCCGGCGGTATCACTGCGCACGCAAACATCTGGGTTGGCACACGCGCCGTTGACTTCGCCGTCGGACGCGGACACCTGATAACCCGAAAATGGCAGATGCGTGCGTGAATCGCGTTCCATGTGTGCGGGGCTATCCCAGTTAGCGCCACCGCTAGAAGCTTGAAACAAACGCCAGTCAGTCGCGTTGCTAAGCGCCGCACTGCGCTGCGCAAACGCCTCCGTGAGACTTAGCTTGCCACTTACAGCACAATAGAAGGAGACATCGCTCAGGTAGATAGAACCCTTATTTCCGAGGTCCCAGGTCCCGCGCGGATGCCCTGAGGCACACGGGTTAGTGAGTTCCAATTCGATCCGCATCAACGCCGAACCCGCAAAAAAACTCATCACTACACGCACTTCTAACTCCGCCAGCGTCGCTTGGCTAGATACACGCACACACGCCGCACCTGCGCGCAAGATCTCTAAGGATGAGAATTTGAGTGAGCTCGACAGTGGCGCCGCCGATAACGCCATCGGCTTAGCAATTTGTGCCACTCCGCGCACCTGCACTTGCTGGCACGGAAATTCGGTGTCGCCTGCCAGCTCGAAAACGGCGAGGCCTGTGTCGATCTTCATGGCCCTATGATCGCCGGTCCAAGAACAACCAGTTGCCTGCGTACCCGACTCGCCGCTCGTCTCAGCAGCGCTGCTGACAAATGCCTGCGCCTGCGTCGCGGCCCATTCCACCAAGACCCAGCGCGGTGAGCCATCGGGCCAACATTGCGTCACCGTTGTCTGCGCCACGCAGGCCTCACCACTTGCCGTCATTACACTAAGCTTGGGGTCAGCTTCGAGCATTGCGCGTGGAAACGGCAAGCCGACCGCGGCCGGCTGAGGACAGAATTTTCCATCAACTTCGCTTTTACCCGCATTAACCGCGATATTGAACGCCGCACTACTCGCCGAGTTGCTCATCGCGTCGGATTCGGTGTGGCGAGTACTTGGTCGTAGATATCTTTGATTCTCTGCATCCTCAACGCAAAACTGTGTTTAGCCTCAATCGTTGCGCGCCCGGCCGCGCCGAGGCGCTGGCGCGCACTGGCGTCACACAACAAACGCTCAATTCCTGGCTCTAGCGCGGCCGCTGACCCACACTCAGTCAACAAACCGTTTTCTTCATCAGTAATGAGTTTTGGCACCCCAGCAACGCGCGTTGATAACACTGGAACGCTAAGCGCCATGGCTTCTAGCACCACATTGGGTAGACCTTCACGAATGGAGCTCAAAACAAAAACATCCATGGCGTGAAATAGCGCCACTGTATCGCGCTTGAATCCGAGCAGCCGCACGCGGTCGCCAAGGTTCAACTCCGCTATTTGCCGCTGCAAGCGCTCTTGCTCGCGGCCCTCACCAGCGATCCATAGTTCAGCATCTACGCCCGTTTTCGCTTGTGATTTTGCGAATGCTTCGATCAGCAGATGAAAACCCTTCTCAGGCGACAAGCGTCCGACCGCACCGAAGACCAAACGTTGTGCAGGCGTATCAAATTCTGGCTTGACCGCGCTGGATGGACGTGTGCGCTTGAACTCGTCTACATCAATTCCATTCGGAACATAGGTGCAACGATCTTCTGGGACCCCCAGCTCACGCACCTGGTCATACAAGTCTGTGGATACCGCGACCACGTGCTCGTAGCGCGGCAACAGGAGTTTATCGATGGCAAAATACAACGGTGTCTTCCAGGTCTGCTCTACCCAGCCATGCACTGTCGTAATCATGCGCAAGGCAAACTTTCGCCGTACCAACATACCGAAAAGATTGCTCTTGTAATCGTGGCCATGCCAGATCGTTGGCGCATGCTCGCGGCATATCGCACTGAAGCGTCCGTGGATGCGCCAATCGAACGGTCCGTTGTCATCAACCGGAATGACGGTCGCTGACTTGTCAGAGGCGCGCTCGAGCAAGTCGGCGAAATATGCATCCTTGGGGTCGCGCATGTAGGCGCACAACATCGGATAGCCCTGGTCAAGCAAAAACCGGGGCGAATTGATTATCGTCTTCTCCGGACCGCCGCCGGCGCCAGTAACGACACGTGTATGTAACACCAAGTTGCTCAAAACGACTCCATTGGGGACATTTCCGGGGACAGCTACCAGGCGCTAGACAAGCGCAAAACCGCCCGCGCCTGGTTGTATTGTCGACCATTGTCGGTCGTGACGATAAAAAGCTTGCTGCACGCGCCAACCACGCGTGCAGCAGTTCTAGCGGGTACCTGATCTACCCAAGCAAAACACCCGCGTGCTTAAGCTCCGCGCTGCGAACATGCCGAGATTGTAGAACGCAGTGGCGCTGCAAACCGTTACCGCAATCGCATTTTCCCACGCATCCGTGCGCCAGCGCATCAATCAGTCTGGGGCTCCTTACCAGTACATTCGGCCGCAACAATCACTGTGCCGCTACGGCTTCGCGGAATTGCTGGAAAATATCGAGGTGTTGCTGCAACTCGCTATAGTCTGCGGTGGAGGTGCGCACGGTAATTTGGGTGGCACCCAACTCATTCCAGGCCCCCACTTCGTCAACCCAAGCATTCACGCCTCTGTTGTTCAGATGCAGCGTCGCGCCAAGCCCTAGCGTGCTGGCATCTCGTCCAACACTCGCAGCGGCCTCGCGGTAGACACCCAGCAGCTCGTGCGTTTCGTCGTCCGCAGGTAATAGCTGAGGTTTCAACAACCAACCATCGGCCAGGCGCCCCGCGCGCGCCACCGCGGGCTTCGCAAAAGCACCAATCCACAACGGAATCGGTCGTTGCACCGGCATCGGCGCTAGGCCAGCATCTGTGACTTCATGCCATTCGCCGCGAAACGTCACAAGCTCCTCGGTCCAAAGCTTGCGCATGACCTCAATCTGCTCCTCCACGCGCCTGCCGCGGTCGCGAAAATTCTGGTGAAGTGCAGTGAATTCCAGTTCATTCCAGCCAATGCCAATACCCAATTCAGCCCGACCACCGCTCAACACATCCAGCTCTGCCGCCTGTTTTGCAACCAATACCGCTGGGCGTTGCGCAAGGATCAATACCGCAGTTTGAAAACGTATCCGCGAGGTGATCGATGCCATGAATGAGAACAACAACAAGGGCTCGTGATGCGGAAAGTCTCGTGTGTATTGCGCGCGCCAGCCTTCCTCGATGGGTTGCCCTGCCTGCACAACATGATCCGGCGCCGCAATGTAGTCAAAGCCCATCTGCTCCGTACTCGTCGCAAGCTTCTTGAGCGCCTCGGGATCGTTACCTATCTTGGCAGTAGGGAAAAAAACGCCATATCGCATGACCAACCATCCTCTGTAAATCTGCAGTTTTGTGTTTCGTAGCCGCGATTGTTGCACAACGCGCCCGTCAGGTTTGCGCCGCGCGCCAGATCCAGCACCTACTCCAACTAATGCGCAATGGTAGCGCTGACACCGCGTCTGTCATCAATATGGCTCGCACGCGCAGCGGATGACTTGGCAGGCACTAGTTGAACCTGACTGGGACGTGGACCGACTCTGACTCGACATAAAGGCCTCGCAATGGCGATACTCAACATAACTAGCATTTAGCCCAGACACTTTACGACCGAGGAGTAACAAATATGGCCGCGATTGCCTCGACTGAAGCTCGATCCCGAGAAGTCCAACGACCAGATGGCGTTGGCTATCGGCACGACTACTACGGCACCCCAGGTGTCATTGACACGTCCCCGCAAGCGTTCCTAGTCGAGCTTCCTTACGCTGGCGCAACGGTGCGACCACACTTTCATGACATTGACCAATTCCAGGTGGTTGTTGCCGGCAACGGGCGCATCGGCAAAAAGGCCTTAGCACCGATCACCTTTCAATACGCAGATGCGTACACCCCCTACGGACCAATCGTCGCGAATGATGACGGCATCTCGTTCTTTACGCTGCGTAACGTATCAAGCGGTGGCCACTACAAAATGCCCGGCTCGAAACACCTAATGGCGTGCCGCGCTGGCCGGAATATTGCCGGCGCATTCGATACGCAGGCGCCGCTGCCCGGCGCTGGTGAGAGCACCACGGAAACGCTGCTTAGCGCGCAACAAGACGGTGTCCTTGCGATCGGGATTCGACTCGGCGCCGGCGCTCAGCACGCGCCGCCAAGATCAGATGCTGGGGGCCAATATTTGCTCGTCTGCAGCGGTAGTTTAGTCGCCGAAGACGGTCGCCAACTGCCAGCGAACTCCGTCCTACGCACAGAATCCGGGGAAACCGGCTCGACCTTAATAGCGGGAGATAACGGAGCAGCGGTCCTGGTGTTGCAGTTTGGGCGGCCAAGCTCACGCCCAGGTTCGGATCCTGCGGTGCTGGCAGCGCGAGACCCAGACGCTTATGTGCATCGCAAAGCTGACGCGCAAACATAAGGCAAGCGCCGAATCGCGAAGCCGCGTGGCGCTCAATACTAAAGCGGAACTCGACGTCGTTTCCGCCGCATGGAGTTAAAATAGTGCACTACCGATGCGCCCGCGCAAACTAACCCCAGCGCTGTTACGTCGAATTGACGCATTCCGAGACCTGGACAACGAGGTCGTCAACAGCATCCTCAGTAAGGCTGTAGGCGTAACGCGCGAACGCGCAAACACAAGGACAAGATCATAAGATATGGCCAGCAAACTCGCGATGTGTATTTTTTAATCTCGGGCGTTTGGCGCGTTGAACTACTGCACGCCAATGGCAAGACAATCACCTTTGACCTACTCCGCGACGGCGCCGCCTTTGGAGAATTATCAGCTATAGTTGGCCGCGGGCGCTCGGCATCAGTTGTGGTGGAACAAGATGCAGCGCTCGCGCGTTTGTAACCGCGAGCTTTCCACGAACTCGTCGCTGCGTATCCAACATTTGCCCAACAAATGTTGTTGCGGGTCGCCGACCTGACGCGCTATTTGGGTGACCGAGTTGTGCTTCTCGCGGCCCACCAAGCGCGCAGCCGTTTGTATGCAGAGTTACTGCGCATGCTGCGCGAGCAAGCGTCACCAACGGACCCAAGCGCAATTGTCTCGCCGCCATCAGTGACTGCCTTAGCCACGATTATTTCTACCGGCCGGTCGAATGCCAGCAAGTGCCTTAAGGATCTGTCCGACCATGGCATCATTGAGCGTGATTCGGAGAACAAGCTCCTACGCATTTTGGAACCCGAGGCATTAGAACTACTGCTGGAGGAAGCTGAGAGGGGCAATGCTGATGCTGACTAGCCGCGCGGCTGCCATTCGAAACACTTGGTCGTACAAACCTTGCCAAGATCCGCGCAGAAACCCAAGGCCTGTCGCAAACCCAATGCAGGCCCCCGCATGCAGAATTTATTGCGCTCAGCGAATCAATTGCATGTCACTGAAGCGTGTATAGACACCAAGGTCTGCACAGCAGTGTCGGCGCATTAACTACGCGCAAGCGACTAAACCGCTCCGACCGCCTCTCGACTGCATCGCGAACGCTTTCGGTAAGCTTGCAGGCGTACTTATGCGCCGTCTCTATCAGTTTGCGTCGGATTCTTTCGAAACGGGAATGCCACTTGTCGAAGAAACCCTTCTGGAACATAGTCGCCAACAACCCCATAAGCATGCGGCCATTTGCGATCAACGCTTACCGCAGTACCAAATAGGTAATCTAAAAACGCGAAGTGGGCCGCGTAATTTCGATCGATTGCTTCGGTATCCTGAGAATGATGCCAATGATGGAAATTGGGTGTCACGACCAAATACCGCACAGGGCCGAGGCGCACACTAACGTTAGCGTGATTGAACACCGCCTGAAAGCCAACGATGATGATGTACGCGTCGATAATATCCTTCGAGAACCCCAGCACAAAAATTGGCGCCAATACTAAAGTTCGCGTCAACAATAATTCAACGATGTGTTGGCGCGAACCGGCCAACCAATCCATGTGTTTTGCACTGTGATGCACTGCGTGTAGACGCCATAACAGCGGCACTTCATGGTAGGCACGATGGGTCCAGTACTGCACCAAATCAGCCACCAGTACGATTGCAAACAACTCAATAACGAATGGCAGACTCTGAATCGCTGATTGCAACTCCTCGTTGACCGCCCAGCCGAATAGCCGATGCACAAATAGATTAGTCGCCAGCAAGATAAAGCCGACGATCAAATGATTGACCAGAAAGTGTTGAGCGTCCGTTTGCCAGTGCGGGCGGAATACCGGTTGATCGCGAAGAGCAAACAATTTCTCCACAAACACGAACAGCAAGGTAGAGCCAAGCAGATCCAGGATGAACCAATCCAAACCAATATACGGCTTACCGTCAGGCACATCGGAGACCTGAACATTGGTGCCACCTAGCGCCAGGGTCAAACCAAGGATCGCAAATGCTAAGGCCGCCAACCAACGTGCACGCGAGAAAATCACGTTCCACAAACTCAGTGCACCAGCAGCAACCATGCACCAATACATCAAGCGGCGCATAGCTTCGGCATCGTAAGCACGGCGTAACTCAGGTGTGGTTAAATATTCTGGAAAATGAAACGCAAAAACGCCCAGCAAGCACAAGGTGGATAGCGCCAACGCTACAATTCCCGACGCCATACCTGAGCCCGCTTGCAGTTGCCCTTCAGCGCGGAGCAAGGCTTGTAGTTTGGCCAACGGCGACCGTGTGTTCGACATCACTCAATAGTCCTTGTAACAGTGCTTGCCGACAACGTGCTCGAATGTTGGATAGGGTAAGCTGTTCGCATACTCCACATGCCGCCGTCAGCTGAAGATGCAAGCTGCAGCCGTCTTCGCGCACGCCCTAGGAGATGCTTAAGACCTCCTCACTGAGCTCATAGTCAAGTGCTAACGTCGCAGCAATATTGCCGCCCAACGTGCCAAATTCAGTACATCAGCCAACGCGGCGGCAACGTAAGTAAACGCCGCCGAGCGCAAAACTTGTTTCACCGCTGGCACTTGCTCAGCCGATATATAGTCGCCCGAGATCAGGATCGGCAGAGCTTTGTTGAAGCTCGCGTCAACTTCGATAGGCAAGGTAACCAAATGCAACGCTACTCGGGCAATCATGCCGAGAAGCCCCAAGCCCGCAATGAATGAAAACGGCACAGGATGGCGGAACAATAACCCCGCTAAAGGCGCAATACCGATCGCCAGCACGCTAATCTTGGCGAGTCGATCCACGCTCGGCGCCAGCTTCGAGCGCAGCGCCAGACTTGCATCACCACGCGCATGTTGGATCGCATGCCCAACCTCGTGCGCAGCGATTGCGACGGCAGCCAATGACTTACCGGCAAATACTGTGGGACTCAAGCGCACCGCTTTAGCAACAGGATCATAGTGGTCGCCGCGCGGCGCGCACGCCTCCACGGTGACATCACCAATATCGAATCGTTGCAGCAAATGCATCGCAAGTTCACCGCCAGTCCCAGGCAGTTCAGGAACATTTGCACTGTTCGACCAAATTGCCCACCGCACCCACAGCGCGGGGCCAAAGAGCAAGGCCAATATAGCGCCGATCACTAATACATACAGCAAGTGTGCTTACCCCTAGAATTAGCCCCGAGCGATGGACCTTGGGGCGCGGTGCGCCCGCCACAAGCGTACAACGACGTTATGCTGGTGTTGCGCAATACTAATGCGGTGCGCCAAGTACAAAGCATCCGATAGTTCTGCCATGATTGCTAGCAATGATCGGGACAATTCGTAGCTAAGCAAACGAGGAAAAGATTCCATGATGCTCCACCCATCTGCAAACGTGATCGGCGGGGAAATCAGCGACCTCGACCTATCCTCACCACTAGACGCAAACACCTTTCGTGAATTTAAAGCTGCATTTTACCAGCGCAGCGTGCTGGTGTTTCGAAATCAAACTCTGGGCGGTGAGGACTTGCTGGGCTTCGCTCGTCAATTTGGTGAGCCGGATCAGCACTTTTTGGCGCACTACGCGCATCCAGCGCACCCCAAAATTCTGGTGCTGTCCAACATCGAAGCTAAGGCTAAGAAAATCGGTTTTGCCGACGCTGGCAGAGTTTGGCACAGCGACGGCTCGTACATGCAAGATCCCGTTGCCATCACTATGCTGTACGCACTCGAAGTACCGGAGCAAGACGGCCAGACCTTGGGCAGCACGCAGTTTGCGAGCGCATGGCGCGCTTACGACACTTTAGCGCCGAGCGTACAACGGCGCATTGCAGGGCTGCTGGCGGTGCACCAAGTCGGCGGCAGACGGCGACAACTCAACACCGGCGAAGCGTCCGATCGAGCCCAAGAAGACGCCCAGCCACCAGCGCACCATCCGCTCGTGCGAGTACATCCGTACACGGGACGGCGCTACTTGTATGTGTCCAAAGGCGAATGCGAGCAAATTGTAGGGATGCAAGACGCCGAGGCGCTTGCTTTGATCGATGAACTGGCGCAGAGCATCCACGCAGATGCGAATCGTCACGTCCACTCCTGGCGCCCGGGCGACTTGCTCATTTGGGATAACCAGGCACTCCAGCATTTAGCCACATTTGACTACACCTGGCCGCAGCACCGACGCCTGATGCATCGAGTGACCATACCGGAATCCGCAATTCGAGCAGACTCTCGCTAAGGACTGTGCACGGCTGACACATTAGCGCCACGGCCACACAGCACATGCTCATACGCACCCTTTGCTGCGATACCTTGTGCTCCTCATACCGGCGCGACCGCCTGCGACCAAAACTGATAGCACTCGGAAAATGTACCTGGATATTGTTCCTCAAAGGTATCCCACAACTGCATGTCTTGTATCCCTTGGTCATGGGGATACTTGGTCCGATAACGGTTCGGAATTAGATCACTGCTGAAGTAGAAGCCCAGAAATTTGAGCTCACAACTGGACACCAGCTCGGTCAGTTCAGGCGCAAGGTATTGATGCTCTTGGACATAGAACAACAGGTCTCGGCATGCGCTTTCCGAGTAAAAATCGCTCGAGTCCAACAACCCTGATAACTCCGGTTCAAGGCCAGCAAGAATCCGTTGACGCAGCTCACGTACGTCATCTTTGCTCGCCCCGAGGTGCAACTTTGTAATGCGCGCACGCGCCTTATTGACCAGCAATCTCGCCTTACGCCTATAGAGCGCCAGTTTCATAACACCACCTTCGAGCAATAACGGACGCAGCGCCGCTAGACCCGCGCGAGGCTCGTGCATGTGATGCAGCACACCAGACGACTCGATGCCCCCAAATCGCTGCGCTATGTTCGACGCATTTAAAATATCCATGTGCTGAAATTCAATATTCGTGATGCCGAGCGCTTTGCGGGTGGCGTGGGCGAGGCTCGCGGTGCTGAGATCGATCGCCAACACCTGCGCACTGGGATCACGCAAAGCAACCAACAAAGCGTGACGACCACTACCACAGCCCGCTACTAGCGTGTCAGGGTTAATCGGTGCCCGCGCGGCCTCGTTTAGATAGCCCTGCTCGGCAAGTGCTAACAACAACGAATCTTGCGCCCCTCCTTCGACACTAGGTGCAGCCAAGCCCGTATACGCGCCGCTCATCTCAAGGGCGTATTTCTGGCAGATGAGGCCAGCCGCTGCGCGCGCCAGCGGCTGCGGATCGAGCCCCTGCGTAGAGGTACAAGAATTAAGCTTCGCGTCAGCTTGCAGGTCGTACTCATGAAAGCGCGCGCTAGAGCCTTACTTAAGTGGCGCGCGATCTCTGCATGCTGCGGATCTAGCGAGCCTGCCGTACGCAAGGCGCCAAGCGCACCGCATCGCGAAAGCCAGCTTCAGCGCGCTTTATATCACCGCGTTGGTATTGGCACGAAGCGCGTGCCAGTGCGCGCGCGGCCTTTGAATTTTTCGTATTCAATGATACATCCTATGGATGAAATCTATGCGGGACGTGCACAACGCCAAAGCGCTGATCATAGCGTCCAGGTCAGGCTGGCACCAATGCAAGGTATTGCCGACACACCTAGATGATGCCTGCCAAAACCGTGCACTCAATCGACGTAATGGGGATAGAATTTCTTTGCAATATCCGGATAACTTCGCACCCAACGCTGCCAATATTGTTCGCCAAAGCGACGCGCCTGCAGGCGACCACTCATACCGGCGCTGCCATCCAAAAGCGCTTGACGCGATGCCATCAAACCCGCGCTGCTGTGCCGCGCGCTCGCTCGCACGGCTGCGCGCAACTCGTCATCCAGCGGCAGTGGCAGCAGTTCAGTATCGAGGTCTGGGCTGTAAAAGTAAGCTGACGAATAACGCACCTGATTAGTTTGCGTGTTTACCACTCGATGCGGCGTCGCGACAAAATAATTGTGCGTCATGATTTGCAGCAACTCACCAATATTCACTACAAACGAATTTTCCACAGGCGCTATGTCGACCCAGGTTCCCACGGCATTTTGCGCTTGCAAGCCGCCAACATCGTCTTGCAACAGCAAGGTCAGAAAGCCGGAATCTTTATGCGCACCAACACCTTTCGCATTAGCTGGGGTTGGCGGATAGCAAATGAGTTTGCAATACGGCTGCGGCTCAGCGCCGAACACTGCCTCAATGGCGTTTTCTGGCAAGTCCAGCGAGAGCGACAGCAGTTGCAACAGCGAACGCGCTAGCTTTCCCACTGCAGCCAAATAGCTCTCGACCACCTTGCGAAAGCCGGGCAGCGCCGATTCGGGCGGCCATTGGTTAGGGCCAATTAAGCAATGATAAAACGGCTCCGGGCGAAGAATCACCGCACGCTCAGTACCAATATCCAATTGCTCCCGGTGATCTACTTGGTCATTCGTGAGTTCACTACCGAGGCGTTCCCAGCCTCGAAATTGTGGTGAGTTGGCCTTGTCAATCTGGCGCTTGACGTCAATCGGCAGCGCAAAAAACTGCTTTAGTGCGCTCATGTACCGAGTTAACAGCTCAGGATCGACGGCGTGATTAACAAGGTAGAAAAATCCTATCTCATGGCAGATCGCGCGAACTTCGGCCGCTATCGCGAGACGCTCACTCACCGTGCTGGCACGATCCCACACCGCCATGTCGATCCTGGGTATGTCACCAAATATTAGCGTTTCACTAGCGCTTATCGAGTCACGCATTACGGTCACCATGTTTGTTCGTGGAAGCATCTGTGTGCGTTAAAACCTGTATTGCGCCGTGCAACTCAAGCAAAGCGCGCGGCGGCACACCAGACTACGGTAACATCTTGATGCATCGCGCCAATGCTAATGAAATGTTAAGGAAACCCATGGACTTTGAGAAATTTTCGATCGACGACCTGCGTGCCCGCCACGGTTTTAAATGGCGCCGCTATGGAAGTGATGTCATTCCGGCATGGGTAGCCGACATGGACTTTCCGGTAGCGCAAGCGATCCAAGCGCGTATTCAAACTGCAGTAGAACAAAGCGACTTTGGCTATCCGTCGCGTTACGAAGCAGAAGCACTACCAGAAATTTTTGCTGCCCGCATGACACGCAAATACGACTGGCAAGTGCCCATTGAGCGCACTTTGCTGGTCACCGACATCGTCCAGGGTCTGTACTGGGCGGTGCTCGGCTGTAGCGCGGAAAACGACGGCGTCGTAGTTCAAACACCAATCTACCCGCCTTTCTTGCGCTCAGTTGAAGAAACCGGCAGGCGCGCTATTCTCAATCCTTTAAACATGGGCGCCGAGCGTTTCGAGATCGATTTTTCCAGGCTGGAAGCATCAATCGATTCGAGCACGCGAATGTTCTTGCTGTGCAATCCTCACAATCCGGGCGGACGCGCTTATACGCGTGACGAGCTCGAGCACATTGCCGACATTGTTTTGCGTCATAACCTGATCGTGGTTTCCGACGAAATTCACTCCGACCTCGTGTATCAAGGCCACCAACACATTCCTTTTGCGTCTTTGTCGGAAGCTGTCGCTGAACGCACTATCACCTTCAACTCCGCCAACAAAGCTTTCAATATTGCTGGCTTACGCGTTGGCGTCGCGGTGTTTGGCTCAGACGAGCTGATGCGCGCGTTCGGCCCATTCCCGGACCGCGTTCGCGGTGGATTAACCTCCTTCGCTTGCGCCGCGTCGCGCATCGCTTGGGAATCGTGCGACGATTGGCTAGCAGCGGCGGTCGAATATTTGCAAGGCAATCGCGACATGATGTCCGAGTTTCTAGCCGAGCGTATGCCGCTCGTGCGCTACGTGCCGCCGCAAGCAACTTACCTCGCATGGCTGGACTGCACGCAACTCGGTTTAGGCGCAGAGCCACTGGATTTTTTCTTAGAGCGCGCCAAAGTTGGTTTGTATGACGGCACCGCGTTTGGCCCTGAGGGCAGCGGTTGTACGCGCATCAACTTCGCCACACCGCGCCCAATCTTGCGTGAGATACTCGAACGCATGGCTGATGCGGTCGACCGACGCAATGATAGGTAATGCGAGCTTCGCTGTTGCCGCTCGCTCCCCGACGATCATCCAAACTACGCTCACTGCGCCTTGATTGAGCGAATTTCGGGTCCAACAGCGGCGCGCACGAAACATAAACAGGCCCCAGCAATGCACCGTAAACACCACCTGCGCCTGGAGCCTGTTATTCTTGTGTCCTAATTTGATAGCACGATCCGAAGATTAAAACATGTCGTCAGAAGCTGCTGTGACCGCGTGTGTACTCATTATCGGCAACGAAATCCTCTCCGGGCGCACCCAAGACGTTAATCTCGCGCACATTGCCACTGAGTTGAATGAGTCAGGCGTGCAGGTACGTGAGGCACGGGTGATTCCGGATGACGAGGCAATTATCGTCGCGACGCTTAATGAGTGCCGAGAAAAATACGATTATGTGCTCACGACCGGCGGTATCGGCCCTACACACGACGATATCACTGCAGATTGCATCGCCATTGCGCTCAATCGCCCGCTTTACATGCATCCGGAGCTCGAAGCATTGTTACGCCAGCGCGAAGCCACAGCGGAAGTGATGGAATCGCGCCTGCGTATGGCCCGTGTGCCGCAAGGAGCGCAGCTGCTGCGTCATCCGCGCGGTCCGGCTGGTTTCAGAGTCGAGAATGTAGCGGTGCTGGCCGGTGTTCCAGGCGTAATGCGTGAGATGCTCAAATCCTTACTACCGACGTTAAACGGTGCAAAACCGGTTCGCTCGCGCACCGTGACCGCTTTCGTTACCGAGAGTCAGATAGCCGCGCCGCTCACAGCATTGCAACAGCGCAATGCTGACGTTGATATTGGCAGCTATCCGTTTCCACGCGATGACCGCTACGCCACCAGCTTGGTTGTTAGAGGCACCGATGAGACCAAGCTCGACTTAGTTGCGGCTGAACTTACCGGTCTGATCGAATCGCTAGGCGGAGAGTTTTTTACGCCTTAAGGCCAATAATCGGCGCGGATGCCGCCGGCGCGCGACACACGTGCACCTGTATGCCCAGGCCGGCGCAACCGCCTATCATCTCGAAGCCCAGATTCGCTCTCAGCAAAGCCCATCGTAACGGTCCTTGCAGTGCTAACGCTTTACCCCAGCGAGCAACGCGATGTTGCCATGCAAATGTAGAACCGTGCCGTCGAAGCCGTTGTCCTCATACCAGCCGAGATAATCAACCAGCCGTGCCGGTGCGTTGTCAGAGCCAATGTCATTAACATATTCCGAGAACGAATCCGCACTGCGCATGGCCTGCCCATAGTGCGCTTCAATACGCTTCCAGATGCTTCGCTGCAATGGGAACAGGCTCGCTCGATCTAGGCGCAAGCGGTCATATATCAACAACACACCGCCGGGCTTAAGCGCACGATAGGCCCATTGAATTACCGCCAGTTTCGCGACATCACCTAGATCATGGAAAGTCAGACAAGTGTATGCAAGATCAAAGCTTTGTGGTTCCAAAGTAATACTGTCAGGGTCCATCAGATCGCCAGCCACTGGGTTAAATTCGAGCGGCTGCGCGCGCAAATTCTCACTCGCGCTTGCCAAAGCGCTGGCGGATAGATCGACCCCAGTTAGCGCGATTGCAGAGACCTTCTGCGCCAGTTGGAATGCGACATAGCCAGTGCCACAGCCAATATCGAGTACACGCGCATGGTCAGTTGACGCCACCGTGTCGGCGATAACTGAGGTGAGGATATCAAGTTGTTCCGAACGGGTCGGATGACGTTGGATGGGATCGTCCATCAGCACACAATCTCCAGGGGTTCTTTGGTGGTATTCGATACAGCCTCAACGCAACGCCAGGTGGGCGATGCTGCTGCCGGCCGCGCGTGAGGGCTAGCGAGATCACGACAGTTCACCACGCGGCCCATCTGCATTCATTAGTCAGAGTAGTCAGGCCGCATGATGCCACGTTCGAGCACAGCCACTCGGCAGACACGCAAGCGTCTGACACAACGCTGGTTTGAGCGACGTTTGTCGTTGTTCAGCGCAGGACCGCCATTGCATAGATGAATGCTTGAACGCTTTCCATCCAATTGACCCAAGATATCGAGCCAAGATATCGTCGCGTGCGCGTCAGGCGCGTAGTCATTGCACAAGCACCGGGATCTACTCCAGGATAAGCGACCAATGAGGAGGAAGTAAGCATGATTTACGAATTTAGAACCTACACACTGCGTCCGAAAACTATCGGCGAGTTCGTCAAGCGCTTTGGTGAGGCCTTACCAAAGCGCCTCGAATACTCGCCCCTGTCTGCATTCTGGACCAGCGAGATTGGCGAGCTGAATCAAGTCATACATGTGTGGCCCTATGCCGATTTAGTAGAGCGCTCGCGGATACGCGCGGCTGCTGTTGCAGCAGGAGTCTGGCCACCCAAAACAAGCGAATTCATCGTCGACATGCGTTCAGAGATCTTTGAGCCGATGACCTCAGTGCCGGTGCTAGAACCTGGCAACATCGGCCCATACTACGAAATCCGTAGCTACCAACTAAAACCAGGTGGCGTAACTGCAATGGCTGCGCGCTGGGATGAGCACCTGCCCAATCGCACCGCGCTTTCACCGCTTGCAGGTGCGTTCCATTCAGACATAGGGGCGCTGAACCAATGGATGCATATATGGGCATACAAGAGCCTCGACGAGCGCTTCGCGGTTCGTAAAGAGGCGACGGCGAAAGGCATTTGGCCACCGCCGGGTGATAGTCCAGTGGTCGCGCAGTCGAATAAAATTGTTGTGTCAGTGCCATTCTCGCCAATGCAATAGAGCCCCCACCAAGGACCTAGCACCCGTAGCACTAAGGCGCTCGAACTGGCTGTCAGTGTATGTAGTTGAGTGCGCCGTAACAGGCACGCCATGAACGCAAATGGCGTGCCTATTTAGTAACTTACATTACGCCTATTTGCGCTGCACAAAACACTAATCAATGATAACTACCGGCACGACTACGCTGGCGGCGCTGGTAACGAATTGCAACTAAGGGGCAAATACGGTCATGAGCGAACTATCAGGCAAGAAAGCACTAATCACCGGCGCATCACGCAATATAGGCCAAGCCATTGCGCTCAAACTTGCAGCCGCAGGCTGCGACTTAACCTTGAGTGCACAAGCTAACGCTGACGGCCTAGCCGAGACCGCTAGTGCCGCGCGCGAACAAGGTGCGAGTGTAGCAACAATTTTAAGCGATCTCGGTACTGCCGATGGATGCGCCGCGGTGCTCGACTGCGCACTTGAAGCAATGGGGCATATCGATCTTCTCATCCATACGGTCGCGATACGTCCGCACAAAGCTTTCGCAGAGCTGAGCTTCGATGAATGGGTCAAGGTGCGCTCACTGGTGCTCGACTCTGCTATGCACCTCGCACTTGGCGCGGTCCCGGCAATGGCGCAAAAGAAGTTCGGCCGGGTCGTGCTGTTTACCGGAGTTGGATCTTACAAAGGCAGCGCCAAGCGTGCTCATATCTCAGCCGCAAAGATGGGCTTGGTCGGGCTCGCACGCGGACTCGCCAAAGAGTATGCGCCGGACAACGTACGCGTAAACATCGTCTCGCCAGGCACTATAGACACAGCCCGCGCCAACCCTGAGTGGTACGGCAATTCGCCACCTTCAGCCGATGGCATCCCGATGGGGCGCCGCGGGCATGTTCAGGAAGTCGCGGATGCAACGTTTTTTCTGTTGTCCGATGCGAGTGGTTTTGTGACGGGGCAAACCTTGCATGTAAACGGTGGCGAGGCGTTCTTCGGCTAACCATGTTGGGGCTGAGTTCGCTGCGGCGAGCCACCTCAGATTTGGCAGCTGGTGCGAGACACCAGCGCTGACTTGCTGGCATCGCTGCTCAAAGGTGGCGGCGTGGCGCTCATCATGCGCACACGCCTTTGAACGAGCACGCGCTGTCATAGTCTAAGTTCGAGGCATCGCAGGCCTTCTAATCTACGCCTACGCGGGCGCAGTGTTATTTCCTCATCTACACGGCCTAGCCTAATGTTCGCAGCCGCGCGCTCAAGCGCCCGCCGAAGCTACTCTAAGTAAGACACAAGGAGATCATTATGCTTGACTACTGGCTCTTCGCTGGCGGCCTTGTCACGCTCATTTACGGTGGCGACCGGCTCGTCGCGAGCGCTGCACGCATTGCCGCAGCGCGCGGCCTAAGCCCGCTCGCAGTGGGCGCCGTGATTGTCGGATTAGGCACTTCTGCACCTGAGTTAGTTACCTCCTTGGATGCGGCTTTGCTTGGGCTTCCTGGTATTGCGCTCGGCAATGTCATAGGTAGCAACATCGCCAACATACTGCTAATACTCGGCTTAGCGGCGACATACCGCCCACTCAGCATCGACCCGGCCAGCGCGAAGCGCGACATCATTTACTTGCTTATCGCAACCGCGCTAGTGCTGTGGGCACTACACACAAGCCAAATTGAACGCTGGATGGGATTCGGCTTAGTAATATTACTCGGCGTGTACATAGCGACTTTGCTACGCGCCACGGATGGAGCAACTGCTGAAGCAAACATTGTTGCAAAGGACAGCCGTGACACTGGCATCGCCAGCGAGACCTCTAGGCACGATGCGATTTGGGCCATAGTTGGTATTAGCTTGCTGGTCGGTGGTGCGCACTACATGGTTCAGGGTGCCATCGGAATTGCAGAGGACTTTGGCATTTCCGAGGCTACAACCGGCCTTATCCTGCTAGCCTTAGGTACATCTCTACCAGAGCTTACGGTGACGCTGATTGCATTAGCGCGAAACGAGTCTGAACTGGCGATCGGTAATGCGCTTGGTAGTACCTTGTTCAACCTGCTTGGGATCTTGGGGACCACAGCAATGCTCGTACCCTTAGCCGTCCCGGCCGAAATTCTCGGCGTGCACGTGTGGGTTATGACTGCGGCTATCGTGGTGCTATGTATCTTTTTGCGCACTGGCTGGCGACTCAATCGGTGGGAGGGGCTGGTCCTGCTCGGCGCTTACCCTACGTATTTGGCTACCGCGTTTCGCTAAGCGTTTACCGTCTAACACCAGCATCATGGTAATGGCCATCGTAATGGCGATGACTCGTAGCGGCACCGGTCGGCGCCACTAGCCGCGCGTGTCGAGATGCCACCAAATCAAACCTGCGAACAGTAGCAACGCAACCACACCGTGGAGCAGCTGCGGCGATACGGTTGCGAGCAACAGCCCGGTCGCCAAAGGTCCAACAGCGGCGCCAAAATCTCGCCACGCCTGCATGCGCGCTAACGGCGCCATTACCGAGTCGCGCGCTTGCGTCGCTTGCACAATAGTCGCCGGGCCAAGTGACGCGAGCGCACCTCGGAACACCAGCATGACCAACGCGCCGGTCAAGACGTAGTCACACGCTACACCGACGAAGCCAACTCCGGTGAGTATCGTGGTAACAGTAAAAACCCGCGCGGCACCGAAACGGTCGCCAATAGCGCCGAATATCGGCGCCGCGATGGCTTCACCGATATGGCGCATGGCTAACAACGCGCCACCTGACATTACCGCCACCGCAACACTGTAGCGTTGCGCCAGCAGCAAGGTGATGCTGAGTGCAAACACACCATCGACGCCCAACCCTTGAATGAAAAAAAGCCCATCGATAGATCGTGGCTGCCCCAAAGTCGGCGGACGTTTTGCTAGCTTTTTGATTGCGGCGTCTGCTGGTAATGCCCAAGCGAGTAACAATGCGGGCGCGCTCAGCAACGCCAACCATACAAATACGGAGCGTGGGCCGAGCACGTCCGTCAGCCAAGTTCCCGCAATCAGCGCCACAATTGGCCCAATGCGCTGTACCGACCTACTCCAGCCAACGCGCGAGCCAGCATGCGCTCGGACCTCAACCGCGTAGGCGAGTGTCACCAGCACTAATACGGCGTAGGAGAGCCCCCACAAAATCCGCGCGAACAGCAATATCGCGGCCCCTTCACCGAGCCCGTACAGTGCCGTCGATGCGATCGCGCCGCAGGCCGCCACCATACACATGCGGCGCATGCCTAAAGCCTCGGTGACCTGAGCTACTAATCCGTACGCAAATACTCGAACGAATCTGTTGGCGGACAATAAGATGCCGACCCACACCAATGAGATACCGAACGCGCTCGCATGCACTGGCAACACCGCGTACAGCAAGGCATCACCTACCAGCGCAAAGGAAAGCACGCCAGAAGATGTTAATACTGCTGTGAAATTTCCACCGAGGGCGCTAATGATATTTCCTGAGACAACCGCCACGTACCCATGCCATGGGTGCTCCGCCGGCGCATCTTTGCGGCGCGAAGAGCAAACTGTGCACTAACTCTACAGGTGAATGCCGAGCGCGACTATTAGGCCGCAAGCCTATAAATGTACCGCAGGGTTAAGTGCACGCTAGGCCAACGCAGCGCGCAAGGGCCTTGGCTCAGGGCTGCATCCAGTCCAAGCCGTCGACCTTCCAACCACCAATATTCCCGCGCTGGCCGTTGCTATCTTTGTCGCCCTCGAAACCTTGAGAAATATTGTAGCAACGCAGGTAGCCTGCTTGCGTCATGGCCGCGGCCGCATGTCTAGAGCGCACCCCCGAACGACACAAAAACAGTAGTGATTGCGTAGGGCTGATGGCGTGCGCACAAAGCTGCTCTACAAAATCTGGCGCCACCTGCATTTGCGGGAAAATTTGCCAGCTGAGCTGGAGCACATGTTTTGTAAGGGTAGCCAGATTTGGCCCACCAACGTAGCTCCACTCAGCGTCTGTGCGCACATCAATGAGCAAGGCGTCAGCCTCGTCTTGCAGTAATGACCATGCCTGCGTCGGGCTTAGGTCACCAGCATAATCCGCTACTGGCGCAGGTGTTAGCGTCACTCAGCTGCATCCCGGTTTACGTCATTGCGCACGATCTGCGCCAAGCCGCGCTCCAAATCAGTTTGTAAATCTGCGACATCTTCGAAGCCAACAGCGAGGCGCAGCAAGCCATCGCCCACGCCCATCGCCGCGCGCTCTTGCACTGTTATGCGGGCATGGGTGGTGGTTGCTGGGTGCGTCAATGTGGTTTTTGTATCACCTAAGTTGGCTGTGATTGAAATCAACTTCGTTGCATCAACGACTGCCCAAGCGGCAGGCTGGCCGCCAAACACGTCAAACGCCACGACGCCGCCATAAGCCGATTGCTGGCGTTTGGCCAGCGCATGACCGGGGTGCGACTCTAGACCTGGATAGTAGACTCGGCTCACTGCTGGATGGCGCTGCAACCAAAGCGCCATGTGCATCGCACGCTCGCTATGCGCTTGCATTCGAATCGCGAGCGTCTCTAAGCCGTTCAAGAATACCCAAGCATTGAACGGGCTCAGGCTGGGGCCCGCCGTGCGCATGAAACCAAGCAAATCATCTGCCAGCTTTTCATTGTTGGTGACGACGGCGCCACCGACACAGCGCCCCTGGCCATCGATATATTTTGTGGCCGAGTGCACCACCACATCGGCGCCTAAAGCCAGTGGCAGCTGCAAGGCCGGCGAACACGCGACGTTATCCACCGCCAGCAAACATCCGTGGCTTTGGGCAATTTTGGCAAGCGCACCGATATCGGCAACTTCGCCTAATGGATTGGATGGCGACTCCACGAATAGCAGCCGGGTATTGGCCTTTATCGCCGCCTCCCACGCAGCTACATCATCAGGCGCGACAAAGGTCGTGCTCACGCCGAATCGCCCGAGTGTTTTGTTAAATAGGTTTATCGTCGAGCCGAACAACGAACGCGACGCGACAACGTGGTCGCCTGCTTGCAGCATCGCCATTGCCAACGACAAGATCGCGGACATTCCGGAACCCATAGCTACGCAATATTCGGCACCTTCTAATGACGCTAGGCGTTGCTCGAATGCACGCACAGTTGGATTAGTGAAGCGCGAGTAAATGTTGCCAGGCTCTTCATTAGCGAATCGACGCGCAGCCTCGGCCGCATCCGCAAACACGTAACTAGAAGTTAAATGCAGCGGATCGTTGTGTTCACCTTCGGCTGAACGCACTTGCCCGCTGCGGACCGCGCGCGTGCCAAATCCGTAGTCTGCAAAGTCATTCATTGCACATATTCTCGTAAGATCGCACACATATAGGGGTCCCAGTCTGCGAGTGCGACCAGGCCATCGTCAACCGCAGCCATAGGCCTTGTTGGTTGGTCGTCCTGTTCCACTTGTCCCTGTAGAACAGTTGCGCGTACCGGCACGCAAAGACCGACCGATATTTCAGCCCGGACCATTGCATGGGAACGATATTTTGCGATTTTTGGGGAGCCACCAGCACCTGGACATGATCAATTGGCATGCCTAGACACTGGCACGCTTAGAATGCTCGAAGCTCAGCCACGCTCAAATGCAAATCGCTGGCTTACTGCGCATTGTTCTAGAATAGTCTAAACGGCCACCGCGCCGCGATTCCTACTAGGTGCTTGCATGGAGCATCTGAGCTGCGCGCCATCACCCGCTTGGCGCGTTGTTCTCACCGCAGGCCACGCGGCCTAAGCACTGCGCCTGACCTACTAACGCGGCACACCCCGCCCAACTCAGCAGCAATTTAAGTTCCAGTTTATGACCACGTCCACACTCGGCAATATCTCAGAACAAACCGCGTATCGAGCCATGGCTCTAATTTGTTGCGCGCACTTTTTCAGTCATTTCTACATGCTGATCCTGCCCGCGCTGCTGCCGATAATGACGCAAGTCTACGATGTAGGATTTACCGAGCTTGGCTTTGCCATCACCGCGTACAGCTTTGCGACCGGTATTGTGCAAGCACCGGTCGGATTTCTTATTGATAAGTTTGGCGCGCGCCGCTTCTTAATCGTGGCGCTATTCGGTACTGCCGCCGCGTTTACTGGAATTGGCCTAAGCGATTCGTACGCAGCGTTAGTGGTGCTGATGGTGTTCGCCGGTTTGGCGAATTCGGTATTCCATCCCGCCGACTACTCGATTCTTAATGCATCGGTGCCCGAACATGTGATCGGACGAGCGTTCTCGCTGCATAGCTTCTTCGCGCAACTCGGCAATGCCGCAGGTCCAATGACCGTGCTCGCACTACTAACCGTGATGGATTTTTCCACAGCAATGTTGTTCTGCGGCGGCGCTGGCATCGTCGCGGCGGCAGTGCTGGCCGCTAATTCTGGCGTGCTAAAAGAATCGCGAGCGCCGGCTCCGAGCAGCAAGACCGCGACCGGACCAACGCTCGGTATCGGGCTATTGCTGAGTGCGCCAATCATGCTTGGATTTGCATTTTTTGCGTTGACCGCAGTCAACCACCGCGGCGTCACCGGCTTTGGCGCTGCATCCGTGCATTTACTGCACGACATCGACCTGACAGATGCAGGTATTGCGCTTGGCGCTTATCTGCTCAGCACACCTTTTGGTGTATTAACTGGCGGCTGGTTAGCAGACAAAACCGCGCGCCATGCACATGTAGCAGTAAGCATGTTCGCGATCATCGCAGCCGCCCTATTCGCAATAGCGAGCGTATCGATCACAGCGTTTGCCGCAGCCGGTTTGTTCGCCGTAATTGGATTTTGCCAAGGCGTGGCAACGCCGTCGCGCGATATGTTGATTCGCGCCGCTACCCCGCCACAAGAAATGGGCAAGGTGTTTGGCTTTGTTTCTTCCGGACTTAATCTCGCTGGTGTGGTGACGCCGCCGGTGCTCGGCTATTTATTGGATACAGGCAGTCCGGGTGGCGTGTTTTGGCTTTTGTTTGGGGTTGCGCTGTGCACTTTATCGGTTGCTGCGATCACGCGCACGCCGCGCCAGCCCAGGACCTGAGCCCAGCGCCTGAGTTTGAACCTATTGCGCGTTCACGGTCCAATCATAATCAATGAATTGCACTGCATAATTGTCTGGAATTTGCTCAGCACGATATCGATTAACGTAAGCGACGATAGAAGGGCTGGACTGCAAAAAGTCTTCCGGGAAAAAATCAAAAATCTCGCTGAGCCACACGCTACGTGCACTGTGGTCCACATGCACGTTGCGTGCATCGGTAAGAAAAAACCGGGTTGCCTGGTCTAAATCATGTTCCAGCCGAGCTGCATTAATTGGCGTGCGCGGTAGTCGAGGGCATCCGACCGACATACAATTCAGCACGAAGTGAATGCGCGGCTCACCCAAGGTGCGAATAAAGTCAGTCTCATAGCGATGCAAGATCAAGTCCTGACCAGCAATCCGATGCGACGTCACTCCAACAAACCAGTATTTGTTTAGGCCGCCGAGCGACTCCGCGATGCCACCCTCTAACACCGCATGCATTGCCATCGCATTGTAAGCGTTAAGGTGAAACGCGATCTTTGCCGCACGGGTTGGAAACCATTCCGCGCGTGTGTGCGGTGCGGACTTGGCAACAAACTCGACAAACTCTGCTAAATCAGCGCGGTCTTGAGCAAGTTGTTTAAATGCGACTCGACCATCGTCATCGACAAAGCGCTCAAGCACCCGCGACCACGCCGCCATAGCGTTATCGAGCTCACTGGCGCTGCTTGGGAATATCGGTGCCAGTGCAACTAAAACTATAAGTTAAGAGTTTTCGCATCGAATCGTGTTGACCTAGAGTTACTATAGGCGCTCCGACAGATGCGAAAGCAACGAAGCTCCACTGTCTCCCCCCCCGCCCACTTGCGGTCTAAGATAAGACCGCCTAAACGCCCCAGCCACTGCAGCTAAGGGCCAACGCTGATTGCGAGCTATACACGGCTTCCTGGTGCTGGCGGATCTTCGGGTGCACCAGCGAAGCACTGTGCTTTCGCCATCCACATGCGCGCGGATTCTCCATGCACACTGAGCCCGACATCAGCAATATTTCGAACTTGTGTGACCACCTGGCAAAAATCGAGCGCAGTGCCTTCAATTCGACTCCTTGAGTGCGAGTCATTCCACGTCCACCGCGCGCCCGAAGGTGCCGTTAGCGCAACATACGGCACCTCATCTGGCACCGTCTCAGCACGGTTACGGAACGTCCATGCAAACGTGCGCACGCCAAGCGTAGCTATATTGCGCAAGCGGTCATAGTGCTCGCGCGGCAGCTTGAACAAATCATAGATCTCAGTACCGTGCGCCCATGTCTCCATCTGTCTAGCAGCCACGAACATCCGCGGCTTCATACCGGGGCCGCTCCAAGTCAGGCGCACATCTGGATCTGCGTCAACGAAACGCTCGCACACAGTAATCGCATCTGCGTACCAGGCAGCTCGAAGTGCCTCACCCGACAGATCACCTAGCTGTTGGCGTGCTAATTCTGTGCGGCTAAGTCCGCTCGCTGCGTTGTCCTCGCGCTTACGCGCGTAGGCTTGCGGGTCGTTGAGGGTCAACAAACCCATCAAATTGCCAGTGTGTAAGTGCGCAAGCACATCCCAAACCGCCCAACTCTTAAACGTGGTTGAGCGCGCCCACGCGTGCGCGCTAAGACTGCAAAGCGTCTTGTTCAGGGCTTCGGTCTCCGCGCGAAAATCTTCCACTTGAGCGCGTAAATCCGCACTCGCTTGGGCCTTGGGCGAGCTGGCGTGGGTGCTGCTCAACGCGCAGGCGCCACTTGGTAGTCCGCATCTGTAACCTTCTCGAACCACTCGGTACCGCCACCTGCGTCATCTACCTCCGACATCGCTAGGTGGGTAAACAAACGGTCCGGTGCTGAACCGTGCCAATGACGTGTATTAGGCGGAATAACGCCAGTATCACCAGGACGCAGTTCTTGTACCGCTTGGCCTTCAAGTTGCAAGCGCCCGACTCCGGAAATCACGTACAAGGTCTGACCCACCGGGTGCTGGTGCCACGCAGTGCGCGCGCCGGGTGTAAACGATACGTTGGTCGCGCGCATGCGTGATGGCGCGGTGCCAACGATTACCGGATCCTGCCATACCTGCCCGGTAAAATTGTCTGCGGGCGCAGCCTTAGTCGCCCGGTCTTCAGCTCGAATCACTGTCATTGCGATCTCCAAATATGTGAATGCCATTTATGGCGTGCACCACCAACATGTATCCATGCGACAATTTGCGTGTCAAGGCCTGCGGGCTAGAACTACAGTGCCCGGCGATGCGCCGCGGCGACAGCAACGTTGCAATTACAGCGTTATCACGAGCACCAGGCTAGAAGGTTGGAGGAGAAACTTATGCGAGGCGCAGGCGGCACAGACGGTGGTATCGGCCAGTTCTTGATCGGATTCGTCATGATGTGCAGCGGCTTTTACCTGCTGTTCAACGCCATCACGGTGCGCTCCGCATTTGGCCTTGGCATGGGCCTGTACGGATTCAGCGCATTCGGCACTCAGGTGAGTGTCACGACCGGCATGGTATTGGTTCCATTCATGTTCGGCATTGGCATGATGTTCTATAACAGCAAGAATAAAGTCGGCTGGCTGTTGACTGGCGGATCATTGGTTGCGCTGGTATTTGGCGTGATCGCATCGATCCAGTTTTCACTGCGCTCGATGAGCGCGTTTGAGTTGATCACGATCCTAGTTCTCGCGATCGGTGGTCTGGGCCTGTTTTTACGTTCCTTTCGACCGCTCGAACACTGAGCGCGCAGCCGCCAACGCGCCAGCACGGTCAGGCTCGGCGCCCGAGTGGGCGTACAGACAACAAACTTAAGCGTTGACCAATGGCATCACGTTACTTGCAAATTCTTCCATCCGCTCAAGCATTGGCGTCAGCTCGAACGCGGTCACGTTAACCATCATGTTGCTAACGCCAGCGGCTGCAAAAGCGTGAATATCTGCTGCTCGCTGCTCCGGCGTACCAGTGAAACTCTGGCGGCCGTCGCCGGCAACGCTTGGCTGTTCCTGGTGGTGGTGGAACGCACAGTTATAACTCAGCTCTATTGATTCCGGCGCACGACCAGCCGCTTCGGCCAGCGAGAATAGTTTGTCGCGACGCGCCACATAACTAGCAACTGTATCCATCCGAAACTTTGGATTGCTGCCAAATGGATACCAACCATCGCCAACTTCTACCGCGCGACGAATCGCCGCCATACTCTCGCCGCCAATCCAAATTGGCGGATGCGGTTTGCGCGTTGGCTGCGGCCTAATATCGATGTTGCTGAAGTTCACGAACTCGCCAGCAAACTCCGGGTTGTCTTGCGTCCAAGCCACCTTCATAGCTTTGATATATTCGGTCGTGACGCGCCCGCGCGCATCGAAGTCTGGCAGATTTAAGGCTTCAAATTCTTCGCGCATCCAGCCAGCCCCACAACCAACCGTAACCCGCCCGCCTGACAGGACGTCAGTCGTCGCCAAAGATTTCGCCATAAATAGCGGGTTGCGATGCGGCACAACCACCACCGAGGTTAGCAAGCCAATTTTTGTTGTTGCCGCCGCCAGCCACGCCAGCAGGGTGAATTGCTCCATTGTATCGGCCATGCCTTGCTGACTATGGCCAAATTCACCGGTTTCGCTATACGGGTACTTAGCCGCGACCGCGCGTGGAATAACGATGTGGTCAGACACACTCAAATACTCATAGCCCAGCTGCTCGGCACGCTCAGCAATGGTGCGCAACGCATCTGGCTTGGCCAGCGGCCCCCGATGCGGCGCTGCAAATCCGAATTTCATGTTTGCGATCCTTATAGTAAACAGCAGATGGTAAGTCGGCAGCGCAACTAGCGGCGCGCTTAGACCAAATTGCGGGCGTAAAGCGCCAGTAGACGTTCCCAATGGCGCTCTGCGCCAGCTTTGTCGTAACAATAGCGCTTCGGAAAAGCGAAACCGTGATGGACTTGCGGATAGATCTCAAGCTCACCGCGTGCACCGGATTGGGTGAACAGTTGTTGCAGCTCGGCAACCATCGGCAAAGGCGCCAGATCATCATGCTCGGCACAGGCAATGTACAGTTCCGCAGTGCCATTCGCGAGCGTTTGATGTGGGCTCTCCTCGGCGTCACTGACGAGCCACGTTCCATAAAACGACGCAGCTGCGCCAACCCGATCTGGATAGCGTGCCGCCGCAGCGAGCGCGTATGGACCACTCATACAATAGCCATGCACGCCCACAGGGCCATGCTTAACACCCGCGTCCGAGGCCACAAACTCCAACATAACCTCGATGTCGTTCATAACCGGCGGGATGGTCATTTTTGTGCGGATTGCGCGCATTCGAGTGTAGTCGTCACTATCGCTTTCGAGTACATCGGGGCCAAAGGTAGAATCGCGCCCGGCCCGATAATAGAGGTTCGGCAACAGCACGTGGTAACCGCTAGTTGCGAGGCGCCGCGCCATATCGCGTAACTCTTCGCGGATGCCCGGCGCATCCATCAGCAAAAACACCGCTGGATACGGACCGTCACGCTCAGGCTTACAGATGAAAGTTTCCATGTCGCCGTCCGGCGTTTTGATGTCTAGAGTCTGCTCGATCATTTCGCTAACACCATAGTATCGGCCATAGTTTTGGCCACTGGATTGCTTGAATTCGTTGGCGCGTCGTCAGTTGCCTTGTAATGGGTGCGAGCGCAAATTGACACGGTTATTCGTATCCTACACAAAGCGCGCGCAAGACGTCGTAGTACGGCAAAATGCTTGCATTAAAAATTTCTCTAGGGAGCAATTCGTTGACTGAAAATAATACACTGGGATTCATCGGTTTGGGCGTCATGGGTGGGCGCATGTGCCGAAATCTAGCGCTCAAATCTGGCAAGCAGATAATCGCTTTCGACCTCAGCAGTGAACGCGCGAGTGCCCTGCTTGAGCATGGCGTCAAACTCGCAAGTAGCGCCGCAGAGGTCGCAGCAAAAGCCGACATCGTGTTCTTGTGTTTACCCGGAGAAGTGCAAGTCCGCGAGTTGTGCTTTGGTAGCGGTGGCCTAATCGAGGCCATGCGTGCAGGCTGCACACTCGTCGATATGACCACTGCGACGGTAGACGTTGACCGTGACGTAGCGGCGGCGCTAGCAGAAAAAGGAGTCGACTTTGCCGACGCGCCGGTAGCGCGTGGCGTACCATCAGCGGAAGATGGCACCTTGGCCATTACCGTCGGCGCAAGCGCCGCGGTACTGGCACGCATCGATCCGTATCTGCGCTGCATGGGCACTGAGATTTCTCACTGCGGCGACGTCGGTACCGGTCAAGTTCTGAAGTTGATGAACAATATGCTGATCTTTCAGACCGTTTCTGCACTCAGTGAAGCGATGGCGATCGCGACCCGCGCAGGCGTAGATCGGGCACGCGTGTTTGATATTTTATCGCGCGGCTCTGCGGATAGTTTCGCGCTGCGCCGCCACGGCTCGTTCATGACCAGCGGTGATTATCCGGACGATTGGTTTCCGATTGACTACTCACTCAAAGATTTACGCTATGCGCTTGCATTAGCGGAGTCCGTTGGTGTTGATGCGCAGTGCGCGAAGGTTGCAGAAAATCGTCTCGAACAGGCGCAATCACGTGGCTGGGGTCGGCTCTATAGTCCTGCGATTTATAAACTGTTCGAGGACGACTGAATAACTCAGAGTGCAGTTGCAGTAATAATCCTGACCGGTCGCGCCACAAGACCGGTCAGGCCTGCATTACGCGCAACCCCGCGCGCCTTAAAAAATC
>Ga0055584_100000477_pt1 | contig 37978 bp, 33 predicted proteins | sample OSDHelmetaG_FD_58716 | JGI IMG/M metagenome (GOLD analysis project Ga0055584, IMG submission 58716) | Pelagic marine sediment microbial communities from the LTER site Helgoland, North Sea, for post-phytoplankton bloom and carbon turnover... | ecosystem: Environmental > Aquatic > Marine >...
CCCCCCCTGCCTTGGCATTGCGCCTGGTGCTTGCCGCGCGCCGAACTGGGGCTCGAGCACCGCCGCAAAGGCTTGGTATGGTTTTCGACTTATGCAGTCAATTTTAACGCATCGTATGTGCTCGAGAACACCGGGCCAGTGCGCGAATCATTACGCTTTAAAATGCCCTTGCCCGACCGCAAGGGCACCTATTCAGGGCTGCAGGTGAGTGTTGATAATAAGCTCCAAAATGTAGATCTTGATTCGCTGCGCGGATTGCTTGTGCAGGTGGAAATCGCGCCAGGCGAGCGCCGTACGGTACAAGTGCGCTACGACACTCGCGGGCTGGATGAATGGCGCCATCGGCCTGCACGTCGCGGCGCAGCGGTGGCGCAACTTAGTGTTCAGGTGCGGACAAACTTCAGCGACTTAGACTTCCCGGCGAGGACCTTGTCGCCGACGACTGTAGTGCTTAGGGATGAACCTGTGGGTGAGCATCTCGAAGGGCGGGTACTGCAGTGGCAAGCGACAAACATGCTTACAAATAAGGATATTGCCGTGGTCATGCTCGCGCGCCTTAATCCTGGACCGGTTGCGGCACGCATGAGCTACTTCGCGCCGGTTGGTTTGTTGTTCTTCTTCGCGTTCCTCTTGTTGTTCGCCTATCTGGTTGGCGTGTTCGAAGCGTGGGTCGCATTCGCCTTGGCGGCGCTTGTCTCAGTGGTGTTGGTTTCGGCCTACTTAGCGGTTGCTCTTGGCCGCGAATACCCGCGCATTGGCGGCGCACTCGGGCAATTGGTCTGCTTGGTGCTCTTTTCGTACTCGTTCTTCTGGCCCGGTGCGACTGGTCTTACCGTTACGATTGGCGCAGTACTGACGCGCGCAATTTTGATGGTCCTTACTGCGCGCACCAACTGGGATGAGATGTTTCGCAGGTCGCCAGCAGGTGCCGACGCGCAGCACCAACCCAGTCCTAATACAGGCGCAGAAGATTTACCGTTGGATATAGATTTGCCGGATACCCCCTGAGCTGCCGGCGCGTCTGGAGGGTTGCCAGTTTCGAGCGAAGCCGGCTGAGCATGTTGACTCGGGGCTGGTGTGGGGGCTAGTTGGGCGCCAACTGCAGCACAAACGGGGTCCATGCCAGCGCGAGAATGCCCATTAGTAGGGCTTCAAGTTGGATGACACGGCGCAATCGCGCGCGTCGCTCGGCATCGCCCATGGCGAACACCCAGCTCATCAACATATCGAGCGGTAGTAGGAACAACAACAGCACGGCCATCACCGGCACGACCACCGTAGGTACGATGCGCCAATCTTCGTAATAGGACTCACCGAGCGCGAACGGAGCGCACAGAACCAGTGCCACGGTAGAGCACGCAAGCGCGAGGCGGAACGGACCCAGGTGTTTGAACAGAGCAGTCATGATGGCCGTTAACATGTGGGTGCGAAGCGACGAATTCAAATACCGGCTGCGGGTTCGCAAATTTCCCGATGCTAGCGTGCCGAGATAAATGCACAAGCATCGGGTCATTGCGGGTGTTGTGTACCATTGCTCTTGTTTCTCCGTTCCGGCGTGGGCTGTCCAAGCTATGCATGAAAAATTGTTGATCAACGTCTCCGGCGTAGATCGTCCCGGGCTGACGGTCGCGCTGACTGAAACGCTCGCTAAGCACGCGGTTAAGTTGCTGGATATGGGGCAAGCGGTCATCCACGAAGAACTGGCGTGGGGCATGTTGGTGGAGGTACCACGAGCGGCCAGTGACGGACCGGTTTACAAAGATTTGTTGTTTACCGCGCACCAACTGGGCTTGCAGCTGCGGATCACGCCGATAAGCGAAGAACAGTATGCGCAATGGGTGGCTGCAGGGAGTCAGCCGCGCCATATCGTGACCGTGCTTGCGCGCGAAATTCACGCTAAGCACATTGCCGGTGTGGCACGCGCTGTCGCTGATGAAGGCTTGAATATTGATCGGATTGAGCGCTTGTCAGGACGCACTGACCTGCGTATAGCACTGCAGCAGCGGCGTGCCGCAGTGGCGTTAACGGTTAGCGGCACGGTGACTGATCTGGGCGCCATGCGCTCGCGCTTGCTGCGTTTGTCGCAGGCGCTTGATGTTGACCTTGCAATACAAGCAGACGATGTTTTTCGACGCTCGCGGCGTTTAGTTTGCTTCGATATGGACTCGACGCTTGTGGCCACTGAATTGATCGACGAGTTGGCGAAGGCCGCCGGCGTTGGTGAGCAGGTGGCTGCGGTAACCGCCGCGGCGATGGCCGGCGAATTGGATTTTCGCGCAAGCTTTGCCAAACGTATGGCCCTGTTGCGCGGCTTGGATGAGTCGGTTTTGCACTCGATCGCGATGAACATGCCACTGACCGAAGGCGCGGAGCGGGTGGTCCGAACGCTCAAGTTGCTCGGCTACACTGTCGCAATCTTGTCCGGTGGGTTTACGTATTTCGCCGAACATTTGCAGGCACGTTTAGGGATAGACCATGTGTTCGCCAATACCCTCGATATCCGCGATGGCGTGCTGACCGGCGCCGTGATCGAACCCATCGTCGACGGCGAGCGTAAGGCGCAGCTGCTCCGTAAGCTCGCCGCAGATGAACGTATCTCACTGGCGCAAACTATAGCTGTCGGCGATGGCGCGAATGACCTGCCGATGCTTAGCATTGCCGGACTAGGTGTCGCTTTTCAGGCCAAACCGATCGTTCGCGAGCATGCAGAAATGGGCATCTCCACGCTTGGATTAGATAGCCTGCTGTATCTGCTCGGGATGCGTGACCGCGAGTTAGAAAATCTGTGACTATCGAAATGATGCGTGAGCCCAGGCGGAACGTCTGAGCTAAGTCTGAGTCTGACGGCCTAGGCCCTCGTAACCCTCACTGCTGGAGTTCGTATTGCACATACCCATGTCGAGAATCGCGCCAAAGACAATTTTAGCCGGCCGACGGCGCTTGCTCGTGGCCCTGCTAGCAGGGCTTACCTGCATACTAGGTCTGACACCCGTTGTGCAGGCAGCCACTGCCAGCGATGTCATCGAAATCCGTAAAAGCAGCAACGACAAGCGCTTGTATCGTTACATCACGCTGCCAAATGACCTACGCGTCATCCTAATATCTGAACCGGATGCGCAAGTCAGTGCAGCGTCGTTGGACGTGCGCGTGGGTAGTAGTGATGACCCGCAAGACCGCGCCGGGCTCGCGCACTTTCTCGAACACATGCTGTTTCTAGGCACGGACAAGTTTCCATCTGCTGGTGAGTATCAAGCATTTGTTTCCAGTCATGGCGGCTCGCAAAACGCTTACACCGGCTCAGAGCACACGAATTTTCATTTCACCGTTGAAGCTAGTGCCTTAGCGGGCACGCTGGAGCGTTTTTCGCGATTTTTTATCGCACCAGTCATGGACGCGCAATATGTTGAGCGTGAGCGGCAGGTGGTGCAGGCAGAATACAGCTCGAATCTCAAAAGTGACGGACGCCGTAGTTTCTCTGCTTTAAAGGCGGTGCTAAATCCGGCGCATCCTTTGTCGCGATTTTCCGTTGGTAGTACGACGACCTTGGCCGACCGGCCCGACGATAATGTGCGCGATGATTTACTGGCCTTCTATCGACGGTATTACGTAGCAGGGAACATGACTCTGAGCATACTCGGCGCGGACAGCCTTGATCAGCTGGAAAAACTGGCGCGGACTCGCTTCGCTGATGTGCCGCCCGGGGCTGCCCCGCAGCGTGCGCCACAGCCACCATATTTTGCTGCGGACACACTGCCAGCACGTCTGGATATCGTGCCGCAGCGCGAATACAGGGTGGTGGGTCTGACTTTTCCAATCCCGTCTCTGTTAAAGCACTACCGCGCCAAACCAATCACCTACATTGCCCATATGCTGGGACATGAAGGCGAGGGCAGTTTATTGTCGGCGCTGCGTCGGCGTGGGCTTGCCAACAGCCTCAGTGCTGGCTCTGGTTTGAGCGATGCATACAGCGCCACCTTCAACGTACAAATCTCTTTGACCAAAGCCGGTTTCGACGCACTTAATGACGTTGTCGCATTGGTGTTTCGAGCGCTAAACCTGATCGAGTCTGTTGGGCCTGAACGCAGCCGTTTTGACGAAATGGCGCGCCTCAATGCAGTCAATTTTCGCTTCCAAGAGCCCAGCGATGCGGGCCGCCTTACGACCGTTCTCAGCGCTCGCCTGCACTCTTATCCACCCGCAGATGTCGTTTATGCGTCGTACGCATTAGAAGAGTTTGAGCCTGAACTTATTCGCCATTTTCTGTCTCATCTTAAACCCGAGCGTATGTTGCTGACGGTTTCTGCGCCGGGACTTGAGACTGACAAGCGCACACCTTACTTCGACGCGCCGTATCGGCTCTCGAAGCTAGATCTCGCACCGCTGCATGCAGCCATACAAAAGGCTGATGCAGCTGCGTTGCGTTTACCCAGCCCAAATCTCTTTATTGCGGACGATTTCTCGTTGCTGGCAGACATGAGCGACGCGCTACCGCGGGAAGTTCTGCGTACCCCCGGACTGGAAGCATGGCACTCGCAAGACACGAGCTTTCAAGTGCCGCTGGCGAGCTTTTACGTCGCTTTACGCTCCAAGGCCGCAAACGCCAGCGCACGCAACAGCGTTTTGACGCAATTGTTGGTGGGTATTTTGAATGAGCAGTTAAACGAGACCACGTACCCGGCCGCAGTCGCGGGTATGCGCGTACAACTATACAAACACCTGCGCGGTGTCAGCTTTCGCATCAATGGTTACTCACAGCGTCAACGCGGTCTGGTGTTGGCGGTCATTGAGGCGATAAAAAATCCACAATGGGAAGAGGACCGATTTGCACGCATGCGTGACGCCCTAGTGCGTAACCTCAACAATCGCAAGCATTCATCTCCGTATAGCCAGGCGATGCGCGAAACCGTGAATCATATCCTGCTACCGAGCTGGTCCACGGCAGCGCAGCTCACGGCCGCGCGCGCGGTAGATCTTGCCAGCTTGCGCGAGTTTTTCGAAACCCAATTCCTACGAGGGATAGATATCGCGGTTCTGTCGCACGGCAATGTTGACGCCGAGACTGCGCGCGCGATGGCCGCATTGGTAAGATCGAAATTCAAGGCGCCGGCCGATAGCTCGCCGGTTAAACGTGCTCAAGTGTTGCGGCTTCGGCCCGGCGATGCGCTGTTCAAACATGTTTCGGTGGAACATATAGACCGGGCCCTAGCCATTTACTTGCAAGGTCGTGGGCGTGACCTGCGAGAACGTGCCGCGGTTGCGCTGCTTGCGCAAATAATGTCCAGTCCATTTTACACGGAACTACGCACGAACCAGCAGCTTGGCTATGTAGTTTTTGCCAATTCAATGCCGATGATGCAAGTCCCTGGCTTGAGCCTGGTTATCCAATCACCAAGCCACCAGACTTCTTTGCTGGCACAGCGCGCACGCGCCTTCCTGGTGGAATTCGCTACTACCTTGCGCAATTTGCCCGGTACTTCATTCGATGAGTTTAAGGGCTCTCTGAAGAGCCGACTGCTAGAGCCAGATAAGACTTTGGACGAACGAACAAACCGCTATTGGTCAGACATTGACCGAGGCACAACGCAATTTGACGAACGCGAACGCTTAGCGCTTGTGATTGAGGAACTCACTCTCGCCGACATCACAGCGACCTACGATGCAATCGTGGTCAGCGCTGATCGCGCCGAGATCGCCATTCATGCAAGCGCCGAAGCGGCACCCTTACCGACGCACATGGCGGCTCTGCTGGCGCCCGCGCAGCTGCGCAAATCTCGCGGTGTGTTTGAGTGAACAAGGGCGCAATCGCTATGCCAGCGTCGGCACCCGCACTGGCATAAGCAGCCGAGCTTAAGGTGGTGGCGGAGAAAAGCACGGCGCGTTAGCGCAATGACTGCTAGAATAACAGGCTTATCGCATGCCTTCTTGGCTTTATGAACGATCAAACAGATGAGTGAGCAAACGCGCGCAAGCGCTGCAGACCCAACGCCTAGCGTAAGTTTCGCACCAGAATCGGAACCGGCGAGCATTGGTCCTACGATTGTGGTTCGTGGGGAGATAGGCGGCGACGAAGATTTGACCGTCAACGGTCGCATCGAAGGTAATGTTTCGCTCGCGCAGCACCGGGTCGTTATCGGTCCGGCCGGACGCGTGCACGCAAACGTGCATGCGCGGCAAATCGAAGTGCACGGAACCGTGGAGGGCGACCTGCGCGGCGATGAGCAAGTGACGATACGTAGCACCGGCAACGTCATCGGCAATATTTCCGCACCGCAGGTCAGTATCGAGCCCGGTAGCCGGTTTCGCGGCTCCATCGATATGGATGTCAAGGGCGGAGCGGATGGCCGTAAGGGTGTGAATAAGCACATCATGATGGCGGCTACGGACAGGAATCTCGGTTGAGATGCAGTACCGCCGCAATCGCGCTCGGCGGGATGGTTTTGGCTTTCAGTTGCGCAACACAGGCTCAATTTTGCTCGCTCGCCTACGAGTCCGTTACGACACGTCGCGCTGCCGATGTAGTACCAGCGGAGATTTGTCGTTCTCCGCATTACACCATTGATGATAGCGTCACGGTGCGCGAGAACACTTACGCGTTTCGCGTCGACTCGGAGCTCGGGTACTTTGAAACGAATTCGTTGACCTTGCTGAGCATCCGCCTAAATGAGGTCGCGACGCTGGCTCAGGCGGTGGATACTTTTAATCAACAAAACCGCAAGTTCGGCGCCAAGCTTCGAGGCGCGCTGTAGGTGCGTGGTGAGAGCTTCGCCGAGATCCTGACCTCACCTTTGCGTACGGTCGGATAGTTGGCGGCGCAACTGACGCGTAATATCAGTGACACCCTTGGTGTGACTGAGTCTCCAGACAATGACAGCTCGACTGTGGTGGCTGAGAGAAGTTGGTCTCGCCCCGACCCAGTGGCGGGCGCGCATCGACGTAAAGTAGCGAGTCAAATCGGGCTTGATGTCTATTCTCGTAACCCTAAGATGCAAGAGTTTCTCGACGCGGTTGTGACGGTGCGCGAATCCGGGCAAATGCGCCCGGGAATGGCGATGGTGCCTACTCCGCGTTACGCTAAGCGGAAAATCGCCGGCGGACAAATTGACCGCCAAATCGAGAAGCTGCTGCGTCGCCTTTCGGCGGCCGAAGTTGATTAGGCCGTGGGTGAAGAACTCGTGCGCAGGCACATAGCACCAACTACCGTAGCCAAGTTCATGCGCAACACTGTGTTGTCGCCGCGCCATCGCTTACGTATTGCTGCGCACCTAGATGTTGCTGGTGCTGGTTCCAATCGTGAGGCCCTAGTTGCGCTTGCGGCCGGCGCTAACAGTGAGCCGGGCGCGTTGGCTTTTGTTGAAATGGTGCGCATGTACGCGAGTACGCATGAACGCATCGCACCAATCAGCGGTTTTGTCGACTTCGTTGGACTACCTGCCGCGCAATCCAGCAAGGGCTTGGTCATGTGTTTGCCTGCGGACTTGGTGCATTGGGATAAAGAGACTGAACGCATCGTCACGGCTTTGGGCGCGATGGCCGGTAACCAGAGCGCGACAATCGCTGTACTCGGAGACATCACTGTGCGTGCCACCAAGGCGATGCAACGCGCGGGTATGAAACTGCAGCCACAATTCATGCGTTGGTAAAATTTACTGTTATATGCGAACGATATGGCGCAATGAAATCAATGCTTTAGCGATATGTTTTGGTAGCGAAGGACCTTTGGTTGTCGACTCCGTAAGCGGTATACTGAAGCACCTCCAATTGCGGTATTGCGTTCGGCGGACCGCTGCTAACGCATTGCACTCGGCTCACTAAATAAAGTCAACAAAGCCCACTTGCGAAGAGGCTTAAGAGGAGACTCCCCCTATGCGTACCGGTACCCTGAAATGGTTTGATGAAGTCAAAGGATACGGCTACATCGTGCCGACTGACGGTGGCGAAGATATTTTTGTGCGCAAGAGCGCATTCGAACAAGCGGGGTTTGGAGCGTCCGAAGGCCAAACCCTAGCATTCGAGGTTTCGCGTGAAACCGACGGTTTGCAGGCGATTCAACTCAGCGCCGGCTAAAGTGTGTTGATTTTGCGCTAGCCGCGACAACTTACACAAAAAACCCCGCCTTGTGCGGGGTCTTTTGTGTCTGACTGGCGAGAATCGCGCGTCAAATTCGTGCGCCGCGCTAGCCTTACTTGATTTCCAGAAGTTCGATTTCGTAGATGAGTGTTTCATTCGGGCCAATGGTACCAACACCCTCTTTGCCATAAGCAAGTTCGGGTGGAATGACGACCTCCCACACCGCTCCACCTTGCATTAAGGTAATGGCTTCCTGTAGCCCGGCGCGCAGCTCTCTGACCTTCAGTTCTTGCGGGCCTTCATTTTCACTTCTCGAATTGCCAAATTCGCTGCCGGATATAAGCTTTCCAACGTAGTGCACTGACACGGTCTGGCCAATACCGGGTTGGCGTCCGGCGCCTGGTTTTATTTCCGTGTATAGCACTCCACTGCTGGTCGCTTGAACACCCGCGCGGGCCTTGTACTGTTCGCGGAATTGCTCTCCAGCAATTAAGTTGTCACCTGCCTTGGCTTTTTCCCTGTCTTCCAGGGTTTTCAGAAACTTGCCACTCCAAAACGCCATCTCGGCAACGTCAAGACGATTCTCTCGACCTTCGAGGCGATCACGTATGCCCATCATCATCGCGCCTAGATCGATATCTTTTAGAGCTTGCGGAAGTTGCGTGCGGATATTGTTGCCCGTCTGTACACCTAACGAGTAGCTAAAGCCCTTGGCGGGTGTATCCAGCTTCAGTTCTTGCGCCGCGACATTGTGCAGCAATGCACAGGATACGACTGCCGCGATGATGTGGCTCTTCACGATGTTTGCTCCTCGATGCGCGTACGCAGCATCTGGTTAACATGTTTAGGGTTGGCTTTTCCGCCAGATGATTTCATGACTTGCCCAACGAGAAAGCCAATGACTTTGGTATTACCGTCGCGCAATTGCTGCACTTGCGCCGGGTGTGCTGCGATGACCGCATCGACGAAACCAACAATGGCGCTGCTATCGCTGACCTGTCTTAGGCCTTGCGCATCGATTAAGGCGTCGACCGGCCGCTCGTCTGACCACATGATTTCGAATAGTTGCTTCGCGATCTTGCCGGAGATGGTGTCGTCCGCAATGCGCGCAACCATTAGACCTAGTCGCTGTGCTTGCACTGGCGCATCAACAATGTCGGTGTTAGAGCGATTGAGGGCTGCTGCTAGTTCCCCGGTCATCCAATTTGCGGTCAGTTTGGGGTGCCCACTAGTGCTTGCTGCGAGTTCGAAGTAGTCAGCGTGTGCGCGGCTAGATGTTAGTTGATGTGCATCGTCTTGGCTGAGTTCGTAAGCCTGCTTGAAACGTTCTCGCTTAGCATCTGGTAGCTCTGGCAGCTCTGTACGTAGCGCTTCAATACTCGCCTGCGTAACCAACACTGGCAGCAGGTCCGGGTCTGGAAAATAGCGGTAATCGTGCGCTTCCTCTTTGGAACGCATCGGGCGGGTCTCATGTTTGTCAGGGTCATAGAGGCGCGTTTGCTGAATCACCGAGCCGCCGCTTTCGATCACATCGATCTGACGTTCGACCTCGAAGTTTATGGCCCGCTCGATGAAACGAAACGAGTTGAGATTCTTCAGTTCCGTGCGGGTCCCAAGCTCCGCGCCGGGACGACGGATGGACACGTTCGCATCACAGCGAAATGAGCCTTCTTGCATATTTCCATCGCAAATTTGGAGATAGCGAACCAGCGAATGAATCTTGCGCAAGTATGCAATCGCCTCTGATGCGGAGCGCATATCTGGTTCTGATACGACCTCAATGAGCGCTGTGCCCGCGCGATTTAAATCGATGCCGGTGTACTGCTCGAATTCTTCGTGTAGAGACTTACCGGCGTCTTCCTCTAGGTGCGCACGGGTGATGCCAATGCGCTTTTGTGCGCCATTCGCAAGTTCTATATCAATGTGGCCAGGCCCAACGATAGGTGCTTCGAGCTGGCTTATTTGGTAGCCCTTGGGCAAGTCCGGGTAGAAGTAATTTTTGCGTGCAAATATGGTCTCTCGAGCAATTTGCGCACCGACGGCCAATCCAAACTTGATTGCCATTGAAACTGCGGCCGCGTTTAACACTGGCAACACGCCGGGCAGGGCGAGATCAATCGCGCAGGCTTGGCTATTCGGTGGTGCTCCAAAGCCAATGGCGGCGCCCGAGAATAGTTTACTTTTGGTTGCGAGCTGCACGTGAATCTCAAGCCCGATTACTGTTTCCCAAGTCATCGCGAGATCTCCGCATAAGCGCCGGTGTCGGGTGCGGCTAAATGGTGTTGCGTGCGGCACTGGAAAGCATGGGCGACGTTAAGCAACCGTGACTCTTGAAAATGTGCACCAATCAGCTGCGCGCCGATCGGTAGACCTGAAGCTGATTGTCCGGCTGGCATGCTCAGCGCGGGCAAGCCAGCCAAATTAATTGCGCAGGTGTAGATGTCGCTTAGGTACATGTTGACAGGGTCATCCACCAGCTCTCCTAGGCGAAACGCTGGCGCTGGTGTGGTCGGCGCAAGGATAAGGTCGACATCCGTAAACGCACGCGCGAAATCCTCAGTTATGAGCCGCCGCAGTTGCTGCGCCTTGCCGTAGTACGCATCGTAGTAGCCAGCCGACAATGCATAAGTACCCAGCATAATGCGGCGTTTGACCTCGTCGCCAAAGCCCTCTGAACGTGAACGTTCGTACATGTCCTCTAGCGACTGGGGATTGTCGGCGCGGTGCCCATAGCGAGCGCCGTCAAAGCGCGACAAATTTGACGACGCCTCTGCTAGCGCAATAACGTAGTACGTTGGCACCGTCAGCGCGGTCTCGTTGAGACTAATATTTACAAGCGTCGCGCCAGCCTCGCGCAAAGTTGCTGCGGCTGCGTGCACGCAGTCGGCTACCTCTGAATCCAGCCCGTCGCTGAAATGTTCGCGCACAACGCCGATGCGCAATCCACGTAAATCTTGCGCGAGGTTTGCGGCGTAGTCATCTGTGGGATGTTGCGATGAGCTTGAGTCGCGCGGGTCGAAACCGGCTATCGCGTTTAACGCTGGCGCTACGTCGGCCGCGCTACGTGCGAACACGCCGCCCTGATCGAGACTGGATGCAAAAGCGACCATGCCGTAACGCGAGACCCGCCCGTAGGTGGGTTTGAGCCCGGTAACGCCGCAAAAAGCCGCTGGCTGACGAATCGATCCGCCCGTATCCGTGCCGGTAGCGAACGCTGCAAACCCAGCTGCGACTGCGCTAGCTGAGCCGCCCGAAGAGCCACCTGGAACGTGTTCGGTATTCCACGGATTGCGCGCCGGACCAAAATAGCTATGTTCATTGGTTGAGCCCATAGCGAACTCGTCCATATTGGTTTTGCCAAGCATTACGGCGCCGCGCTGGTGCAGACGTTCAACCACAGTCGCGTCATACGGTGAGACAAAATTGGCCAACATCTTCGAACCACAGGTGGTGCGCACCCCGGCGGTACAGAACACGTCTTTGTGCAACAGCGGGATGCCGTCCAATTCGCCCAGCGCGGCATTGTTCGCTCGCCGATCGTCGCTCGCTTGTGCTGCCTCAAGGGCGCCCTCAGCGGTGGTAGTGATGACGCAGTTCAGCGTGTCGTTGCAGGCGTCGATGCGGGCCAAAAAGTGCCGGCATAGTTCTGTCGCGCTGAATTCGCCCGTTTGGAGGCCTGTAGCGAGGCTCGCTATTGTTCGATTATGCATAAGATGAGGCTATTAGACTTTTCACAATGTGGTTCTTAATCAATGACTTTGGGTACCAGATACAGACCGCCCTCGGCGAGTGGGGCGCTGCTTTGGAATAACTCTCGGTCAATTGTCTCGGTCACTTCGTCAGCGCGCAGCCCTTGGGTTGCATCCAAGGGATTGGACATGGGTCTGATGCCATCGGTGTCGCGCGCGTTCATCCGTTCCACCAGTTCTAGGATGTTGTTAAGCTCACCGGCATAACGCGTGGCGTCGTCGTCGCTGAGCGAGAGTCTCGCCAAATGTGCAATTTTTTGCACTTCAGAAATTTCCATTACATTTTGCCTTGTAACTAGTTGTTTGGTGCCACGCTCACCTCGCTGGTGAGTCTCCAGGTGGTGTTTGAGTGGCAACTGCGCGCAGTAGTTGAATGCTCGCGCCAGGTCTTGACCGGTGCATGCTAGCGCGCCTCGACGTGGTGCGTTATGCGGGGATTCACAGTGTCCTTTCGACTCTTATAAAAAGCTATTTATTCCAATAAGTTGCGTTACATAGCTTGCTCGTAACCTCGCCTCGCGGTACAGTAGCGCCACCCATGGGGGCTTAGAATAATATTGAGTTCACTGACGCGCCACACCGGGTTCTGTGAAACAGGACATAGACGCACTTGCGGACGTACATTATCGGCTCATGATGCCGGTTTGTATGTTGCATGTAACACAAATATGCAGCGCCGATTTATACTAGTGGCTCGGCAGCTAACGAAGTCACAGTGTAACCCTGTACACCGAATAGGTGATCGTGACCACGAGTGAGTAGGGTTTGGTTAACAAGCTTTCGACACGAGCGCCAGGTCACCTCGCGCCGGATTATAGGGAACCGCAAATTAATTCCAAGTTTGTCAGACTGCGTTCGGCATCGACTGGTGCTCTCAGCCTATGTGCGCGTAATGGCGTTTCAAGCGGCTTCGGGCGTAGCGCTTACCCGGGTTGCCAAAATCGGTGGTGTTACTGATGTTTAAGCGCTTACGCGGGTTGTTTTCAAATGACCTGTCCATCGATTTAGGTACCGCTAATACCCTCATTTTTGCGCGTGGACAGGGTATTGTTCTCAATGAGCCCTCGGTAGTCGCGATTCGCCAAGAGCGCGGTCCAGGTGGTGCTAAGAGCATTGCGGCCGTGGGTAATGATGCCAAGTTGATGCTCGGGCGTACGCCGGGTCACATTACCGCGATTCGGCCGCTTAAAGATGGCGTCATTGCGGATTTTCGCGTGACCGAAAAGATGCTCCAGTACTTCATTCAAAAGGCCCATGAAAACAAATTCATGCGCCCGAGTCCGCGCGTGCTGGTGTGTGTGCCGTGCGGCTCTACGCCAGTGGAGCGCCGCGCAATTCGCGAGTCTGCTCAGGGTGCGGGCGCGCGTGAGGTCTATTTGATCGAAGAGCCCATGGCGGCTGCGATTGGTGCCGGTTTACCGGTGAGCGAGGCCAGCGGTTCGATGGTATTGGATATTGGCGGAGGTACGACGGAAGTCGCGGTAATATCCTTGAACGGAATTGTATACGCGGAGTCTGTCCGGATTGGCGGTGATCGCTTCGATGAAGCAATTATCAACTACGTGCGCCGCAATTACGGCACCCTCATTGGTGAAGCCACGGCTGAGCGCATTAAGCATGAGATTGGCTCCGCCTACCCCGGCAATGAAGTGTCAGAGATAGAAGTGCGTGGCCGCAATCTAGCGGAGGGAATTCCGCGTAGTTTCGTGCTGAATAGCAATGAGATTTTGGAGTCGCTGCAAGAGCCATTATCTGGCATTGTAAGCGCGGTAAAAACTGCTCTTGAGCAGACTCCCCCAGAGCTTGGTTCCGATGTTGCGGAACGCGGCATGGTACTGACCGGGGGCGGCGCATTGCTGCGAGATCTGGACAGATTGCTGATGGAAGAGACTGGCATTCCTGTCGTGATTGCAGATGATCCTTTGACTTGTGTTGCGCGCGGAGGCGGCCGAGCTTTGGAGATGGTGGACGAGAAAGGCGTGGATGTATTCGCAATCGAGTGAGTCGACGTGGACAGTCCCATTATTTTGAGCATTCTGTGGTCGACGCCGAGCCTAGCCGGAGGGGGTAGTCATCATTCATTCGTCTAGCCCATTGTTCTTCCGCGGGCCTTCCGTGACCTTGCGCTTATGGGTCGCCGTAGTGTTGTGCATCGGCTTAATGATGACGGATCACCGCCATCAACACCTTGCGGACATACGCTCCGCAATCGCCACGGTCATGTATCCGGTGCAGCGCGCTGCGCACTTGCCGGTGGAAATTTATGCGTGGGCACAGGAAAACCTAGCCAGTCGCTCCGACCTGATTAAAATTAACGCTGAGCTTCGTCGTAACGAACTATTGGTTGAGGCAAGGCTTGAAAAGTATCGAGAGCTGCAAGCGGAGAATCGTCGTTTGCGCCGCCTACTCGATTCCTCGACCAAGGTAGATGACAGAGTATTAATTGCCGAGCTGTTATCTGTTGATATGGACCCATTCAGCCGCCGTATCTTGCTAAACAAAGGCTCGAGTGACGGCGTAGTCGATGGTCAATCGCTGATTGATGCGAATGGCATCATGGGCCAAATCGTGCATACATCAGCGGCGACAAGCACCGCGCTGCTGATTACCGACCCGAGTCACGCCTTGCCTGCGCAGGTGAATCGCACCGGGCTGCGTTGCATTGCTGTGGGCACTGGTTCGGCAGATACGCTAGAGCTCAAACACATCCCGTTGAACGAAGACGTGCGCGCCGGCGATCTCATCGTTACATCTGGATTGGGTGGACGTTTTCAACCTGGCTACCCGGTTGGACGTGTATTGTCGGTCGAGCGCGATAGCGCGCAGTCGTTTGCCAAGGTGCGGGTTAAGCCAGCCGCGGCCTTAGAGCGAAATCGGGAAGTCCTACTGGTGTGGCCGGGGGATGATAATCGTAGGTTACCCGCGCGCCCGGAGGATAAAAAACCGAAAGCTGCGCTATGAGCTTCGCTCGTGAACACGGCGGCTGGGTGATACTGGCTAGTTTTGTCGTGGCCTTGATCCTCACGGCGCTCAAGCTGCCGGAATGGGCTAGAATCTGGCGCCCAGGTTGGGTAACGCTGGTGCTGGTTTACTGGTGTATGGCGGTACCACATCGGGTTGGAATTGTGGTGGCGGTTGCGCTTGGGCTCGGTCTCGATGTCATGAATGGCACGCTGTTTGGGCAACATGCGCTGGCCCTTTCCATCGTTGCATTTACCACTCACAAACTGCACCGGCGTGTGCGCGTGCTACCACTTTGGCAGCAAGGTGTGAGTATTTTCCTGTTGATGTTGGTCTATCAGAGTCCAATCTTGTGGATAACCGGGATTCAAGGCACGCCGGTTGACGTTAAAGCCTTCTGGACCATGCCGTTGACCAGTATGCTGCTGTGGCCTTGGCTTTTTGTAGTACTGCGCGATATGCGGCGCAAGTACTCTGTGACCTGAGTCGACGCCATGCTGCTCATCAACGCCCGCCCAAATGTGCTGCTGAAAGATCCGGCCCGCGAGACGGTCTTGTTTCGTGGCCGCGCAATTGCGGCTGCGGTGATCTTTCTCGCACTAACTGTGATGCTGGGTGTGCGCATGGTGCAGTTGCAGGTATTCGAGCACACGCACTTTCGCACGCTGTCGGAGAATAATCGCGTCAAGGTTTTGCCGGTGGTGCCAACGCGTGGCCTTATCTACGATCGCAATGGCGTGGTGCTAGCGCAAAACGTGCCCACTTATAGTCTCGAAGCCGTGCCTGATTCGATAAAAAACGCTGACCAACTCTTGGCTGAGCTCGGTCAATTGGTCGCAATCAGTGAGTCTGATATTGGGCGTTTCAAACGTATCCTAAAGTCTGCCCACCGTTTCAATTACATCCCCATTAGGCTACGTCTCACGGATGAAGAGGTTGCGCGATTCGCGGTGGTGCGGCATCGCTATCCGGGTGTCGATGTACATGCGCGCTTAAGTCGCGACTATCCGTTGGGTGCATTGCTTGCGCACGTGGTTGGCTACATGGGGCGCATCACTGAAAAAGATCTGGAGAAAATTGATCAGACGAATTACCGCGCATCGTCCCACATTGGCAAAACTGGGGTGGAGCGCGCCTACGAAGAGGTCTTACACGGCGGGGTAGGCTACGAGCACGTTGAAACCAACGCCCAAGGACGCGTGCTCAGAACTCTATTGCGCCAAGACGCCACCCCCGGGGCAGATTTGTATTTGTCCATTGATGTGGGCCTACAAGCGACTGCCGAGGCTGCATTAGGGGACGAGATTGGCGCCATCGTTGCAATCAATCCGCGCACCGGCGGCGTGCTCGCGATGGTGAGTACACCGTCATTTGATCCAAATCTTTTTGCGCAAGGCATTGACCCGGAATCATTCAAAGCGCTCAACACTTCGCTGGAGCGCCCGCTATTTAACCGAGTGTTGTACGGGCGCTATCCGCCCGGCTCTACAGTTAAGCCATTTGTTGGTCTGGCTGGCTTAGAGTACGGTGCCAAGCTCGCCAACGGTAAGACTTGGTGTCCCGGCTTCTATCAGCTCAAGAACCAACAACATCGCTACCGAGATTGGAAACGTAGTGGCCACGGCTCCGTAGATTTGCATCGTTCAGTGGTTGAATCGTGCGATGTGTATTTCTACGAGTTGGCTTTAGAGTTGGGTATTGATCGAATGCACGACTTCCTCGGTCTGTTTGGATTCGGTGCACCAACGGGGATCGATCTCGGCACTGAGTCGCGTGGCTTGCTGCCGTCACGCGGCTGGAAACGAAACAAATACAACAAACCGTGGTATCCGGGCGAGACACTTATCACCGGCATTGGTCAAGGCTTCACTTTGGCGACGCCACTGCAACTTGCTGCGGCGACTGCAACGTTGGCGAATCGTGGCTTGCGCCTGCAACCGCAGCTTGTTGAGCGAATGGTGGACATCGCCGCTGGACGTGAGCATGTGAATGCACCGCGCATCGTTGGGCAAATAGAGATAAGCAATGCTAAGCATTGGGATGTGGTCTCCAAATCTATGATCGACGTGGTCCACTCAAAAGCTGGGACAGCCAAAAAAATCGCCGAGGGCATCGATTTTCGAATTGCCGGAAAAACGGGCACGGCGCAAGTATTTGGCATCGCGCAGGACGCCGAATATGACGAAGCCAAGATCAGGAAGAAGCTGCGTGACCACGCTTTGTTTGTTGCGTTTGCACCAGCCGAACGGCCGCGTATCGCGGTCACGGTGGTGGTGGAGAACGGCGGCAGCGGCTCAGCCACCGCCGCGCCTATTGCGAGCACTGTAATGCAACGTTTCCTGCGTGGCCCCGCTGACCCGGTCACCGCGCCGCGTAGCAAGCTGGTAGCGTTGGGCGCGCAATGAAGAATCTGGCTGATGCAAATACATGCGCGCTTCAGGCGCAGCAGCGCTTGAGCGAACGCTAGTGGAGCATGACAATACACTGGCCTACAGACTGCATATGGACGTGCCGTTGCTGATTGGCTTGGTGGTGCTGGCAGCGATTGGATTTGTCGTGCTGTATAGCGCGGGCGGTCAAAGCATGGACATCTTGTCGCGCCACGCCATTCGCTTGGTCATCGCTTTCGGCGTGATGTTTGTGCTTGCGCAGATCGCGCCAGGACACTATCAATACTGGTCGCCGTGGATATATGCCATAGGTCTAATTATGTTGATCATGGTGCTTGGCTTTGGTCAGTTTGGTAAGGGCGCGCAACGCTGGCTAGATCTGGGAATTGTCAGATTTCAGCCATCGGAGTTGGTGAAAATATCAGTGCCAATGATGATTGCGTACTACCTGTCTGAACGCCCCATCCCGCCGAGTTTCAAGCGCATTGCGCTTGGCCTTGTACTCGTGATTGTGCCGACCTTATTCATCGCGAAACAGCCCGATCTTGGTACTGCGTTGCTGGTCGCAAGCGCTGGGCTTTTTGTGCTGTTTTTGGCCGGCATACCATGGGCCGCCATAATCGCCGCTAGCATCGCTGCTGTCGCGAGCTTGCCAATCATGATGAATTTTCTGCACGACTACCAACGTCGCCGGGTAGAAACATTTCTTGATCCTGAGCGCGATCCCTTGGGTAGTGGCTATCATATTATTCAGTCGAAGATCGCCATCGGATCCGGCGGTTTGTACGGCAAGGGCTGGCTTAACGGCACCCAATCTCAACTCGACTTCCTGCCGGAACGATCTACTGACTTTGTATTTGCTGTATTGAGTGAAGAGTTCGGTCTCATCGGCGTTCTGCTAGTGTTCATTGTCTATGGGTTTGTTGTCGGGCGCGGCCTGTACATTGCCGTGAACGCGCAGGAGACTTTTGGGCGTTTGCTTGCAGGTGGCTTGGTCATGACATTTTTTGTCTACGTGTTTGTAAACGTGGGCATGGTCAGTGGCATGTTGCCGGTAGTGGGATTGCCCCTACCACTGATCAGTTATGGCGGTACCTCGCTTGTTACAATGATGGCGGCGTTCGGCTTGCTGATGTCTATTCACACCCATCGAAGACTCTTGTCGGAGTAGCCATGTTACGGATTGTTCTCAACCGGTTTGGAATGCTGTTTTTTCTCTTGTGCGGATCTGGGGCAGTGGTCGGCGCGACCGACGCCGAGCAGGCGGCGTTTGCCAAGCGTACCGCCAGCAAATACAAGTTAGACGAAGCCTGGATAAACAAAACCCTGGCCGCAGCGGAATTTCAGCAAGCTGTTCGTGATGCTTACAAGCGCACAGCCGAGTCGAAACCGTGGTCTGAATACCGACCAATATTTGTGACAGCAAAGCGCGCCAAGGCAGGGCGCAAATTCATGGCCCAGCATGCCCAGGCGCTCGCTCGAGCGGAGCAGGAGTACGGTGTGCCTGCTTCTGTCATTACTGCAATTATCGGCGTCGAAACTTTTTACGGTACCTACACGGGTAAGTACCGTGTGCTGGATTCGTTGGTGTCTCTCGCTTTTTACGACTGGAAGCGGCGTAAGTTTTTTACCCGTGAGTTGCAAGAATTTCTAGCGTTGAGCGCAGAAGGCAATGTGGACCCGTTGACAATCAAAGGCTCCTACGCGGGAGCCATGGGTTTGCCGCAATTCATTGCCAGCAGCTATAGGGCGTACTCAGTCGATTTTGACGGCGATGGAAAGCGCAACCTCCTGACTAGCCCAGTAGATGCCATTGGCAGCGTTGCGGCTTACCTATCGCGGCACGGTTGGCAGCGCGGCGGTGCCATAACTGAGCGGATTGTGTCACCGACGCGCTTTCCGGAAGCTGAATACAAGCGCAATAAAAAGCCAAAGGTCAAACTGTCGAGTCTGCGTGCACGCGGGTTTCGCGAGTTTCCGAAGCTGGACCCCGCCACACCGCTGATGATCGTCAACTTGCGCGGTGCGCAAGGTGGCGAGCGCTGGGCAGTGCTTAACAATTTCTATGTCATAACCCGCTATAACCACAGCCCACTCTACGCCATGGCGGTGACGCAACTGGCCCAGCTACTGGAGCCTAAATGAGTTCGCTCTGGTCTAGCTATGTCGCTGTGGCGGGCTTGGCCTGCCTGATGTTGCTTAGTGGATGCGCGTCTACTGGCGGTGGCGATAGCGCGCCGGTGGGCGGTGCCGGGGGGGCCCAAGTGCCTGCTGATGCGGTTCCACGCGCTGAACCGCTTAGCCGCTCTGGAAATCCGCCGTCCTATGTTGTGTTTGGCGAGCGCTACCACACCTTGAAGTCTGCTGCCGGGTTCACCGAGCGTGGCATTGCATCTTGGTACGGGACGAAGTTCCACGGGCGGCGCACGTCGAGCGGCGAAACCTACGATATGTACGCCATGACTGCCGCCCACAAGAATTTGCCGTTGCCAACGTACGTACGGGTTACGAATCTCGAAAATGGCAAACAAGCGGTGGTGAAGGTTAATGATAGGGGGCCGTTCGTGGCTGGCCGCATCATTGACTTGTCATACAGTGCGGCAACCAAGCTGGACATCGTGCGCGCAGGCACCGCGCAAGTACAGATCGAAGCAATAACACCAGGACAAGACGTACCCGTAGTTAACGCACCGACCGCATCGCCGGGGGGGGCTAAGGGAGTCTATGTGCAAGCTGGCGCATTCGCGCAGGCGGCCAACGCCTACAGCATACGAACGCGCTTGGCGGCAATACCGGTGGCACCCATTGTGACGCATCGTTTGACGCGCGCAGGCGCTAGTCTGACGGTGGTGCGAGTTGGTCCGTTCGCCAATGCAAACACAGCGCACGCTATGCTGCAAAAATTACTCAATGCAGGCATTAACGATGCGCAAATGGTGATTGTCGAATGACATCATGGCCAGTACTGACGAACCAGTGCCTTGCTTGAGGGGGGCTTACCTGAGGCCGTACCGGCGCGCATGGCTACTGACGGCGCGTTGCGCGCGCCATATTGCTGCTTGAATCCGCCCGTTGTGTCGAAGCTTGCGCCGTGCCGTTGCACGGCCATTCTCAGTGTGCGCAGCGACGCTGCAGTCTTGCCAGTTCTTGCCGATCTACTGCTGCTCAGTACGCAATTGCTGCATGAGGTACGCCGCAGTGCCAGTTGCGTTCACTTGACGTGGCCAGATACTCGATGACTGCCATTACTATCCGTAATCTCGGTGAATGTGATTATCATACTGTGTTCGAGCGCATGCGCGAATTTACTGAGATGCGCAATGCCTCAGTGTGCGACGAAATCTGGATCTTGCAGCATCATCCCGTTTTCACCTTAGGCCAAGCGGGTAAGCCTGAGCACGTGCTAGATGCTGGTGAGATTCCCTTGGTGCAAAGTGATCGGGGTGGCCAAGTGACCTATCATGGGCTAGGCCAACTAGTGGCCTACACGCTAATCGATTTGCGTCGTAGTGATCTAGGGATACGCGAACTAGTGTCGGGATTAGAGGCGAGTGTTATCGGTCTCCTAAGCGAAGTTGGGATCATTGGTGTGCGACGTACAGGCGCACCTGGGGTATATGTGAATGATGCCAAAATCAGCGCGCTCGGCTTGCGTGTGCGGCGCGGCTGCGCTTACCACGGTGTGTCGCTGAACGTGGATATGGATCTTGAGCCGTTTACGCGCATTAATCCTTGTGGCTATGCCGGCTTGCGGGTTACCGACATGCGTAGCTGTGGGTATGCGGGTACGTTGGCAGATGCCGCTAATAAGCTGAGCGACAAGCTCACGCGCCAATTTTCTGCGCGGCATACGCGAGCGCTGCAATGAAGGCGGCTAGCGTCGCGCACTGGCGCATCCTGGCAAGCCCCGGCATGGCGCTCGCCGCGTTGATGGGATTCTCCGCCGGCTTGCCGCTGCTCCTTACGGGCTCTTTGCTGCAAGCCTGGATGACGGACACGGGTGCCGAGCTGAGCACTATCGGTCTCTATGGCCTTGTAGGCTTGCCCTATACGCTTAAATTTCTTTGGGCACCACTAGTCGATCGCTTTGCGCCTGCGCAGTTTGGGCGGCGGCGCGCGTGGATGCTGGCTACTCAGCTTGGCTTGTTCGTGACAATCGCTGCTCTTGCACTGGCTGATCCGACCCAAAGCCTGGTGGTCATTGCGGTGTTGGCCTTGGGCGTGACCTTGTTTTCGGCCACTCAGGACATTGTAATTGATGCGTATCGACGCGAGTCCTTGTCAGACGGAGGGCAGGCCGCGGGCGCGGCACTGTACGTCGTTGGTTATCGCGTGGCAATGCTGCTTGCTTCGGGCGGCGGCTTAATCATCGCGGACCAATTTGGCTTCGGCGTAACGTATGCCGTGATGGCTTGCGCAATGGTGGTTGGTATCGTAACGACCTTGGCCGCACCGGAGCCTGCAGTCAGTGGCGAGAGGCCACCAAGCCTGCGTGTTGCTGTGGTCGAGCCTTTCAAGAGCTTTTTTGCGCGCAAAGAAGCGTGGCTCATTTTGTTGTTCATTTTGCTCTATAAGCTCGGTGACACAATGGCCGGCCATCTGAGTACGCCGTTCTATCTCGAGCTAGGCTATTCCAAGACTGAAATTGGTACCGTCGTCAAAGCCTTAGGCTTTTGGGCCACGATCATCGGCGGCTTGATCGGTGGTGCCTTGTGGCTGCGGCTTGGGGTCTACAGAGCGTTGTGGTTGTTCGGTATTCTGCAGGCCGTGTCCACGGCAGGCTTTGTGGTGCTCGCTGAGGTCGGCTACGACCTTGTGTGGCTCACCGGCGTGATCACGTTTGAGACCTTGACTGCCGGTATGGGTACCGCGGCCTACATGGCGTTTATGGCATTAATGACTGATCGGCGTTTCACCGCCACGCAATACGCGTTGCTGACTAGCCTGATGGGATTCGCCCGAGTAGTGATGACATCACCAACTGGCTACATCGCAGAGGCCACCGGCTGGACCGCCTACTTTGTAATTTGCACACTAATCGCGATTCCCGGATTGCTGTTGCTGTTCGGATTTCGCCGCTGGTTGCATCAAGATGAGTCTGGCGCAATCGTTGGAGCACGCTAGATGCAAGCATCCTTGATGGTCGATATTGCAGGGCTCGAGCTGAACGCCGCCGATCGCCTGTTTCTGATGCATCCGGCAATTGGTGGTGTGGTGCTGTTCGCAAGAAACTATGCGGCGCCGACGCAACTGCGAGATCTCTGTGCTGAAATACACGCACTGCGTGCACCGCCGCTGAAGATCGCCGTGGATCACGAAGGTGGTCGCGTACAGCGCTTTCATGATGGTTTCACTGCTATTGTGCCGATGGCGGATATCGGTGCCACGGATGATCCCAAACGCGCCGAACAGATGGCCTTCGCTGCGGGCTTAGTGATCGCTACCGAGCTAAGCAGCGCCGGGATGGACCTGAGCTTTGCGCCAGTTATTGACCTGAGCGTCGGCGACAATGCCGCTATCGGCACGCGTGCTTTTGGCGCTGACCCAAGCTTAGTAGGGCGTCTCGGTTTGGCGCTTGCGCGAGGGCTGGGCGCGGGCGGCTTTCCAGCGGTAGCCAAACACTTTCCTGGACACGGCTCAATTCGAGCTGATTCACATGTTCAATTGCCGCGTGATGATAGGGGCTTGGCGCAAATCGAGTCACGCGACCTGCAGCCGTTCAAAGCCTGGATCGCGGCGTGCGCTGGTGGCTTGATGACTGCACATATTAAGTTTCCGGCAGTATGCGCTGAGCCTGTCACGTTCTCGCAAACCTGGATCCAACAACTGTTGCGAACAGACTATGGCTTTGATGGGTTGTTGTTTAGCGATGATTTAGGAATGGCCGCCGCACGCGAGTTCGCAGATACGCGAGATTGTGCCGAATCGGCATTGCGGGCGGGGTGTGACGTTGTAATGGTTTGCAATGATCGCGTCGCTGCTGAGCAAACCGCGGAGCACTTGGCAGCAAGCGGCGCGCACTATATTGATAGCGCGGCATTGCACAGCCGCAGCGAAAAGTTCTGGCGAACTACAGGTGGCGCGAGCGTCGCTGAGGTGAAATCTGCACGTGCCTTATTGGCGCAGATATAGCGCTGTGTGTGCCATTTACTCGAACAAATTACGCCAAGCGAGGCTATTCGCGCTCGTCCCATTGCGTAGTATTAGACGGGTCTCGCTCGTCGAGTTTGTGTTCTTCGTTGAACCAATCGCCGAGATCTAGCAGCCGGCAGCGTGCGCTACAAAACGGCCGGAATGTAGCCTCGGGCGTCCATGCAACTTGCGTACTACAGCTCGGACATTTTACTTCTACGAGCTTGTTCATATTACGCAGCACGACAGCTCAAACGCAATGTCACGAGTGACTTGTACCGGCCTAGACTGTGCATCTGTGTGATCCATGAATCGAATGGTGAAACGGTGGCGCCCGGCGCTAATTTCTGTGTAGCAAGTTTGCCGCGCAGGAATTCGAACTTGTACTAACTGGCACGGTGTCGTGCCTTCGAGCTGACGCTGAAAGAAACCTTCTACTGCAACTGCTGGTGTCGGATCGGCGCTCTCGCGAACTAAGCCGAGACACAGCGTGACGCACTCGCGTACGAGATCTAAGTGTTGCAGCCAGCTACGTAGCTCAGTTTGGCGGTCCTGCGACGGGCGGCGTAGCCAGTTGTGTAATGTAGGTACATCGAATTCGCAGGTGCCTGCGGGGATGCTGGAGCGCTGTCTGACGGTCGAAATAAGATCGTGATTGCGTAGCTCATAACCGAATCCCGTTTCTTGCGAGCGCAGCGTTCCTAGCAATGCTCTGACCCGCGCCAGGATCTCGGTGAGCCGCGTACCATCGACTCGCGGGTTCGCTTGCAGCGCTTCCATGGTTTGCGCGTGTCGCTCTAGCTCCATGATGAACTCGTTCTTCATGTCCGCACGGCCGAGCAGGGCAATGATCTCTATCAGCGCCTCGAGTGCCCCACGGTGAGCCCAGGGATCGAGGGCCGCGACTTGGAAGTCGAAACGCTTATAGAGGTACTCCATGCGCAAGAACGAGCGCATACGCTCATTCAGCGGCTGCTCATAGAGTGCAGTTGTTGCGGGTTCTGTCATCTGTGGCTTGTTTAGCGGGTCGTACACTGAGTGCATTTTGCGCGACTGACATCGATGCAGCAAACCGGCCCACAAAATACGCTCGGAAAGTTACGCACAATGCTTAGCACGCGGCGGTGTCTTGATTGGCAATCATCGATATGACCCAGGTTTAATGGGGCGGGCCCATACCCGCTGTGCGCAGGTACAAAGTTGCGATGTCATGGCCCCAAATCAACGCGAGCCAACCTGCCATGGCTAGATATGGGCCAAATGGGATCGCGTGCCCACGGCCGCGGCCGTGAAATACCATCAGCGCGATTCCGACTATTGCCCCGACTACGGATGACAGCAATACAACCACGATTAGCTGTTGCCAGCCTAGCCATGCCCCCAGCGCTGCGAGCAGCTTAAAGTCGCCATAGCCCATACCTTCCTTGCCAGTCAGTAGTTTGAAGATCCAATAAACGGACCACAGCGAGAGGTAGCCGGCGGCGGCGCCAATTACCGCATCCGGCAGCGTCGTGAAAACCCCGAACAGATTGACGAGAAGGCCAGCCCATAGCAGTGGGTAGGTGATGTCATCAGGTAGGTATTGCGTGTCTGCGTCGATGAATGCGGCCGCAATTAGCGCCCAGGTAAAGCCAAGTCCGGCAATCCCAGCAAGCCCCGCGCCCAGTTGTAAGACGATGAGTACGGATAAAGCCGCAGTAAATAATTCCACCAGCGGGTAGCGAATGCTGATCTGGGTTTGGCAGCCCTTACAACGCCCGCGCAAACACAGGTAACTAATTACTGGAATATTCTCAAGCGCGCCAATCGCATGCTCGCAGTGTGGACAGCGTGAGCGCGGCACCATCAGGTTAAATTTGGCAGTGCGTGGTGCGTCTTCGGCCGGTAGAAGCGAGGCCAAACTAGCGGCTACTTGTGTCTCCGGTTTGGCCTGCGGATTCTGCCGCGCAGCCAGTTCACGCAAGAAGTTGACACATTCATCAAACCATTCGCGCTCTTGCATGACTGGCAGGCGCGCGACCACTACATTCAAGAAGCTGCCGACGATAAGCCCGAGCAGCCCCGTAACGACGAGTGCATACAGGTCAGGTTGGATGTAAATTGGCATGGGTATGTGACTCTTGAGTGCCATCGTAGACGCATAGCTGGACATAGCCGCAGGACCGCAGCCATTTCGTTCGAGACGCGCGCAAGATTCGCGCTAACGAGTGTTTAGACAACCTGCCCCATTTTGAAGATGGGTAAGTACATGGCGATGACCAGGCCACCGATAAGTACCCCCAATACGGCCATGATAATTGGCTCCATAAGTGAGCTCATTGCGTCCACGGCATTGTCGACATCTTCTTCGTAGAAGTCGGCAACTTTACCCAGCATGTGGTCGATTGAGCCTGCTTCCTCGCCGATTGCAACCATCTGTACGACCATATTCGGAAACAGGTTAGTCTCGCGCATCACAACCTGTAGCTGCGTTCCGGTCGCGATCCCATCGCGCATTTTGTAGATGGCATTAGAGTAGACGACGTTACCAGCCGCGCCAGCGACAGAATCCATTGCTTCAACTAGCGGCACGCCTGCTGCGAACATGGTGGCAAGCGTACGCGCGAAACGGGCGATGATCGCTTTGGTGAGAATCTCACCAAATACTGGCGTTTTCAGCGATATTCGCTCGATCAGATGCCGAAATGCCGGGATGCGCTGTTTTGCTTCTCCGAAGCCATAGATCGTGCCGCCAACGACGCTAAATATCAGCCACCAATACGCTACGAAGAAATTCGACAGGGTTACGACAAATAAAGTCATGGCGGGCAAGTCGGCGCCGAAGTCAGCAAACAGCTCTGCAAATTGCGGGATGACGAAAATCATCAATACCGCCGTCACCACAAACGCCATGATCATGACCGCAGCAGGATAGAACAGCGCTTTCTTAATCTTGGCTTTAATCGCCTCAGTCTTTTCCATGTAGGTGGCGATCTTATTCATCAAATCTTCCAAGATACCCGCAGCCTCACCAGCTGAAACTAGGCTGATGTATAGTTCGTCGAATTGCCGTGGGTATTTTTTAAGTGCGTCTGCCAGGTGATTACCTGCTTCAACATCGCCTTTGATGCCAAGTATGAGGTTTTGCATATTATGATTTTCGTGCCCGCGCCCAACGATTTCGAAGGACTGCACGAGCGGCACACCAGATGACATCATGGTTGACATTTGGCGACTGAACACTGCGATATCCTTGGGCGTAATCCTTTTGCCGCCACTGGCGCCAAACAGCGGCTTAGGCTTTTTGCGGACCTTGGTCGGATTGATGCCCTGGCGACGCAACATCGCCTTGACTTGCGCCTGGCTGGCGCCCGACATCTCGCTCTTTACGGTTTTTCCGGACTTGTCTTTGCCCTCCCAGACGAACATCGTACTTTTGGCTACAGCTTCGGCCATTCGACTCTACTCCACCGTCACGCGGTTCATTTCTTTGATATCGATGAACCCGTCTTTGACTTTCTTGATTGCCGACATGCGCAGGTCAGGAACGCCCTCACGCAGTGATTGATCGCTAATTTCCATCGCATTGCGTTCTTCCATGACCATGCGTTTCATTTCTTCGGAAAGTGGCATTACTTGATAAATGCCCATACGACCCTTATAGCCGGAGTTGCATTGATCACAACCATCCGGGCTGGATTCGAACAGCACTAAACCGCCTTCCACATCTTCTTCCGTGAAACCTTCTGCAACCAGTGCTTCCTTGGGAATTTCAATGGGCCGCTTGCAGTTTCCGCACAGTTTGCGGGCTAAGCGTTGCGCGGTGATGATATTCACTGCGGTTGCGATAGCGAAGGGTTTGACACCCATGTCCATCATACGGGTGAGTGTTTGGGGTGCATCATTGGTATGCAGCGTAGACATCACCATGTGGCCAGTCTGTGCTGCTTTGATAGCAATGTTGCCAGTGCCCAAGTCTCGAATCTCACCCACCAGAATGATATCTGGATCTTGGCGCAAAAAGGCTTTAAGTGCCTTGTCGAAAGTCATCCCGGTACGTTCATCAACTTGAACTTGATTGACGCCTGGCAGGTTGATTTCGACCGGGTCCTCGGCTGTGGATATGTTGATGTCGGGTTGGTTGAGCAAATTGATGCCGCTGTACAGCGACACAGTTTTGCCACTACCCGTGGGGCCCGTCACCAAGAACATACCATAGGGCTTACGGATGTTTTCGAGGAAAATTTTAAGCTGGAAATCTTCGTAACCGAGCGCTTCGAGCGGAATGCTCATGCTGGAATCGAGGATACGCAGCACTGATTTTTCGCCAAACAGGGTTGGACATGTGCTGACGCGGAAATCGATTGCTTTGGTCTTTGACAGCTTGAGTTTGATCCGGCCGTCTTGCGGCACGCGTCGTTCGGATACATCCAAACGTGCCATAACCTTGATGCGTGATGAAATTTTCATGGCTAGTTGCAGCGGCGGGCGCGCGATTTCTGTCAGGACACCGTCGATGCGGTAACGCACCCGGCAAAATTTCTCGTAGGGCTCGATATGAATATCCGACGCGCCCTTTCTGATCGCGTCGACCAGGATTTTATTGACGAATCTTACGACCGGCGCGTCATCAACCTCGGAGCCGACGTCATCTTTTGGGTCTGACTCTTCTGCGACTTCGAGCGAGTCTAAGTCTTCCAATTCATCGTTGCCGACTATGTCAGACATCGACGAGTCCGCGGCTTCAAGCGTTTTTTCTATGAGTGCTTGCAGCTTGTCGTCTTCACAGACAATCGATTCGACCGCGTTACCGGTATTGAACTTGATCTCGTCCATCGCTTGTAAGTTGGTCGGATCCGCGACAGCAATAAACAGCCGGTTGCCGCGCTTATACAGTGGCAAGGCGTGATGTCGACGTATCAGGTTCTCTTTGACGAGCTTGACGATATCGATATCAATCTCAAGCGCTGACACGTCAACCAAGGGTGTGCCAAATTCTTCTGCTGCGGCTTGCGCGATGTCACGCGCATTCGCTAGTTTGTTGCTGACCACGTGGGTCACGAACGGCACGCCTGCATCTGCGGCGGCTGTGGAGGCTTGCGTGGCGGATTCTTCGTCGAGAATGCCGTCCAAAACCAGCTTGCGGGCGAGACCGCCCAGGTGAATGCGTTCCGAAGTTACGGCCATACTGACCCCTCCCGCTTGCGTCAATGCCAGTGATATCAGACCTAAGTACTCACGTACATATTAGTAGCTAAGTGATTGGATATCGATAGGTTTCTTGTTTTAAGGCCGAACGCGGTGCGTCCACACGGCTGCGCGCGCGTGTAGACCACGGCAAAATGTGCGCGTCAAGCCGCGCTCAGCTGCGTACTGTTGTCGTCAATCCCTCGCTGGTGGCGGTCACTAGCACGGTGTCGCCGGGCTTGAAATCACCGGCTAAGATTGACGTTGCCAGCGGATTCTCAAGCAATTGCTGGATTGCACGCTTCAGTGGGCGCGCGCCGTAGACTGGGTCAAAACCAGCCTCTGCGAGGTATGCAAGCGCTTCGCTGTCCAGTTCGATGGCCAGCTCGCGCTCGGCAAGTCGCGCCCGCAGGTGTTCGAGTTGAATCTCGGCAACCGCCTGGATGTGCTCTTTGCGTAGCGCATGGAAAACCACCAACTCATCTATGCGGTTGATGAACTCTGGACGGAAGTGCTCGGCAACCATTGCCAGCACACGGCTGCGTAGGTCGCTGTGTGGTCCCGCAACGTTATGTGCCTGGATCAGCTCGGAACCGAGGTTAGAGGTCATGACCACGACGGTGTTGCGGAAGTCGACCGTGCGGCCTTGGCCGTCAGTTAAGCGTCCATCATCTAACACTTGCAGTAAAACGTTGAACACCTCCGGATGGGCTTTTTCGATTTCGTCGAGCAAAACTACGGAATAGGGCTTGCGGCGTACAGCTTCGGTCAAATAGCCGCCCTCTTCGTAGCCTACATAGCCCGGCGGCGCGCCTATGAGTCGGGCGACCGAGTGTTTTTCCATAAATTCGGACATGTCGACCTGGATAATGGCATCGTCGGTGTCAAACAAGAACGCCGCCAAAGCCTTGGTCAGTTCGGTCTTGCCGACGCCGGTTGGCCCAAGAAACAAAAATGAGCCGTTGGGCCGTTTCGGGTCTGACAAGCCCGCTCGGGACCGACGGATCGCGTCGGATATGGCACCTACCGCTTCGTCTTGTCCAACCACACGCTCATGCAGGGTTGCTTCCATACGCAGTAATTTATCGCGCTCGCCTTCGAGCATCTTAGTCACCGGGATGCCGGTCCACTTCGCGACAATGTTGGCGATTTCATCCGTACCAACCGCATTGCGTAGCAATTGATGCGCCTCTGCGGTACTCGCAGAGGCGCTGCTCAACTGTTTTTCGAGCTCGGGAATACGCCCATACTGCAGCTCTGACATGCGTGTCAAATCGCCTGCGCGGCGCGCGGTTTCAAGCTCTATACGGGCTTGCTCTAGCGCTTCCTTGTCGTGCTGAGCGCCGTGCACGGCCGCTTTCTCTGATTTCCATACTTCATCTAAATCAGCATATTCACGGTCGTGCTCGGCTATTTCGCTTTCTAAGCGCTCTAGCCTTGCTAACGACGCTTCGTCCTTCTCGTGTTTCAGGGCCTCGCGTTCAATCTTCAGCTGTATAAGGCGCCGATGCAGGCGGTCCATCGCTTCCGGCTTGGAGTCGATCTCCATGCGAATCGCGCTGGCAGCCTCATCCATTAGGTCGATGGCTTTGTCCGGCAGTTGGCGGTCTGCAATGTATCGGTGTGACAAGGTCACCGCCGCAACCAATGCGGGGTCGGTAATGTCGACGCCGTGATGCACCTCGTAGCGCTCTTTCAGGCCGCGCAAAATGGCGATGGCGTCTTCCACCGTTGGCTCTTCAATGAGCACTTTCTGGAACCGGCGTTCGAGCGCCGCATCTTTCTCAATGTATTGCCGGTATTCGTCCAGCGTGGTTGCGCCGATACAGTGCAATTCGCCGCGTGCGAGAGCTGGTTTGAGCATGTTGCCGGCATCCATCGCGCCTTCGGCCTTGCCTGCGCCAACCACGGTATGCAGCTCATCGACGAACAAGATGACCTGGCCTTCCTGCTTGGCTAGGTCGTTGAGGACCGCTTTTAGGCGCTCCTCGAATTCACCGCGGAATTTTGCCCCGGCAATTAACGCGCCGAGGTCTAACGACAACAAGCGTCTCCCGCGCAGGCCCTCGGGCACCTCATCGTTGATGATGCGTTGCGCAAGCCCTTCAGCGATGGCGGTCTTACCGACGCCAGGCTCACCGATAAGCACTGGGTTATTCTTGGTTCGCCTTTGTAGCACCTGAATGGTGCGCCGAATCTCATCATCACGACCAATGACCGGATCAAGCTTGCCTTGCTCCGCGCGCTCGGTCAGGTCAATGGTGTATTTGTCCAGCGCCTGGCGGGTTTCCTCGGCGTTTTGATCGCTGACAGATTCGCCGCCACGCACCGCATCAATTGCCGCTGTGACAGATTGCTCGGTGGCGCCGTTTTTCCTGAGTAGATCGCCTAACGCGGTGTTCGGGGCAAGTGCGGCGAGCACAAACAACTCGGTGGAGACGAACTGGTCACCGCGCTCTTGAGCGAGCTTGTCGGTGACATTGAGTAGCCGGGTCAGGTCATTGGAAACTTGCACATCACCGGCGACACCTTCGACTGTTGGCAATCGGTCGAGGGCGTTGCCGAGCTGTGAGCGCAGCGCATTCACATTGGTATCGGCGCGCGCGAGTAGGTGGCGGGTGCCGCTGCCTTGTTGATCGAGCAAGGCAGTCATCACATGCACAGGTTCGATAAATTGATTTTCGCGCCCGAGAGCCAAGCTCTGGGCTTCGCTGATAGCGGTTTGGAAACGATTGGTTAGTTTGTCGAGACGCATTGGTGCGTTCCTTGAGGTGCTTCGTTGCTTGAATAGGTTAGGGCGGGTGTGCTGGCTTCAAGCGATCCATATCAAGGAAACCATGCGCCCAGTGACACCATCACGCCGGTAGGAGAAAAAACGCTGCGAGTCACCCGCAGTGCATAGCGGCGAGGCAAAGACTGCCGTGACACTTAGGCGCGCGAGGCGCGCGCGCGCGAGCCCGTGCAAATCTGCGTGCCAATGGCCTGGGCGTGTGGCGCTGAAATACGCAGCGTCAGCACCGTGGTGGCTTACGAATGTGTCGAATACTTCAGACCCGACCTCGTAAGCGGCGGCGCTGATGCAGGGTCCCAGCCAGGCCATGAGCTGGTCGGGTTGTGTGTCTAAGCGCCGCACGGTGGCCTCGATTACACCTTGCGCGAGCCCGCGCCAACCGGCATGCGCAGCGCCAATGCGGGTGCCGGAAAAATCGCACAACAAAATGGGTAGGCAATCCGCCGTCATGATTGCGCACACCTGCCCGCGCGCGAATGCGACGCTGGCGTCAGCCTGCGCACCATCTGCCGCATTGGCGGCATCAACACAATCGCGCCCGTGTACTTGCGACAGCCAGCGCGGCGCCGCCGGTAGCTTGGCGGCTTGCGCCAGCGTGGCGCGATTAGCCAATACGTTGGTGTGGCTGTCGCCACTGCCAAGGCCGACGTTTAGCGATGCGTAGGGCGCTGGGCTGAGGCCACCTGCGCGCGTTGTAGACACGGCCTGGATCTGCGCTGGCGCCGGCCACTCAGGTGTCAGTAGTTCCAGTTCACTCATTATGCCGGTCCTTGCGTGGATACATTGGCCTTAAGCGCGCTACCACTACTCATCAAAGTCGTGCGCGCGCAAAACCGCAATAAGCTTGTGCATATCTACTGGCAGTGGCGCTTTGAACAGGCATTCGCGGTCCTCTCTGGGATGCATGAATGCGAGCTCTTCGGCATGCAGTGCTTGGCGCTGAAACGCCATCACGGCAGAGCGTAATTCAGCGGGTAACTTTGCCGCAGGCTTGGGTCGTCCGCCGTACACTGGGTCGCCGACCAGTGGCAAGCCAATATGGGCGAGGTGCACACGAATCTGATGCGTTCGACCGGTTTCGAGTTGCACCCTCAGGAGTGAGTAAGGGCCAAATTTCTCGCGCACTTTGAAATGTGTGATCGCCTCGCGCCCATCACTGACTACTGCCATGCGAGTTCGATGTCGTCGATCGCGCCCAATCGGCGCGTCAACGCTTGCACCGGCCACCGGCGAACCACGTGCTAAGGCAAGGTATTTGCGGCTGACACGCCGCTCGCTCAGCTCTTGTACCAGCACTTTGTGGGCCAACTCAGAGCGTGCGACCACCATCAAGCCGCTGGTGTCTTTGTCTAAACGATGGACAATGCCGGCGCGCGGCAATGCGGACAATTCCGGAAATGCGCTGAGCAAGGCATTGACGAGCGTGCCGTCCGGATTGCCTGCACCGGGATGAACGACCAGCCCCGCGCGCTTATTGACGACAATGACATCGGCGTCCGTGTACACGGTCGTGATCGGGAAATTCTGCGCGTTCCAGCTATGCTTCGGCGCTGGCGGGCGGTACACCGAGACGGTTTCGAAACCCGTCAATCGGCTCGCGGGCCGCACCCGCGAGCCGTCAACGAGGATATGGCCGTCGCGCAGCATTGTTTGGATGCGCGCGCGCGAGTAGTCGGATAACATCAACGCGAGCGTAGAATCGACGCGTTCGCCTTCGCAACTTGCCGCCACATTGTAGGTCTCTACAGGTGCGTCGCTTGATTCGCCCGCCAAAGCTGATGGCTCCGGCGACGCTGATCGGCTAGAATTTTCTTTCTGTGTCACTTACTTACACGCGTATGTTGAAACCACTGCTGAAATGTCGTACCGGTTTTCTCACCCAGCTTGTTCTGGTTGTAATGCTTGGCGTAGGTCTGAGCGGGTGTGGCGGATTCTTCGATAAAGAAGAAGATCCGACCCGCAACTGGTCCGCCCAGCAACTCTACAATACTGGCAAGGACTCGCTGGAAGAAGGCGATTTCGAGAAAGCTATCGAGTTTTACCAAAAACTCGATACGCGCTTTCCATTTGGGCCGCTGGCGCAACAAGCGCAAATGGAGACGGCTTACGCCTATTATCGATCGAACGAGTCGGCGTCTGCAGTTGCTGCCGCAGACCGCTTTATCAAGCTCAATCCTCGGCATCCTAACGTCGACTACGCCTATTATATTAAGGGTCTGGCCCGTTTCGATCAGGGCAGGGGGTTTATCGATAAACTTTCTCCCTTGGACCCGTCGCAGCGTGATCCGGGTAGTGCGTTGGAGTCGTTCCAAGATTTCTCAGAGTTGGTTACGCGATTTCCTAACAGCCGCTATGCCAAGGATGCGCGCAGCCGTATGTTGTTTTTGCGCAATAATCTTGCGAAGCACGAAATGCACGTTGCGAACTACTATATGCGCCGTGGGGCCTATGTAGCAGCGGCCAACCGCGCTAAGTATGTTATTGAGAATTACGACCAGGCCCCATCGATCCCAGAGGCTTTGGTGCTGATGGCTAAAGCTTATAAGGTGCTTGGTCTGAACGAACTAAGCTCCGATGCTGTGCGGGTTCTGAAACTCAATCATCCGCAACACCCTGGTATTACAGAGGTTGAGGCACTTACGCTTACCAATTGACGCGCAAATTGCTTGCCCGCGCTGAGTGCGCGTCAGATTGCGGCCTCGTTTAATTCGCCGGTACGTATTCGCACTACGGTTTCTATGGCACTGACGAAGATCTTGCCGTCACCGATTTTACCGGTACGTGCAGCTTCTGTTAGCGCATCAACGCAGGCCTCCACCATGTCGTCCGCGATCACTATCTCAATGCGCACTTTCGGCAGAAAGTCGACCACATACTCGGCACCGCGATACAGTTCGGTATGGCCTTTTTGTCTACCAAAGCCTTTGACCTCGGTCGCGGTCATGCCCGTGACACCAATTTCTGAGAGGGCCTCACGTACATCATCGAGTTTGAATGGCTTGATAATGGCTTCGATTTTTTTCAACGACGGCTCTCCGAAAAAGCGTACAAATTCAATGCAGCTCAGTTTATCGCAGTTCGCGAGCCTGGATGGTAAAAGCTTGTCAGGGTCTATTGGCGACCCTGTCCGACAGCTGTCGGCAATGAGTGCTGAGGACGGCGCGTGAGCTCGAGCAGCATTGACCTTGGTCAGTCTCCGCGTTCGCTCGCGCGGCACTCAGGCGCGCATTTGGGTGGTTGGGCGCCGCTCGGCTATCTGTCTTTGTACCGTGTCGTCGTGGCTGCCTTGTTTGTGATGCTGGCAAGCTTGGAAGCAGCACCACGACCGCTCGGTAGCTATAACCCAGCGCTGTTTTTCTACGTCGTCAGTGCTTACCTAGTGTTCGCTATTGGAGCCGGGCTTGGGGTTCATCGACGTTGGTTGAACTTAGAGTTACACCTGCTGCTCACCACGACTCTCGACATCGTTGCGTTGAGCATGATGATGTTGGCGAGTGGCGGTGTGCAATCGGGGTTTGGCATGCTACTGGTGGTGGCGGTCGCCGGTGGCAGCATCCTCAGTAGACGTCGAATCGCGTTGATGTTTGCATCACTTGCGTCACTCGCCGTACTTATTCAACAAGCGGTGCTGGCGGCGGATTGGTGGGTGCCGATCTCCGACTATACCCATGGCGGTATGTTGGGATTGGGTTTCTTCGCGACCGCGGCACTGGCGCACTTATCTGCGCAACGAATTCGCGTTAGTGAGACTTTGGCCGCACAGCACGCGGTCGATTTGGCCAATCTAGGGCAACTCAACGAGCACATCATTCAGCGTATGCAGTCGGGTGTCATGGTCGTAGACCCTGATGGTTACGTGCCGCTAGCGAACAAGGCCGCGACGGCGCTACTGGGTTTTGACCACGATACTAGTGGTCTCGCGCTGAGCGTGGTTGCGCCGGGCGTCGAAGCACTATTGGTGCGTTGGCGCGCTGCGGATGAACGTTCCACATATGTGTTGCCGTCCGCTGCCACTGGCGGCGACGTGGTTGTCTCATTCGCGGCCTTAAGGTCACGCAAGAGCGCTGGGGTTGTGGTGTTTCTAGAAGATGCGTCGGCCATGTATCAGCGTGCGCAACAGCTCAAGCTCGTCTCCCTAGGGCGTCTCACTGCGAGCATCGCACACGAAATCCGCAACCCGCTCTCAGCCATTAGCCACGCGGGTGAGCTATTGTCCGAGAATACTGACTTGCCGCGGTCCGAGATGCGCTTGACCGAAATTATCAACGTTAATGCCCTGCGGGTGAACGAGATTATCGAAAATATTCTGCAACTCAGTCGCCGAAGCGAAGCACGTCCACAATTCTTAGAGCTAGGTCCGTGGTTGCGCCAGTTTGTCGATGAATTCAGCGCCGGGGCACCCGCTCATCAAGGGCAAATTGACCTTCAGTTTTCGCTTGAACCTGGTGCGGTTCAATTTGACCCTGGGCAGCTTCGCCAAGTTATGTCGAATCTCTGCGAGAATGGCTTGCGTCATAGTGACGGCGCTGGTGTGGTGCTCACGGCATATAGCAGCGTCGAGGAGCGCCGTCCGTACTTGGACATTCAAGACTTTGGCGCAGGTATTGCGTTGGCAGATGTTGCCAGCGTTTTTGAGCCGTTTTTTACTACGCGTTCTGAAGGCACAGGGCTCGGCTTGTACATCGCGCGTGAACTGTGTGAGGGCAATCAAGCGACACTTGCACTGGTACCCTGCGCCACTGGCGCACTGTTTCGGCTGCATTTCGCCGACCCACGACGTGATATTTCCGATTTTACGTCAACGCGCGCGCGCGGCTTTGCTGGCGACTATCGAGATGAGCCGAGCGCGGTGGGGAATTAAGCAAATACATGAGGCTGCACGTATGGCAACGCCGCTCGCGCTGATCGTAGATGATGAGCCGGATATTAGAGAGTTAATCTGCATCACCTTGGCTCGAATGGGGATCGATTGCATTGAAGCGCAAACGCTCGCGCAGGCGAGCGCGTGTCTTGCCGCGCAAAGCTTCGATTTGTGTCTCACCGACATGCGGCTACCCGACGGCAGCGGTATGGATGTGGTGCGCTGCGTGCAGGCGGCGTCCGCGTCGACGCCAGTCGCGGTTATTACGGCGCATGGGAATGTTGAGTTGGCAGTGGAAGCACTGAAGGCCGGCGCTTTTGACTTTGTCTCAAAGCCGGTCGAGTTGAAGATGTTACGCACCTTGGTGAATTCTGCGCTGCGCCTGGACCCGCATGAGGTCGCTCCATCGGACGATATCGAGTCGCGCTTGATTGGCGATGCGCCAGTGATGCATGACCTGCGCACGCGCATCCGTAAGTTGGCTCGTTCGCAGGCACCGGTGTACATCAGCGGCGAATCCGGCGTCGGTAAAGAACTCGTCGCGCAGATGATTCATGCGAATGGCCCGCGCAGTGGCGCGCGGTTTGTCCCGGTCAACTGCGGCGCAATTTCGCGCGATCTAATAGAGAGTGAGTTGTTTGGCCATAAGAAGGGCAGTTTCACCGGTGCGTTCGCAGACAACCTTGGGCTTTTCCAGGCCGCCAACGGCGGTACGCTGTTTCTCGATGAAGTTGCTGAGCTTCCGCTGCCAATGCAGGTAAAGCTGCTGCGCGCGATCCAAGAAAAAGCCGTACGTCCGGTTGGCAGCAACACTGAGATCCCGATTGATGTGCGTATTCTCAGTGCTACGCATAAGGATCTTGGCGGGCTGGTGCAGGCTGAGCAGTTTCGCCAAGACTTGTTCTATCGGGTCAATGTTATTGAACTGAAAGTACCACCTCTGCGCGAGCGCAGCCATGATGTCGAGCGGCTCGCCAAATACATTCTAGGGCGCACCAGTGACCTTGAAGTGACGCCGGAGCTGGCGCCATCGGCACTTAAGGCGCTGCGTGAGTATGAGTTTCCCGGCAATGTGCGTGAGCTAGAAAACGTGCTTGAGCGCGCATTGACGCTGTGCGAAGGCAATGTTATCGATGCCTTCGATTTGGCCTTGCCGAGCACTTTGAAGGCAAACAGCCAGGTCACTGGGATGGCGTTTGGGCGGGAAACGCTAGACGATTATCTCGCGCAGGTGGAAATTGAAACGATCGAGTCCGCCATGTTCAAAGCGGACAACAACAAGACCGCGGCGGCCGGCATGCTGGGGCTGAAATTGGGCGCGTTGCGCTATCGAATGCAAAAACTCAGCCTCGAATGAGGACCTGGTGCTGAGTTTCAACACCCGTGTGTTGAAACTCAGCAGGCAATTGTGTCATTGGATTCTAACGTTCGCCGCGAACGCGTCGATTCAGTGACGGAGTTGGCAGAACCAATTTCTATATCACTCGGCTCAGAGTTGGCACGCTACCTGCATGTATAGTAGCAACAGCGTAAACGTCCTAAATGACGAAATGGCATGCGCTGAGTTAGCAGCGATGCAAGACCATGACGGTGAATTAAAATTTACTAAACCATGGTTATGCTATCGAAAATCTAAATTAGGAACTCCAAATGAGAAATCTTCGCATGAGACAGTCAGCACAACAGGGTTTCACCCTAATCGAACTCATGATCGTTGTCGCGATTATCGGTATCTTGGCCGCCGTCGCAATTCCGGCTTATCAGGATTACACCATTCGAGCGCGTGTCCAAGATACGGTCAGCCTCTCTAACCCTATGCGTACCGCTCTTGGTATCGCTTGTTCCGAAGGTACTTTGGAGG